>OGMF01003145.1_pt1 | contig 12822 bp, 10 predicted proteins | sample 1572921 | NCBI WGS metagenome assembly OGMF01 (sample SAMEA2581919, study PRJEB24529) | metagenome | biome: Human gut stool | place: China | collected 2011
ACGGAATAGTGGGGCTGGCTGTCGGAAACGGAGGATTTTATGTTAAGACAGACCACCCAGAAAATCACTGCCCTTTATCCAAGACTATCCCATGAGGACGAGCTGCAAGGCGAAAGTAATTCCATTTCCAACCAGAAGCGTATCCTTGAAACCTACGCAAAGCAGAACGGCTTTTCCAATCTGCGCTGGTACACGGACGATGGCTATTCTGGTGCGAACTTCCAAAGACCGGGCTTTCAATCCATGCTTGCGGACATTGAAGCCGGGAAAGTGGCTACCGTTATCGTAAAGGATATGTCACGGTTAGGGCGAAACTACCTGCAGGTGGGAATGTATACCGAGATGATTTTCCCACAAAAAGGCGTCCGCTTTATCGCCATCAACGATGGAGTAGACAGCGCACAGGGCGACAATGATTTTGCCCCTCTGCGGAACATTTTCAACGAATGGCTGGTGAGAGATACGAGTAAGAAAATCAAAGCTGTAAAACGGTCAAAAGGCATGAGCGGCAAGCCTGTTACGAGCAAACCCGTGTACGGCTACCTCATGGACGAGGACGAAAACTTCATCATTGACGAGGAAGCCGCACCCGTGGTCAAGCAGATATACCGTCTGTGCCTTGCCGGGAACGGTCCGACCAAGATAGCCCGTATGCTGACCGAGCAGGAAATCCCAACGCCGGGAACGCTGGAATACCGCAGGACGGGCAGCACACGCCGCTATCACCCCGGCTATGAGTGCAAATGGGCGACAAATACCGTGGTGCATATCCTTGAAAACCGGGAGTACATGGGCTGTTTGGTGAACTTCAAGACGGAGAAACCGTCCTACAAGACCAAGCACAGCATAGAAAATCCCATTGAGAAACAGGCAATTTTCGAGAACCACCATGAGCCTATCATCGACACCCAGACATGGGAGCGTGTGCAGGAATTACGCAAACAGCGCAAGCGTCCGAACCGCTATGATGAAGTGGGCTTGTTCTCTGGTATGCTCTTTTGCGCGGACTGCGGCAGCGTCATGTATCAGCAGCGTTACCAGACCGATAAGCGGAAACAGGACTGCTATATCTGCGGGAACTACAAGAAGCGCACCCATGACTGCACCGCACATTTTATCCGCACCGACCTTTTGACTGCGGGCGTTCTCTCCAATCTACGGAAAGTGACGAGCTATGCGGCAAAGTATGAAGCCCGGTTTATGAAGCTGCTGATCGAGCAGAACGAGGACGGCGGCAAACGCCGGAACGCCGCCAAGAAAAAGGAACTGGAAGCTGCCGAAAAGCGTATCGGTGAACTTTCCGCTATTTTCAAGCGGCTGTATGAGGACAGCGTAAGCGGTCGCATTTCTGACGAGCGTTTCACGGAGCTTTCGGCAGACTATGAAGCCGAACAGCAGGAATTGAAAGAGCGTGTTGCCAGAATACAGGCGGAGCTTTCCAAAGCACAGGAAGCTACCGTAAACGCAGAAAAGTTTATGAACATTGTCCGCAAGCACATGAACTTTGAAGAACTGACCCACACCCTCTTACGTGAGTTTGTAGAGAAAATCGTTGTGCATGAGTGCAGCTACGATGAAAATGGCACACGCAGACAGGATATTGAGATTTACTATTCTTTCGTCGGCAAGGTGGACTTGCCCGAATGACCGCCTGCCCTATCCGATACCAAAGACAAGTACCGGATAGGAAAGGCAAAATTTTTTACACTTCTATTACTTCTTTATCACACATAAGCAAAATCACAGGGCATCAAGCAGCTTATGAGTGGCGGTGGCATCATCATTGTGGCACAGACGGTAATTCCACAGCTTACCACTCTGTTCTCATAATTCATGGGCGGGATCATTGATAAGATTACTGAATTCATAAAGGAACTGTTGCAGGGATGGGTGCTGACAAACTTTGAAACCATGTTTACCGATGTCAATGACAAGGTAGGCACGATTGCAGGGGAGGTCAGCAAAACTCCCAGCACTTGAAACTCCGGTATTTTTGACATGATAAAAACCCTGTCCGATAACGTGATGATTCCCATAGCGGGAATGATCATCAGTTTTGTACTCGTCTACGAGCTTATTTCCATGGTTATTGACAAGAATAATCTGCATGACTTCAATACGGCAATTTTTATCCGTTTTTTTATGAAAGCGTGTATTGCAGTCATGCTGTTAAGCAAGACTTTTGACATTGTAATGGCGGTATTTGATGTGGGAAGCCACATCGTCAATTCCGCAGCGGCAGCAATCAGCGGGGAAACCAGTATTGATGTTTCAAGTACGCTGCAGACGATGTTCAATGAGCAGTTTTCGGAGATGAGCATAGGCGAGCTGTTAGGACTGGGGATGGAGACCATGATCGTCAGTTTATGTATGAAAATCATGTCAGTCCTTATCACCGTCATTCTTTATGGGCGAATGATTGAAATATATCTTTATGTATCAGTAGCACCCGTTCCCTGTGCAACCGTAACCAACCGGGAATGGGGAACGATAGGAACCAATTATTTTAAGGGACTTTGCGCCCTTGCATTTCAGGGATTTTTTATGATGGTGTGTGTCGCTATCTATGCAGTGCTTGTGGCTGGTGTGGCAGTATCCGACAACCTGCATACGGCACTCTGGTCGGTGGCAGCATATACCGTTATTTTATGCTTTTCACTCTTTAAGACTGGTTCATTATCGAAATCTATCTGGAATGCGCACTAAGGGAGGAACGATATGGCAATATCCGTGCAGGTGCCGAAGGATTTGTCCGGTATCAAGACAAAAGTGGCACTGAACTTGACAAAGAGACAGATCATCTGTTTCAGCGGTGCGGCAGTAGCCGGGATACCCTTGTATTTTTTAACAAAGGGACTGATCGGAACATCAGCCGCATCACTTCTTATGATGGGAGCAATGCTTCCGTTCTTCTTTTTTGCGATGTATGAGAAAAACGGGTTTCCGGCGGAGAAGATTTTGTATTTTATGCTCCGGCAGAAGATACTCACACCGGGCATAAGACCATACCGGTCAGAGAACTTATACAAGCAGTTGGAAGAAAAAGAAAAATTACGAAGGGAGGTTCGTTATCTTGAAGAAAAAGCAAAAGGCAGAACCGGAAAGCCGCAGAAAAAGCAGTTATAAAGGCAATAGCAGGAACAACAGTAAAAGTGGCGGTCTTACCTTTTCAGAAAAGAAGCGTCTTATACAGTTAAAGCATATTTTATCGGGAAAGAGTATTGAGAAAGAAAAGCCGACTACCGCACAAAGGACGATCACTTTTGAAAAGATGTTCCGGGACGGTATCTGTCAGGTCAGCCACCGTTATTATACAAAGATGGTGGAATTTTTTGATATAAACTATGAGCTTCTGGAAGTGGATGACCAAGCGGACATACTGGCACAGTACAGCAAGCTTATCAATTATTTTGATCCGTCTGTGAAATTTGAACTGGTGCTATTCAACCGGCAGGTCAATGAGCAGGTACTTACAGAACAGTTTGATATTCCATGGCAGGAGGACGATTTTAACGATATTCGTGAAGAATACACGGAGATGTTAAAGAAACAGGCGGCAAAGGGAAACAATGGCATCATCAAATCAAAATATCTGATTTTTGGTGTGGAGAGCAATGGCTACAAGGAAGCCAAGAGCCGCCTTAACAACATTGAAAAAGATGTCATACGGAACTTAAACAACATAGGAACCCTTGCGAGGGGACTGGACGGAAAGGAAAGACTGCGCATCCTGCATGAATATTTTAACCAGGATACCATGGAGCCTTTCCGTTTTTCAGTTAAGGATCTGGCAGAATCCGGCAAGTCGGTCAAGGACTATATTGCACCGCCGGGATTTGATTTCCGCTATCCGAACCGCTTCAAGTCGGGAAATATGTATGGCTGTGTGTCCTATCTGGATATTATCGCACCGAAGTTTACGGACGAGCTGATCAAGCAGCTTCTTGATATTGATGCCAACCTTACGATTTCCATGCACATGCAGACGGAAGATCCGGTAAAGGCAATCAAGAAGTTAAAAGCGGTCATTTCCAATATCCAGAAAATGAAGATTGAGGAGCAGAAAAAGGCAGTCCGAAGCGGTTACGATATGGATATTCTTCCAACGGATATTGTGACCTATGAAAAGGATACGCTGGAATTTCTGGATGATTTGAATACGAGCAATCAGAAGATGATCAACATGACATTCCTTATTACCTGTTATGGCAGAACCAAGCGGGAACTGGAGAGTTTAATGCAGAGGGTGTCCGGTATCATTCAGCAGGCAAACTGTGACCTTAGATGTTTACAGTATTTACAGGAGCAGGGCCTTATGGCATCTGCACCGATTGGGTGCAATGAAACAGGAATTGAGCGTACCCTTTCCACAAAGAGTACCGCAATCTTAGTACCATTCTGTACGCAGGAGTTATTTATGCCAGCTCCGGCAATCTATTACGGATTAAATGCACTCAGCAACAACATGATAATGGCAGATAGAAAAAGGCTCCGTACACCAAACGGGGTTATCCTTGGAACACCGGGAAGTGGTAAGAGTTTCAGTGCAAAGCGTGAGATTTTAAGCTGTTTCCTTATCACAAAGGACGATATTATCATCTGCGATCCGGAGGGAGAGTATTTTGCACTTGTAGCTGCACTTCATGGACAGGTGGTAAAACTTGCCACCAATTCCAAAGACTATCTGAACCCGATGGATATTCAGTTGAGCCATAAGGGGGATAAGGAAGCATTAAAACTGAAATCGGATTTTATCATAACATTATGTGACCTGATCGCAGGTGGCAAGGACGGTCTGGAGAACGATGAGAAAGGCATCATTGACGAATGTATCCGTCATATTTATGACAAGTATTTTGAAAATCCGGTGCCGGAAAATATGCCGCTGTTGGAGGATTTATATGATGCCCTGTTAGCACACAAAAATCCAAAGGCAGAGCGTATCGCAAACAGCCTTGTGCTGTATGTGCATGGTTCACAGAATTACTTCAACCACCATACCAATGTGGACAGCGGCAACCGTATCATGTGCTTTGACATCAGAGACTTGGGAAATCAGTTGAAAGAGCTGGGTATGTTAATCGTGCAGGATGCGGTTTGGAACAGGGTATCGCAGAACAGGGAGCGAAAGATTGCTACCCGTTATTACTGTGATGAGTTCCACCTTCTTCTGAAGGAGAAGCAGACAGCTATTTATTCAGTGGAAATCTGGAAGCGTTTCAGAAAATGGGGCGGTATTCCGACAGGTTTGACGCAGAACGTGGGCGATTTTCTTCGTTCTGAGGAGATTGAAGGTATTTTGGGTAACAGCGATTTTGTGTATCTGTTAAATCAGAATGCCAAAGATCAGGCAATTCTCGCTGATAAACTGGGACTATCTGATAAGCAGCTTTCCTATGTCACCAACTCCGAGCCGGGAAGTGGTCTGATACTGTTTGACAATGTGGTAATTCCATTTGTAGACAAATATCCGACAGACACCAAGACTTACAGAATTATGAATACCAAGCCGGAGGAATCGGTGCAGAAGGAGGACGCAGTATAAAATGGCAGAAAAAAGACAGAAGAAGCAGGCAGTAAAGGCATTTGAAAAAGAGACATTTTCCAAGGATAAGGAAGTGACTGGAGCAAAACACACAGAACACAGGCAGGATAACACCTTTCCTACGGAAAATCATTTTCATGCCAATGAGAAGCCTGTGAGCAATCTGCCACGGGATGCGAACCATGGCAGTGATACAAAAAATGTAACTTCTGGTCACAATGTCCAAAAGTCGAAAACTGGAGCAGAGAGAAAAACGGGCAATAAAAAGAAATATTACCGTCAGTTGCAACAGCAACAGAACACTTCTGGTCACAATGTCCAGAAGTCAGAAGCCGATGCGGAAAAGGCATTCTTAAAGGAAAACAGTTTCATGCAGGAGGAACAGCCGGGGGATTCTGACAGCACGATGGAAAATGAGGTTCATGTCAGGGACACCTACCAACGGTCTGAGGAAAAAGGAAAATATCACAAAGGGCGTGTGCAGAGAGAACACGCACACAGAGAGCGTGCGAAGTCAGAAAATACAAAGCAGTCCGATTATGGAGATTTCCAGACAAAGGATGCCACATTTTCGCAGGGACAGGCGGAAGAATTTACCGACAAAAAAGTACAGAAGGCTTTTGATAAGTCGGAAAAGAGTCGTCAGAAGTTACAGAAAGCAAAGGACAAGATGCCGAAAAAGCGGCAGTATGAGATGAAACGTGTCTTTGATGAACAGACCGGAAAAGCAAAGTATGTTGTGGTTCCGGTGGATGTGGAGAAGCCATTTAAACCGGATGGACTGGGAAAAACTGCGGTTCACAAGCTCCAGACCGAAAATATGTATTTTGTGCATCGCAAGATTGCAGAGACAGAAAAGGATAATTCTGCTGTGGAGGGCGCACACAAGACGGAACAGCGAGCCGAGGATATTTACCACTATATGAAGTATCACCGCAAGAGCAAGGCACAGAGAAAGCGTGACCGCTTAGAGCGATTGCACAAAAAACAGGTTACAGCGGATATGAAGCTGGAGTATGAGAAATTCATCAGTGAAAATCCACATCTAAAGGGCAACAGTCCAAAGAAGCAGTTGCAAAGGCAGCTACAGAAACAGCGCATCAAGCGTGAGTATGCCAAGGCAAGGCGGGTAGGAGCAGAAGCCAAGACTGCAAAGGAAACATTTACAAAGACAGCCAATGCTGCAACCGGGATTGCAAAGAAGTTACAGGAAATTGCCACGAAAAATAAAACACTGATTATCACAGTGGGTATTTTTGCACTTCTGCTCATTATGATCATGTCGGCACTATCAAGCTGCGGTTCCATGTTTACCGGAACTGTGACAACAACGATGGCAAGCACATATCTTAGCCTTCCGGCAGAGATTGATGCAGCAGATTTATCTTTTACAGAAAAGGAAATGGAACTGCAAAATAAGATTGACCGGATTGAAACTGATTATCCGGGATATGATGAATACGATTATAACCTTGGTGCAATCGGGCATGATCCGTACACACTGATCAGTTATCTTTCCGCAGTCCATACGGAATTTACTGCCGCAGGAATAGAGAGTGAGATTCAGGAATTATTTGATGCCATGTATTCACTCACTACCGAGGAAGTAGAGGAAACACGGACAAGGACAGTCACAAAGACCGGAACCAGAATAGTAACAAATCCGGACGGGACTACCCGTACCGAGGAATACGAGTATGAGGAGGAAGAAGAATATACCGTAACAATTCTTCGTGTCACACTTACGGTCACACCGCTTGAGAGCATTGTAGTCGGACGCATGGACAGCGAACAGACGGAAATTTTTGGAGCCTATACGGAGACAAAAGGCGGCTTACAGGTCTTTGCTTCTCCGGTTGATTATTACTGGTATTACTATATCAGCAGTTATTATGGCTACCGGAAAAATCCAAACACCGGAGTCGAGGAGCTTCACAGGGGTGTGGATATAGCGGTGCCGACAGGAACGTTTGTATATGCGGCACATGATGGAACGGTAACAGAAGCAACTTACGATTCCTATTATGGAAATTATGTGGTGATTACGGACAGTAAGGGATATACCACAAAATATGCCCACATGGACAGCTTAAATGTGTCCGCAGGGCAGAGTGTAAAAAAAGGTGACAATATAGGCAAAAGCGGAAATACAGGAAGCAGTACCGGAAGCCACCTTCATATCGAATGTCTGTATAACGGGGAATATTATAACCCGTTATTTTATTTTGAAGCAGGAGAACAGACCATTTATGGAGAAACAACGGGCGGCACCGGAGGAGGAACCAGCAATGTGATACCGCCGGAATCCTATGATGATGCAACCGTACAGACGCTTATGCGTGAAGCAAACAGGTATCTGGGAATGCCATATACTTTTGGCGGCACAGCTCCGGCTAGTTTTGACTGTTCCGGTTTTGTATGCTGGGTATTTTCAAACAGTGGCGTACATAACCTGCCAAGAACCACAGCACAGGGCATTTATGACCAGTGTACTCCGGTATCAGCGGCAGATGCAAAGGCAGGGGACATTATATTTTTTACAGGAACCTATAATGCAGGACGTCCGGTTACACACGTTGGTATCTACTGTGGAAACGGTACGATGGTGCATTGCGGTGATCCAATTCAGTACACATCAATCAATACTTCTTACTGGCAGAGCCATTTCTATGGTTTTGGAAGATTGAATTAGCGAAGGGAGGAATTATTTTTGTCAGTAGAACGAATCAATTCACAGCTTAAAAAGGTCAGAGAGCAGATAGCACAGCTACAGGCAAAGGAAAAAGACCTTGCAGAACAGAAACAGATGGCGGAGGATGCCGAAGCCATGAAGATCATACGAAAATATAAAATCTCATCGGAGCGATTGCAGATGCTTAATAAGCTCAGTGAGGATGAAGTTAGAAATTTATTACAGAAACGGGAACAGGAAAAGGAGGATTCGACCAATGAAAATGAAGAAGTTATCCGTTAAGGCACTAATGTCCCTGATACTGTCGGCAATACTTTTTTGTATGCCGGTCGGGGCATTTTTTGCAAACAGGGCAAATACTGTGGAGGTTCATGCGAAGGATACAGCAGAGCAGAAAACAGAAAGTGCGGCAGAGGAAATCAGTGCAGAAAGCACAGCGTCCGGCACTGATAACAAGGACAGTTCCGGTAGTGGAGAAAATCACACAGAGCAGTCCACAGAGAATACAACGGAAAATTCCACAGAAGGCACAAGTGAGGAGACACAGCCTGCCGCAAAATGCACCTGCAAGGAAAAATGCAGTCAGTATGCAGTAGATGAAGATTGTGAGGTGTGTGCAAAGGATTACAAGGAATGTGCTTATATCAATCCAAGTGTAAAAATCACAATCAATACACCGTCTGGATGGCATAATGATACCACGAAAGTAACGGTCAAGGTAGAAGATACGGTAGTGTCCGGCAATTTTACCATTCAGACAGTAAAGGCAAAAGTCGGACAGAATGGAAGCTGGACGGACATTACCGAGGATATGCACATAGAGATTTCCGAGAACAGCACCATTTATGTGCAGGTCACAGACCAGAAGGGCAAGACCTACGAGAAAAACCGCTACATCAAGTGCTTTGATTTTACAAAGCCTACCTTAAATGCGGCAGTCAGCGACGGTCTTTTGAGCATTCAGGCACATGATACGGATTCCGGTATCAAGGCAATCTATGTCAATGGCTATGAGTTTTCAGAGCATACGAATGGAGCCTTGAATATCCGTCTGCAACAGTTCGATGCAGGGTATCAGTATTTCACGATTTCTGCCATGGATAATGCAGGAAATACCTCTGAAATCTATAAAACAGCCAATCCGTATTACACCGATCCGGAGAATAAGGACAGCAGTGAAAAAGATCCGGCACAGCAGCTTCCGGTGGATGCGTCGGCAACCAAACCTAGCTCTGCAACCGCACAGGTTACGGAGCATACGAAAACGGATGTGAATGGAAATACAGTTTCCCAGACAGGCAGTGGAACAACTTCAAGCAGTTCCGCAACAGCAAAGCAGTCTCCAAGTACGGGAGATACTTCCAAGGATGCAGACCAGAGCAGTGACAGCCAGACCACAGAAAAAGGCAAGGAATTTTACACAATCCAGACTGCATCAGAAAAGGTATTTTATCTTGTGATTGATCGTGATGGGGAAGATGAAAAGGTGTATTTCCTTACAGAAGTCAGTGAAAACGACCTGCTGAATACTACAACGGATAACAGCGAGACACTTCCGAAAAATTCAGCGGCATTGGAATCTGCAATCCCTACCAAAGACAGCGCATTATCAAACAATAATGCTGATACCACAGGAGATAAAACACAGGGAGCAGAAAGTGTTGAGGACAGCACCGAAGATAGCACGGAAGATACAAGTGAGCCGAAAGAGGATACCGCAAAAGCAGATGGTTCCGGCTTTACATATATTTTAATGGGCATTGCTGCGGTAGCTGTGATCGGAGTGGTATATGTTGTGAAATCCAAGAAGAAAAAGGAAAACTTCATTGATGAGGATGAAGATGAGGACGAGCTTGACGAGGACTACGATTATGATGACGAGGAAGAAACCGAGCAGGATTCCGACGAAGCATTCATAAATGGTGGTGATGATACAGAATCAGTAGACACAGACGAGAATGACAATGAAGATAACAACAACGAGAATGATGAAGAAAATGGGGAGGAATAGAGATGGAGCTTGTAATTGCAGAGAAGCCGAGTGTGGCACAGAGCATTGCGGCAGTTCTTGGTGCCACACAGCGTAAGGACGGATATTTGGAAGGCAATGAGTATCTGGTATCATGGTGTGTGGGACATCTGGTAGAACTGGCACAGCCGGAAAGCTATGAGGAAGCATGGAAGAAATGGAGCTATGAGAGCCTTCCAATCATTCCGCAGGAATGGCAGCATGAAGTGAAAAGTGATACAAAAGCACAGTATCAGATTTTGAAAAAGCTCATGCATGATGACAGGGTAGATGCTGTTGTGTGTGCAACCGATGCCGGAAGGGAGGGAGAATTGATTTTCCGCCTGACCTACAACATGGCAGGGTGCAGAAAACCGATGAAGCGGTTATGGATTTCTTCCATGGAGGAAAGTGCTATCCGTGACGGCTTCCATAATCTTCGCCCAGGCAGCGACTATGATAACTTGTATCATTCAGCATTATGCAGGCAGGAAGCAGACTGGCTTGTGGGTATCAATGGGACAAGACTTTTTACGGTATTATATGGCGGTAAGGCATTGAAGGTTGGCAGAGTGCAGACACCGACACTTGCCATGCTGGTGGATCGTGAAAGTAAAATCATGAATTTCAAGAAAGAAGCCTATTATATGGCTCACATCATGGGAAATGGTCTGGATGCGGTATCAGAGCATATCAGTGATAAAACGGAAGCAGATAGAATTGCAGAAACTTGTGAAAACGGACAGGCTCTTGTCACTTCCGTGGTAAAGGAAGAAAAGTGGGTAGCACCGCCGAAACTCTATGACCTTACAACACTCCAGAGGGATGCAAACCGTCTGTTTGGTTTTACTGCCAAGCAGACATTGGAATATACGCAGAGCCTTTATGAGAAAAAGTTAGTGACTTATCCAAGAACAGACAGCCAGTATCTTTCCGATGACATGGAAGGTACTGCAAAAAATGTGATCGAAGCGATTTTCAATTCTCTGTTATTTGAGCAGAATATCATGTTCAATCCAGATATTAAAAGAATTTTGAACAGCAAGAAAGTGACGGACCACCACGCAATCATTCCTACCATGGAGATCATCAAGCAGGACTTAAAGGCAATCCCGGAGAGCGAAATGAAGATACTTTCCCTTTGTGCAAACCGTCTGCTGTGTGCGACCGGGGAGAAGCACATTTATAATTCCACAAAGGCAGTGATTACCTGCAACAATACTGTATTTAAGGTATCTGGCAAGGAAGTGTGGAAAAATGGATGGAAGGAATTTGAGGATTTCTTCAAAAATTCCTATAAAACCGCAGAGGATAAATCGGATGCAGAGGAAGAAAAGAAGCTGCCGGAGCTTCGTGAGGGCATGATGATTGCAGTGGAGCAGACAAAGGTTTCCGAGCATTTCACACAGCCGCCAAAACATTACACTGAGGACAGCCTGCTGTCCGCCATGGAGAGAGCCGGAGTAGAGGATATGGGCGATGAAGTGGAGAGAAAAGGACTTGGCACACCTGCCACCAGAGCCGATATCATAGAAAAGCTGGTAAAAGACGGATTTGTAAAGCGTGAGAAAAAGCAGATGATTCCGACAGAGGATGGAATGAAGCTGATCACGATACTTCCAGATGTAGTAAAATCTCCGAAACTGACCGCTGACTGGGAGAATGAGCTTACTCTTGTATCCAAAGGAGAAGTTGCTGCAGAACAGTTTATGTCAGGTATTGAAGCAATGGTAACTGATCTTGTAAAGACCTATCACAGCGTTAGTGATGAACATAAAGCCATGTTTGGCACATGTAAGGGTGGACAGGAAGTGCTAGGCAAATGCCCGAAGTGTGGTGCTGATGTAGTCAAGGGAAAATTCGGAGCGTACTGTACCGGGAAGTGCGGTATGAATGTCGGCAAGGCACTTGGGGTAACACTTTCCGATACACAGGTCAAGAGCCTGCTTCAAGGGAAAAAGATACTTGTAAAAGGATTAAAAGGCAAGAAGGGTAGCTATGATGCGTACCTGATTCCAGAGAGTGTACAGGAATTTTCCTATACGAAAGATGGTAAAGAAATCAAGGGATTCCAGTATAAGTTTAAGATGGAATTTCCACCGAAAAAGGACAAATAGAAGAAAACAATTCCAAAATAATTTGTAAGATTTTGTCGAAAACTGTCATGTATATAGTGAAGGGAGGACTTTGGCATGAATAAGGAAAAAGAAATAGATATGCTGAAAGAAAAACTTGACTATTATACGTTGGTAGCAACCGATGAGGAATTTGATGCCGAAGAAGTTATAAAAATTGTAAAAAGGCTGGAAGAACTTGAACCGACAGAAGCACCGGAAAAATCTGTTGATGAATTTTTGGACGATTTCTGGAAATATTGCGAGGAACGAGAAAGGGAGGAAAAAATACTAGAAGAATTTCGGAAGCAGAAATAGCTGTATCTATGATGAAAAAAGTGTGGTATTATGAGAGAAAGAAATTTGCAAATCGTAGTTTGTAACGAAGATATTTGCGATGAAAGGAATTAAGATTGAGTTATTGGGGATTGCAATAATACTTTTAGGAATTGCTGTGACAACA
>OGMF01003150.1_pt1 | contig 12783 bp, 10 predicted proteins | sample 1572921 | NCBI WGS metagenome assembly OGMF01 (sample SAMEA2581919, study PRJEB24529) | metagenome | biome: Human gut stool | place: China | collected 2011
CTTATCAGTTTCCCGAAAAATTGATTCCTTTGTTTATTAATAATATTCGTCATAATAAGCCGCTCCCGGTGTATGGAAAAGGAGAAAATGTCCGGGATTGGTTGTTTGTCGAAGATCATGCACGGGCTATCGATTTGATTTTTCATAAAGGGAAAGTCGGGGATACCTATAATATCGGCGGTTTTAACGAATGGAAGAATATTGATCTGATCAAAGTACTGATCAAGGTAACGGACCGTTTGCTGGGGCGTCCCGAAGGGGCTTCCGATCATTTGATCACTTATGTGACAGACCGGGCCGGGCACGATCTGCGCTATGCTATCGATTCAACAAAATTGAAAAATGAATTGGGCTGGGAACCTTCGCTACAATTTGAAGAAGGTATTGAAAAGACTGTGAAATGGTATTTGGAAAATCAGGAGTGGTTGGATAATGTGACGAGTGGAGATTATCAGAAATACTACGAGATGATGTACAAATAAGTCGAAGATGAAATAAAAAACGATTTCCCGGCCCGAACGACCGGGAATTTTTTTAGTGAATAAAAGCCGGGTGAATATTTTGACCCGGTAATTTCAAGGTGTCAAAGACCAGCGTAGATTCGGCAGAATCGGTTTTTAGCAGGTTGTATACTTCTTTGGCGCGTTTGATTTCTTTCATCAGGTCGTTTTCGTTCAGTGCGTGTGCTGCGTCGCGTTGCAGTTGGTATTTATAGGCTTCCATGAATGTGTTGAAGGAAATTTTGTCTACATCGACACTGGATTTAACGGCGGTAAATGCCAATACGGATTCTATTTTTTGAGTGATACCTACTACAGTAACCTTGCGGATCCAGGATTTGACATCTATACGTACCAGTGCCAGACCATCGACCATGATGAAGTAGTCCGAATGTTCGGCTTGTACTCCTTCACCCGATCCCATCAGCATATTGATACCGGCTCCGATCAGTGCTCCGACTCCGGAGATTACGTTTTCACTACCTCCGGTGACGAAGCTTTTTATTGCATTAGTCGCTTCTCCGACGATTTTGGTGGAATCGTCTTTACAATAGGCCCTCATTTCCGAGGTGTCGGCAATGATATGGGTAATCGGAATGGTAGGGTTTTCGATAGTCCCGGCTGTGCGGATATTGTCTGCAATCTGCGTCTTGAAGTGATCACATTTGCTGGTTGCCAGTTCGAAAAGCAGGTTCAGGTTCAGCATGATTTCTTCTTTCTTTTCAGGTGCCGGATCGGCTTTTTTAATGGAATTTCTTAAACTAGACATGGCTTTTAAATTTAAAAATAAACTGTTGTTTTGTAAGCTTACCCGGCAAAAGTAGTCGGGATTAAAACGGAGGAGTAAATAATTTTTTAAGAGGTAGGTCATTGTTTGTAGATTGTTGGTTAGGTTATTTAAAAAGAAAAGCGGATGGTTGATAAACTCCAATTGACAGTTTAAGAAAGGAAAGAGGATTTAAAAACAGGAGCTGTTATTTTTGGTACCGTAAGCTTACAGCAGTGTTATTCATTAAAAATTTTAAATCATGGAAAATCAAGAATTTGATATAGAACTTTTGGAAAAAAAGTTGGAAGAATATGAGCAGGCTGATTCGAATGTGCGAAGCGAAGAAGTACTCGAATTTGTGAAAAAAGTACTGGATATCACTTTACTCCAGCTCAGTAAAGGGAATGTATCGGATCGGGATATAGAAGAGGATATTCGGTTTGTCCGGGATGAAATCGGGAAACCGGACTTTTTGAAACAGTTGGTTCAGCATGTACAACAGGCTGCTGATAGGTGGGCCTCTGCATCAAAAGAGGAAAATGGACAAGATTACCTTTTCTCTGAATTGTGTCTTTTAATAAAGTTGGGAAGGAATGCCGTTTGTACGTTGGGCTTTTTATGTTGCAGAGAAGGAAAATTCGGGGTTTTATACGATTTTATGACGGCAGGAAATCAAGTGTTGGGTGGGTATTATGATTGGAAGACCCGGCTTAGATCGTATTTTATGAATCTGATCACCCCTTCTATGCTGGCAGAGGCTTTCGATTCTTTACGTCTGGGGAAAGTGGCTGTTCAGACAGCCGGTTGGCGGACGGACAATACCATGGCGGTCCCACAGCTGGTGTCCGATTATTTTCTTTATGTCGATAAAGCTTATGGAGACCGGTTGGATGTACATCTGCGGGGAGAAACCTTGGCTACGCCTGCTAGGCTGGGATTCCCCGCTGTAAAGTTCGACCTTTTTTATGACGGGAGCACCGGACTTTTTAAGTTGCCTTTCGGGTTTCAGGGCTGGTTCGGGCTGTGTGGTGAGAGAACTATCGTTGCCTTTGCTGGAACACGTCTTTTGCAGCTGGGGACGGTATTTACCGATGCAGAGCAAATTTTCGGTCCGAGTCTGATCTATGCCTGTGCTGTGGGGATGGTCGCTCTTGTGGCTCAGCATATGGGGCAAGGGAATTTGTTCGTGCTGGGACATTCTTTAGGAGGAGGGTTGACTCAATTCGCTGTTGCAGCCAATCGTTCGAATCATATTGAAGGGTGGGGATTCAATTCCGCCGGTTTATCGGAAACTTCTGTCAGAGCTTTGCTTACTGCTGCTGATGTAGCAGGTGGCATGGAAAATGTCGTTCTTCATCATTATGTTACCGGAGCCGATCCTGTTTCTAAACTTGGAGGATTGGTCGGAACGGTGACGACAATTCCGGGATCGGCTGACCTGGGGCATACGCGTGATGACTTGCGTCAGGTAATTTAAGACCGATTACCTGGGGGAGGTATCTTGATAAGGACTTGTCGGATACTTCCTTATTCAATTGAAAATTAAATACAATCATATGGAAACATCAGGAAAACGCCGTCTCCGGATGGGGAAGAAGGGCCAATCGACCCGTTCAGGTAAGACATTGGTAGAGAATCGATCTGTTCGTACCCGTAGTTGTTTGGATACCGAAGCTATAAAAACCCTTCAAATTGCTTATGAATTTCATGGTTATTGGGAAGAGACCCTGGTTTGTCAGGGAGAAAAATATTGTAAAATAGAGATAGAAGGAGGAGGGCATTTACAAACTGTGGGGGCTCCTAACCTGCCTCAGGAAGGTATTTATGTGAACATACCTGAGAATGCAAAGTTTCTGAATTTGCAAGTCGGGGAATGTCACGAAAAAACAATAGAAGTGGAATATCCGATAGCTCCGAATCCATTGCCTGCTTTAGAAGGGGAAGAATTACTATACCGCAAAGACAGTACAATTTATGATTCCGGGTCTTTGTTTCCGGCAGAAGTGGCTGTATTCTCAGCCGTTCGTCGTATCGGGGGAGTAAAGGTTGTACATATATTAGTGAATCCTGTTCGTTATTATCCGGTACAACGGCAACTTCAGGTGGTGGAAACGATGATTTTGAAAATAACGTATGAACTATCGGAAGAGACGGACACTATCGGGGAGCCGCGGCATCATCGGTTCGGAGGCCCTGCGGTGGATATTTTGGGGATGCCGGAGATGGATGGGGTGACTACCAAGGGAGGGGGCAGAGGAGGTAGGGAAGATATACGAACGTTAAAGAATCCCGCTAATTGTGCCGAATTGCTGATCGTGACTAAACCGGACTTGAGACCGGCGTTCGATGATTTCCTCGAATTTAAAAGCCGGGATTTCAAAGTAGCTTTGGCCGATACCGGGCAGATCATATCGGAATTCGGCGGACAATCGGGGATGGATGAGCAGATCCGGGAGTTTTTGTGTTATGCTGCTGAAAATTGGCGTATTTCTCCCCGCTATATTCTGTTAGGTGGAAATGTTACGGATATACCGACACATTGGGAATACTTTTTGGGGGCCAGAATTTCGTCCGATCATTTCTATGCCGACTTAAAGGGCGATTTGTCGCCCGATGTCGTCGTATCCCGTTTTCCTGCATCGGAGCCGGAAGAAATGAAGAACATGTGTGATTATTTTATTCGTTATGCTCAAACGCGTAAGGAGTGGGGAAAATCTGTACTGCTGACTTCCTATAACCGGGAAGATTATAACGAATGTACAGAAGAAGTAGCCGGTATTATCGCTTCCGATTTCCAGGTTTATAAGCGTTATGACGGTCAGGCGACAAAAGAAGAAATTATCGAAACGATCAATCAGGGAGTCGGATTTATCAATTATCGGGGACACGGGCTTCCGACGGGCTGGCAGGCAGGGAATGGGCTGACTTCTGACGATCTGGTGCAATTGAAGAATGTAGATAAAATACCTCAGGTATTAAGTATCGCATGTTCGAATAATGCCCTGGAAAAAGAGCATTGTTTTGGTTGTGAATGGATCCGGCAAGGCAAAGCTGTCTCTTTCCTGGGAGCTGCCGTACCTTCTTATACCGTTGTCAATCATGAATTCGATAAATGGCTTTGGGAAGGAATCGCTCTGAAAAAACTGAAACGTGCCGGCGAAATATTCAATTACGGTATTCAAAAATTGTATATGAATAATCCCGAAAACGATTTGGTAAAACATACGATTTATGCTTATTTGTTGGTTGGAGATGCTACGGCAGAATGTGATTTTTACCGTTCGGAATGATAAACTATTTTATCGCATTGGCAAACATATGTTTTGTGTTTGTGAAATTTATTTTTGTATCTTATGGTTTGAATTTATTTTTCCTTCTGTATGTTATTAATATTATATGTGGATGGAAAAATATTTTATGATTAAAACAGAAGGGCATGTATTGGTGATCACAATCATGCAATGTCCGGAGAGTAATGTAGTCTGTCTGGAATGTGATACGGAAGAGGAAGTGTATCGGTTGATACGGAAAATGGATTGTGAGATTACTTTTGCACAACCTTTTCATTGGAGACATTCCGGACAGTCTGTTTGGAGAGGGAGAAAAGCTGATTTTTTTTCCTTAAAAAATCGGCATAAACGATTGTTTTTTTGTAAAAGAAGGGGCTTATTTCCGGCGTATCGATTTTAAATTCATCCGTTGGATCAAGGCGGAGGGAAGCTATTGCAAGCTGTTTATGGATAATGCCCGGGAATTGTTGTTGTCGTTCAATCTCACGGAGATTACTTCCTATTTACCGGTTCAGGATTTTGTTCGGGTACATCGTTCTTATATCGTCAATATAAATAGCGTGGATTCGTTTATCGGTAATATGTTGTTTATCGGCAATTGCCGGATACCGATCAGTAAATCCCATAAAAATGAAGTGTTGGAGCGTTTGAATTTAATCGGGGAGGTCTGATTAAACTCTGGTTCCGTTTGTAAACAAAGAAATAAAAATCTATCTTTGCGGACGTTTGGTGGGGATGGGGAAAACATTGATTATCAGTAAAAATAAGATATAAACATGATTACAGTTTCAGATTTAGAGATTCAGTTTGGAAAGCGGACGTTGTTTCAGGACGTTAATTTGAAGTTTACGCCGGGGAATTGTTACGGTGTGATCGGGGCGAACGGAGCCGGGAAATCGACTTTTTTGAGAATTTTGAGCGGAGATTTAGAGCCGACCCGGGGGACTGTGATGTTCGGACCGGGAGAGCGTTTGTCTGTCTTGAAACAGGATCACTTTGCTTACGATGAGTGTACGGTATTGGACACCGTGTTACAGGGACATATGAAGCTGTGGGAGGTGATGCAGGAAAAAAATGCGATCTATCTGAAGGAAGATTTTTCGGATGAAGACGGTATCCGGGCTGCTGAGTTGGAAGAACAATTTGCAGGAATGGACGGTTGGAATGCCGAGAGCGATGCAGCCAATCTGTTAAGTGGATTGGGAATATCCGAAGATTTGCATTATTCTTTAATGAAGGATTTAAGTGGTAAGCAAAAAGTGAGGGTATTGCTGGCACAAGCCTTGTTCGGAAAACCGGATAACCTGCTTTTGGACGAACCGACCAATGATCTGGACCTCGAGACTGTCATGTGGCTGGAAAATTATCTGGCGAATTATGAAAATACGGTGTTGGTGGTTTCACATGACCGTCACTTTTTGGATTCTGTATGTACCCATTCGGTAGATATCGATTACGGTAAGATTACTCTTTTTGCCGGGAACTATAGTTTCTGGTATGAGTCCAGTCAGTTGGCTTTACGTCAGGCTCAGGCTAAGAATAAAAAGGCTGAAGAAAAGCGGAAAGAATTGCAGGAATTTATTTCCCGGTTTAGTGCGAACGTGGCCAAGTCCAAACAAACTACGAGTCGTAAAAAGATGCTGGAAAAGCTCAATATCGAAGAGATTATGCCTTCTACACGGAAATATCCCGGTATTATTTTTACTCCGGAACGGGAAGTGGGCAACAAGATTCTGGAAGTCCGGAATCTGAGCAAGAGTATAGATGGAAAATGCCTGTTCAAAGAGGTTGAGTTTGCGGTAGAGAAAGACGATAAGATCGTTTTCCTGTCCCGGGATCCGCGTGCCATGACCGCTTTGTTGGAAATTATTGCCGGTAATGAAAAACCGGATAGCGGTGACTATACGTGGGGTGTGACTATAACGACCGCTTATCTGCCTTTGGATAATTCGGCATTTTTCGATACCGAAATGCGTCTGATCGATTGGTTAGGGCAATATTCTGCCGATACGAGCGAGACTTTCCTGCGTGGTTTCCTGGGGAAGATGCTGTTTTCCGGGGAAGACATATACAAGAATGTGAAAGTGTTGTCGGGAGGAGAGAAAATGCGTTGTATGATCGCCCGGATGATGTTGAATAATGCGAATGTACTGCTGCTCGATTCTCCGGCTAATCATCTCGATTTGGAATCGATACAGGCTTTTAACAATACTTTGGTATCCTTCAAGGGAGTGGTTTTGATGAATTCGCATGACCATGAGTTTATCCAAACGGTTTGTAATCGGGTGATCGAACTGACTCCGAATGGGATTATCGACAAACGAATGGATTTTGACGATTATATCGTCAACGAAAATATCAAAGAACAATTGGATAAGATGTATCGGGAGTAACGTTTTTAGGTAATCTTATAAAATAAAAGGGTTATGGGAGATCTCCTGTAGCCCTTTTTTTATAAGAGTTATAGAGTTACAAGAGTTGTAGAGTTATAAGAGTTATAAGGAGGAGGAAGGAAATTGGTTTATTTTTTCGTGGATATTCTAATAATGTTGTATATTTGAAAAAATAAAACTATTCGTGCAAATTAAAGTATTAATATGAAAGTGAGAACTTATTTTTTTGGGTGTTTGTTGAGTGTGCTGATGTGGCAGTGTGCTCCGAAAGAGAATGAATATGTAGTTATTGCCGGTAAGGGTGTTGCTGAGGATACGGCTTGGATGAAAGTGGCGGAGGCCTTACAGAATAAGCATCGGGCGGCTTTGTTGTCCTATCGGGAAGATCCGGCGGAATTATTGCCCCAATTACAACAGATACATCCCAGATATGTGGCTATTGTAGAAAAACCGGAGACTCTGGGGAGGGATTATGTAATGGAAATGCATCGGTTGAGCCGGAAAGTAGATAACGATATCTACGCTGATTTTTTATGGGGAATTATCACCGGATATGATGCTGCCGGGGCGATGAAAATGGTAAATAATTCAACGGAACCTTTGATTATCAAGGATGCTGTCGCTTCGATTTGGGAGTTACATTCGGCCAAATGGTTCGATCGGTATGGTTGGGTGGACGATCATACGCAGGGAATGTGGGGAGAAAAAAAATCTGCACAGGATACGGTAGTGACCTATCAGTTACCTCAGGTACCGACGAAGATGTTAAGTCGTAACCGGAAAGGCGGGTTCGATACGGTAATGATGCCGAGGGTAAATCCGGTGGATGAAATGCAGACTTTCTATAATTTATATGCTACTTATAATCCTGATTTGGTCGTGACAGCTGCACATGCTACCGAGCGAAATCTGGAGATGCCTTTTTCTTTGGGAAATATCAAAGCGAAAGACGGACAGTTGTATATGGATTTTCCGAATGATCCGCAAAATATGAAGGAAAGCGGAAAAAGAAAAGTATATTTTGCCGTTGGGAATTGCCTGATCGGTAATGTCAATAATACCAAAGAGAGTATGGCGATCGCCTGGATGAACAGTGGTAATGCGGCGACGATGATCGGATATGTCGTGACTACCTGGCATGGTCGTAACGGTTGGGGAGGATTGAAGTATTGGCTGACCAATCCGGGACGTTATTCCCTGGCAGAGGCTATATATATGAATCAGCAGGATTTAATGTATCAACTGAATGAATGGGATCCTAAATTAGTTACTTTGGCCTATCCTTATACGGAAGAGGAATTCCAGGAAGCTCCCCGTTTAATTCAGGAGACGATCGGAGTAGAACCTACACATGATCAGATCGGTTTTGTGCATGACCGGGATGTTTTGGCTTATTACGGAGATCCTAAATGGAATGTGCGGTTACAGGAAATAGCCGAAGAGAACGATTATACAGTGAATACTTCTGTACAGGGGAACAAGTGTACTGTGACGATACAAACCAAGGAAAATTTCAGTTTGGAGAGAATGAAAGGAGACCGGTTCAAACAAGAACATGTACTCGATCTGCCATTCAGTTATTTCTTTCCTCAGCGTCTGAATAATCCGCGTCTGTCTGCCGGTCAGGATTGGAAAGCTGCTGTAGATGAGAATTTTCTGTTGATTTACAATGCAGATTTCAAACCGGGTCAAACTTATACGGTAGAATTGGATATAAACTGAAATAATCGCTAACATGCTGAAATATTGGTTAGGAATCGTCGGGTTGTTTGTTTGGGTGGGATGCAGTACGGGCTTTACCCCTCAGGAGGTGAAGGTGATAAAGGAAGGCGGGGGGATAATGCGGGTATGGAAGACCGATAACCGGGAAGATTCTTTATTTTTACGTCAGCAGGCCATAGAATTGACTCCCGGGGAGATCCGGACGGAACTTTTTCAGGTATTGAAGCAACGGATGCTGGCGACAGTAAACGATTCGGCGGACCCGGGTGTCGGTATTGCTGCTCCCCAGGTGGGAATAAGCCGGCGATTGATCGCCGTACAGCGGTACGATAAACCGGGAGCTCCTTTTGAGTTTTACATCAACCCGGGTATTGTGGCGGCTTCTGAAGAGCAGTCTTTGGGAAAAGAGGGGTGTCTGTCTGTTCCGGATGTCGTTGGCGAGGTATGGCGTTCGAATGAAATCGTGGTTCGTTATATCCCTGAACTGACCTCGATTAAACGGATGTTGAGTCGTGAAAAAACGGATTCAACTTTTAAATTCGAGGTGAAGGTGGAGTATCGGAATACGTGGGAACCGGTATGCGATACTATCCGGGGATTTACGGCTGTGATCTTTCAGCATGAAATCGATCATTTGAACGGCATCCTTTTTACAGATAAAATGATAAAAGAATAAATTTATCAGGACAATGAATTTTAGTTTATAAAGTTTAATGGCTAGTTTTATAAACTGAATTGAATAAGCTATGAGAACCTTTGTCGAAAAAATACTTAATGCGCCTGCCGGAAGTATAGTTATACGGCGGCCGGATATCGTGATGAGTCATGATAATTCTGCCCGTATCCGGAAAATTTTTGAAGAAATGGGTGGGGAAAAGCTGAAAGATGCCGGAAAGTTGCTGGTTGTACTGGATCGTAAAATGACCGGGACAACCGATGAGTTGATCCGGGATTATAATTCGATCCATCGTTTTATGGACGAACAGAAAGTAGAGCATTTCTTCGATTGTGACAAAGGGATCTGTCATGAAATATTGGCCGGGCAGCTGAAACCGGGAGGATTGATTGTAGGAAACGACAGCCATACCTGTACGGCAGGCGCTTTCAATTGTATGGCTGTGGGGTTGAATAAGACGGAAACGGCGGTACTTTGGAAAGAAGGCGAAATGTGGTTCAGGGTACCTGAAACGATTAAGATTAGTTTGAAAAATCGTTTGCCGGAGGGAGTATATGCCAAGGATTTGGCTTTGTGGATAATGGGGATGCTCCGGGAAGAAAATGTCGCCTATAAATCGTTGGAGTTTCATGGAGAGGGGGTGCCTGCCTTGTCTATCGCCGACCGGATGACCCTGGCTAATGTTACTGCTGAGATGGGGTTGAAGAGCGCAGCTTTCCCGCCCGACGATAAGTTGGCGGATTATTTCGGTGATTATGCCGTACAGGGTGTTTGGGCGGATCGGGATGCTATGTATTACAAGGAATTCGAGGTCGATTTGGCGCAGGTGATCCCGTTGGTGATGGAAGTCGGAGAAATAAACGAGATAAAAGCACCTGGAGAATGGGGTAGGCTGGAAATTCAGCAGGGATTGATCGGAGCTTGTGCCAGTGGGCGGTTGGAAGATTTAAGAGTGGTTGCCCGGATTTTGGATGGGAAAAAGATTGCTTCGGGGTTCCAGCTTTCTATCGTCCCGGCTTCCCGGGAGATTTATTTGCAGGCCATTCAGGAGGGGATTATCGATCGGTTAGTGAAGTCAGGAGCCTCTATATTAGGGTCCAGTTGTGGTCCTTGCTTGGGTAGCAGCCATATGATAATGGCGGATACCCGTCGTTTTATTACTACAGTAAACAGCAATTCGATGCGAAGGCTGTCGGCTATCGGTGTAGAGAAATACGTAGCGTCCCCGGCGACTGTGGCGATGACTGCTTTGACCGGAGTTTTGACAGTAGAAGTTGAACGGACCGATGCAAAATATCCTTATTGGGAAATGCCTAAAGTGTGGGTAACTGTGAATGAGTTCGAGCGTCGTTATCATAACCGGGTTTGGAATTATGGGGATTTGAACAGCATCGCCTGTGAACAGTTGTTCGATGAAGCATGTACTTACCGGATTGCACCGGATAATTTTAAAGCGATACAACCTTATTTGTTGGCAGGTTTGGATGCCTCTTTTGCAAAAAACGTCCAGGTGGGCGACTTGATGCTCGGAGGAGAAAATTTCGGCTGTGGGAAGCTATTACAACATGCGGTTGTCGGTTTAAGGGAGGCCGGTATCAAAGCGATTATCGTGAAATCGGTGGATCGCCGTTTTTTTAGAATGGCTGCCAATAATGGATTATGGATTATTGTTGCACCTGCCTTAGTGGAGAAATACCGGAGCGGTGACCAGATAGAAATAGATGTCGAAGATGAACGGATTTTTCTGAATCGGGAAGAATTTAAATTACCTTTTATCGATGCCGCTTTTACCGAAATGATCCGGAACGGAGGTATCTATTAAGGTACCTCCGTTCCCCAAATTTATGATAGAACTATTTAGCTACTCGTTCGTCCCCAAAGATGGACATCTTTGTCTGACCTTATTCCTTCTATAAGACTTTTCTTAAAATTAAGCATTTAGACGTAAAGTATTATCGCAAAAAATAACTTTCTTCGCATCTCAAAATTTTAAAATTTAATTAAAATATATATGAAAAAATGTTTTGAACAATTTAAGACAGAAGATTGGGTGGTTGTGGCTGTCAGTATTCTTTTACTGGCTTTTGCCATCATTACTCCCAATTATCTTCCCCGTATTCCCAAACATCTGGCCGATACGGAATCCTGGGGAAATGCAATATTTCTTTTCGTCATTGTATTAGTCATACTTTATATCGGCTGGCTTTTACTCGGCAGACCCTTAAAAGGTTTATTCCTTTCCCTGATCGCTGTATTTTCTGTCTCTTTATTGGCACAGATTACGGCAGCCCTGCCTCAAGTAAGCTATTATGGATTCGAATCTGTCTTTTTCTCTGTTATCTTCGGTTTGATTATTCGCAATGTTTTTCGCGTACCTGCCTGGATGAAACCTGCTATTCAAAGTGAGTTTTTCATTAAAATCGGGGTGGTTTGTTTAGGAGCGACTATTCTTTTCAGTGATGTCATGAAATCCGGTGCAGTAGGTCTTGTACAGGCTGTCCTGGTTGTGAGTATCGTATGGTTTTTCGCCTATTTTATCTCCCGGCGGTTGGGAGTTGACCAGCGTTCTGCCATGATCCTGTCCAGTGGGGTCTCTATTTGCGGAGTTTCTGCTTGTATTACAGCTGCACGTGTTGCAGGAGGCGATGACAAAAAATTATCTTATATTGTTTCTTTGGTGTTAATCATTGTCGTTCCTATGATCTATATGATGCCCTGGCTGGCCCATCTGCTTCTTCCTGTCCTATTCGACGACCCTCAGGTAATACAGGAAGTGGCCGGAGCCTGGATCGGCGGAACCATCGATACGACAAGTGGTGTTGCCGCTTCCAGTGCTATCGTCAGCGAATTATCGAACCAGCATGCTGTTATTATCAAAGGAGCCCAGAATGTTTTAATCGGTTTTGTAGCTTTTTTTATAGCCTTATACCTTTCTACCCGGGGAGAGAAAGGTAGTAATTCTCCTTCTCTGGGGATTGTCTGGGAAAAATTCCCGAAGTTTATTATCGGCTTTGTTGCAGCTTCACTCGTATTCAGTATCTTTCAGGCAAATGACCTTTTCCTGGTAAATGAAAAAGGGAAACTCATCGAACCGGGAATCGCTAAAATGTTCAGTACTGTTTTTTTCAGTTTGGCATTTGTCTGTGTAGGACTGGAAACCCAGATAAAAGATATTGTCTCCCGTGAAAACCGCAATGTCATGTGGTCTTTTCTTACTGCACAGACTTTTAATATTCTGGTTACTTTTATTATTGCCTGCCTGTTGTTCGGCATCGTTAAACCGATGCTGGGATAAATTAAGCTGAGAGATGAGATAATTCACTGGAAATGTCTCATCTCTTAGCATATACTCATCCGGTTCTCGCCCAATCAGACCTGGGTTTATTTCGTTAGTAATTCGTCTTCGGTGATCGGAATTGGCGACCCGGTCGCT
>OGMF01003151.1_pt1 | contig 12781 bp, 6 predicted proteins | sample 1572921 | NCBI WGS metagenome assembly OGMF01 (sample SAMEA2581919, study PRJEB24529) | metagenome | biome: Human gut stool | place: China | collected 2011
ATTTAAGGGGCAGAAGATTGGATAAGAAATGAAAGAGGCAAATGAAACAGTCAAATTAGGTAAGAGTTATTGACCAAATACGGTACAGACACCACCTTTTTTTCGATACCAAAGTTTGCGCTCTCCCACCATTATAGGCAAGAATAAAGTTATTGAAGAATCATCATAATCCACTTTAAACCTTATGAAAATGCCAGAAGTTTGTGCTGGAGCATATTGTCCAGAGGTATCATAAGTATTATCATAATATCCATAACCACTATCTAAATCATCATAATTACCTATCTCATTAGTAGCGTATCTTGGAAGGGACATTCTTTTTAATACACTACTCAATAAATCGCTCTTCTTTATCAGCACACTGTCCTTACCCTTTAGCCCTCTCACATAGTCTACACTGCTGACCGTGGTCATCTCATTTTCCTTAATATCTTGTTCTGCCATATTCTTACATTTAAGGGGCAAAGGATATGATATCAAAAATGGCGACCTAAGCCGCCATTTATTTAAAGTGAAAATTCTTTTACTAAATAATTGTCAGGAATTGTTTCACTAACTTCTTCTGGCGTTTGGAAAGTGAAATTAATATTGTTTGAATAAGCTATATAATATTCATTATTGGCAGCAGAATATACATATACGTCAAGCATTACTCTGGAAGTTGTATTTCTATTGTATAAGATTCGTGCTTTGGATATGTTTTTTTTGCCTCCTTCACTCAATAGAACAACTGATTGTAGATTAGAATACCCATCAGCACTTACATATAACAATTTTGAACCAGGCGCGGTATTGCTATAATAATTCGCAACATTAATGATTGCGGATGATGGAGCACTTCCTATACCTCCTATTGCGATTCTATACCATTTGCCATTATCCATATCTCCGATAACGATTCCACTTCCAGTATTCGGATGAGGAAGGTCATCAGGTCTTATCAGCACGCTATCTTTCCCTTTCAAGCCTCGCACATAGTCTACACTGCTGGACACAGTCATTGCATTCTCTCTAATATCTTCTGCCATAATATTCTCACATTTAAGGGGCAAGAGATACGGCAAAGAAGCGAGAGACCAAATGCAGTCCTTTGACAAAGTAATATATGCATACTTGTTTTATGCAATGATACCTCCAAATGTTACACTCATTGTATCAGAGCGTTGTTTAAATTCTATTTTATTATCAGTTTCATTTATGTAAATGCAATGTTGCCCAGCCGATATATCGTCGTTTCCTACGATTAGGGTTCCATAACCGTTATTTGCTATAACGGTAATTTCGTTTCTGTATACAGATACTAAATCACAAAAGCCAAAGTTTCCAGAACCTATCAGAAAATATAATCCGTTTTTCAAGTCAAGAGATAACTTTTGATTTATAGCTACCCAAGAATTAGATATAATTTTTATTTTATCCAATCCAGATGCAGCAAGAAGTTTGGATATAAAATCACTCTTCCCAATCTTCCCTTGGCTATTTCCTTTTTCTACATACACATAATCCGCATCCGTTACCACTTGGAACTGATTCATTTTAATATCCTCTGCCATACCTTGTACATTTAAGGGGCATAATTTCCGGACGGAAATATTACCCGATTTAACATTTTAATAATTAACTCGTTTTGTAAATTATAAATCAAATTATTCCGTAGTATCTGAAGAACTCAAAAGGAGTTCTCACATCCAGATAACCGTCTACCTCTTCGTTAGCTTCCGCTTCCATTTCAAACGCTGAATTACCGTAAGCCTTATCACCCACATTCACCCAGCATCGGTTACGGCATAAGTGATAAACGTATGAAATCGCATACTCCAACCCATACTGAAGGTAGAACCACAACGGGCAAAGTAGATATACCCATAAGTTGAATCCGGTAAACAGCATGATTACCGTCAGTAGCACAGCCGAAGCAATCATACATTCTTCCCATTGGCGCACATGAATCGCCTCATGGTTAAGTGTACTCTGCTTCATCTCCTCCTTGCTTTTCTTGGTGAAGACGAAGCATCCCAATGTGATGGTGCTGTAGCCCTGCCACAGCAGCCATTTCGCTAACTTGCTTTCATAAAAAACTTTCATAACACTGATATTTTAAATTTTCGATTCCGCTTTTCCTGATATTAGAACCCATTTCACCTCATCCTTTACTCCATCAGAGTATGTCGCTACAGCCTTGAATTGAGCAATGGAAAGCGACGGGACAACTATTTTAGAATAGTATTCTCCGTCTATGATAAAGCTGCCTCCACCTGCGACTTTTATGGATGCAGGTCCAGTGAGACGGGTATAGATACCTCCATTATACAGCATGCACTCTCCACCTTCATATTCTGCCGCATTCGGCAGGTATATTGTTTCCTCTTGCGTTGGAAGTGAGAATATCCGAGATATTTCAAAGTTCAACCCGGTATTGAAATCCAGGTAGTATTCATTCGAATCGGATTTCGACTCCAGAAGTTTCAGCTTTCGGAAGATTGAGGCGTCCTGGAACACATTACCCTTGGCATCCCATCGGATATTGCCTCCGGCCAGGAACCCAATGCCACCATTCTCTCCGTCAATCTGGCACATGGCTTTACCGGTTTTATCCCTTGCCAGCACATTCTGCACCACCAAATCATCCACAAGGATTTCATCAGCACGTATCTTTCTCGCTAAAGCCATATCCATAGCCACAAACATATACTGCTGTGCCGCCTCCCAATTAGCATCACCGTCTATCGAGGTAGGTGCGACAGTGACCGACGTACCGTAAGCCCGTACCCTGAACGGAATGGTTCGATTGTTGAATGTGGCCAGTACGATGTCATGGTAATCTTCATTCCAAACATATGTGTTGCCTTTGGCGAAAAAACCTCTCGGACGCGGCTCGCTGGGGTCTCGTCCGCTTGCTCCGTCATAGCTGACACCCACTGATATCTCCGCAATGAAACTGTCATTCCATGCCGAAGCGTCCGCCTGGCTCTGATAACAGCGAACCGAGAAAGTGGAATACCCAGCCGAAGCGTTGACCGTAATCTCGGAAGCCCTCGAAGGCCCTGCGATGGCGCTCCATATCCCGTTGCTGTAGCCTCTCGCTGCCAGATATCCGTCCGGATAAGTCAATGTGGCGCTACCAAGCGTCCGCTTGGCATAGACGCGGAAAGCTGAAGGAACAAGCGAACCGGCATTGCTCACCCGGATATTGCTGCATGTACTGATGAGATAGACCATGCCGCCGTCTGATGTCAGTTGTTCCCATTCGTCGGTGTTCACTTCTTCGGTAATAATATAACCGTAGGACTTGCCGCCGTTCTGGGTCTGAGTGATTCGCCTCCCGTCATGAGTTGTCTGAGTCCATAGAGGTGGATTCGAAGTGTCAACCTTTGAGAGCCAGGAGCGACTCCCCATCGTACAGATGGTGAGCTTTTTATATGGAGTATTAGCCGTGCGCCACTCACCGCCAGCCTTGACGGATTCGCCGTCACCGCCCGGTTTTCCAGGATTACCGTCGGTGCCGTCCACAACCATGGGTATAGTTTCCCGGTCTACGACCTGCCCACCCACGTAGAACACGAACTGCAGCTGCGTCGTGAAGTTCTTCGGGGAAATGGCCGTGCCGTTATTTAGTTCGACCTCTGCGCCTCCGTCCTTACTATATTTCAGCACACCATCCGTTGTAACAGCTGTACTGCCACCGACCGACTTGGTACGTGTACATGACACCCCGGCTACACTATAAGTGCCGTCCTTCCGCTTGCTTACCGATGATACGGAGGGCACCAGCCTATAGAGTACCGCATCACTGCCCGGATTACCGGCACGCACACCGGTAATGGTGAACACCAACTCACGGCTTATATCCGTATCCTGTACCGTAGCCGTAACGGTTATCCTGACCTCTGAGCGTGCAGGCATCGAAATGCCGGAAGCCACGGTAAACGCTATCACACCCGTATTGACATTGTAGCTCTCCGTCACACCGGCAGGGGTCACGCATGAGATGGACTTGAGCTGTAGTTTCTTCGTACCGTACCACATGCCGACGGTTGTATTGAGTACGGACTGCGAAACAGTCTTTCCTTCGTATGTCAAGGCAATGCTTTCCATCTCGTTGTCGAAATCGGCTACAATGGCCGACTCACCGTCAAAGCCCCACTTGGCCCAGATGGCTGCCGGTGAAAACGCACTCCATACACCGTCCTTCTTCGTGCGGCAGCAAGCCCACTCGTATGGCAGGCTCTCGCTCACCCCAATCGGGTCATCATGCCAGCCGGACGGCACGTAGTCATCCACCTGCGAGGTGGCTGGCGTAGGAGGCGTCACATTCTCTGTCGTATGTTTGAATATCCACTCATAATCCCTACCGTCACGCCCGTCCTGGCCGTTCTCCACCAGCAGTTCATATTCAGCCGTATTCAAGTCCCCGGTAATGGTATAACCGTAGCTCTTTCCACCGTTCTGCGTCTGCAGGATGCGGCGCCCCTCATTGGTCGTCTGAGTCCACATCGGAGGATTGTCTGTACCACCGGGAGCGACACAGAGAAAGACACGTCCGGCCATCCTGGTAATGCCCATGTAAGGTATATGCTTGCCGGTCTGCCAGTCACCGCAATTGGTAATGCTTGTACCGTCTGCACCCTTGCTGCCAGTCACACAGATGGCGTTCGTGACAGTGAAAGTTCCGTCAGTGAAGACTATCCTTGTCCGGGTCCAGATATACCATCCGTTTTTCCACGCCGGAGAGGTAGTCTGCCACTCGCCTCCAGTTGTGGTGGCCGATGAAGAGGAGAGGTAGTATTCTTCGGTAATGGACTTGATGCCCTTGCCGTCAGCTCCCTGCCCACCACTGATACAAGCCGCTTGGGTGTACTTGACTTCGCCATCAGAATAGACAATCTTCGTCCGGGACCAGATATACTTGCCGGCTTCCCATTCAGGGGAGGTAGTCTGCCAACCGTCCACCGGGGCAATGACATTCGACACCGATATCGCGTATTCCACATCGGTAGACTTGATACCCTTGCCGCTTTCTCCCTTGGCCGCATATTTCAACCAATCAGCATTGCCGTCTGCCGGTTCTGTAGACGTGCCTTTCTCATTGACACATATCCAGGAGCTGCCGTTATGCGTCACCTCATCGTAATAGGCATACTTCTCACCCTTTTTCCACGTCTCCTTGAATAGCGGCACCCGGAAAGCCTCGCCGGTGATGTCATCCACCTGGAATATCTTGCCGGACATGATGACGTGGCGAAAAACTGCCGAGTAGTTGTCAGCCGGAATGCCATGTACGGTACGGCCTTTCTTCTTGCCAATCCACAACATCTCTTGTGCAGGCTCGACATCCCATGTATTAGCGTGGTCGAAGAAAGTAATACAGTTGTTGCCGTTAACCGTATCAATCAGGATGTACGTCTGCCTATCCTCATCTGTAAAGTTACCCGTCTGGGCAAGTACCATAGATTCCCCCGGCTTCCAGTCAGTACCTGGCTTCGGCGTCATGACGAATGTCTTGGCTGTATAGTCTGCGGAAGTCACCCGGAACTTCATCTCCTCGAAACCCTGCAGCTTGCCTTCGGCGTTCTTGGTGACGAAGTAAGTAGTAAGTATATCATCGACAAACTGGCTCAGCCCGTCGGCATCCGTCAGGTCAGGAGTTATGGTGTAGCTGCCGTCACCGTTGTCGCTCCATTCCTTAACCGTACATCCACCTCCGGGAGAGGCGCACATCCTGCCTTTGAAATAGGTCACACGGTTATAGGCAATCTCCGGAACAAACAGACGTTTGCGGAATATGCCCTCTTCCATTTCAAGGATGCCATTCTTGTCGATGCACCCTCCGGAAATGCCGGTGAGGAACTCGCCGAACTTCAACAGAAAATTTGTGCCGTCAGACTGGTCTTTGCGAAGGAACATAGTCAAGGAACGCAAAGCCGAAAACACGTTATTATCCGTGGCCGGTGTAGAGTCATTCCTTCTTATCACATACACGCCACTACCACCACTGCCCGTATAGGTCTGTCCCTTCAGAGTAAGGCTCTCAACCTTCTCCTCCAGCTCCCCAATACGGGAATAGGCAGCGGTTTCCCCGACAGTGTATATAGGGGAATCATAAGGCAGGTCAAGATTGAATTCAAATCCGATAATCCTTGACTGCCTTCCGTTCTCGAAATAGGCCTTGTTGATAAGGTTGACCTTTTGACCGATGCTGTAGAGGTTGTGAATGCCGTCCTCACTGTATGCGACATCCGACATCATCTTACAGTTATATGTAGAAGGGTCTATCTTTGATTTGGCAACGTACTTATCGGCTTTGTCCTTTAACTCCAACTGTGCTTCTGCTACCAGTCCCATTTCAGCTATCTTCATGGGATTCCAGCCCGATAAGATGTAAGTATCACCATTTTCGGGGATAAGCACTCCATCCGGAAGCGGTCTGCCGTAGTCCTCATTCCTGACTATCTCCCAAAGCTGTGCCTCAGGGTTCCAGCTACCGTTCTCCAGTTTCTCCGGCTTTCCCTCAGGGTCGAATGTCACAGCGAATTCCATACCATTCAACTTGCCGGATTGGAAAGTGATTTTCAATTCATTACCGGGAAGGATATAGTCCTTTGAGAAGGTAATGCCAGTATCCTTGAAACGGTAGGCATTCCACTTCTTTTCAGTGGTAGTCCCGTCGGCATTTTCTATTTTGTCAGTGTATTCCTTGGTGGTAATGTCCGACATCGTGCCGACCCTTCGGGGATAGACCTCATCGAAGATAACCACTTGTTCGATGGCTTCCTCGATGGTCATACCAGGATAAGCGTCTATGTACGGAGTTCCTTCGGGCAACATTAAGCGTTTTTGCACCACGCCGTTCAGTACTACAGTCTCATCAACGGGGCGGTAGTCAGATGGGATATTCTTTGTTGAGCCGAAAGCATAGATACGGGTGGCGTAGGTGGACCGGGATTCTGATCGTGGCATTTCCTGCACATTTTTCCCAATCTCGAAATCCACCGCATCGCCAGACTCACAACGTCCGAAATGGATGATGTTTTCAGTCACCCAGCATTCGCAATCCCATTTCTTTGCCATAGAGAAGCAGGCGTCAAGGATGTTGATGTTGTCATAAGTCATCAGTAGCGCCTTATTCTCTACAGTGCTGTTAATGGAGAAAACAAAATCTTGTCCTTTGTATTTGTAACCAAGAGCTTTTAAATTTCTAAGGACTATACCGGCTTGAACATCAAGTGAAGCGGTGAGATTCCAGGACGCTTCCTGCCCGGCCACTTCGGGGGTATATTTAAAGATTTTGTTTTTCCATTTCCAGTAGTGGGCGTCAAGCTGCAACTCATAGTCGTAGCCTGCGCTATCGGTGTTGAATTCTGGCTTCTGCAAGTCACACACCTCGAACAGCCCGAAGTCGCACTCCACGTATGAACCAAGTTTGAAGAATATAGGACTCTCCAAGGAGAACTTTAACGTGATGTAGTCCTCCTTCATAAGAGTAAACTTACGCTTGCAGCCTTCATTGGGAAGGGTAGTAAGCAGGATAGCACCGGATATGTCTTTGATGTCGATTTGTTCCACGTCTTCAAAGTTCGGAGATAAAAAAAAAAGTGCCCAATTTTGAGCACTCACATTCACGACAATAGAACCAATGTCGTGAATTAGGTTCTGTTTGCCGGATTCGGTTCGTTGAACTTGGCTGAAATTTTTCCGAAAGTTCGGTCTAAACCCTGTGCGTAAGTGACACTCTTGCCAGTATAAATAAGATGGTAAACTTCGCTACTATTAGCCGGGATTTGAATATCAATCTTGTCTTTATAAAGCTCATCGAAGAAAGCTTTTTTCTTTGATTGATAATCGGACTGGGAATTTCCTTCAATTGTGAACGAAAGTGTTATTTCCCTCTCATCGACTTTAGGATTATTGATTATTACCCGTTTCCCATGTTCAAGTCGGCTTTTGTTCTCAATAAAATCCTTCATGGGAGCGGATGCCCCAATAACATCAAGAAACCCCTCTCCCATTCTCACACCCCATGTTGTATAAGCGTTTTCGCCATTAATTAATAATTCATCCATAGACTATAATTTTGCTGTATTCTTTTTAACTTCTGCTATATCTCTTTGCATCTGTTGAATAGGTTTGACGATTGCCCCTGTATTTTCTGAAATCTGTACCAGTTCAAGATAAGATTGCGCTATCAAATTCCTCGTATCATCAGCAATATTTCTTGTTTCCGTATTTATGGAAAGTAGAGCATCTGCTTTTACTGTTAGTAGATTAAGTGATTGAGATTGAATGGTAGATTGATTCTTTATCTCTTCTCCTGCAATCTGCAATGCTGTAAACCTACCGCTTAATTCTCCTGCATCTTCATGTGTCATTTCAGTACCGAACCCTCTGGAAGTTGAAGGTTGGGATGTTGATTCTTGCGAAATCTTGTCATATCCGGTGGCTGCGGCAAGCTCGTCACGGAGCTTCATCGCTTCTTCAATGTAGCCCATATACTCGCTGTTCAACGCATTTCTTTCGGATTCCGTCAAAGAACCATCCTCCATACCCTTTGCAAACTTCTCATACCACTTCTTTAGCTTGTCCTGATAAAGTGTGCCTATCTGCTCGGAGAGCATAGCTTGCATGAAGTATTCCGAAACATCCTCGGCTGCATCTTTGGACGACGCTTTCATGTCCATAAGGGTATCTATGAAATTACTGTACACACCATCGAATGTGGTTTGTGTAAGCTGCTCGTTTATCTGATTATGGATTTCCTCAATACGCTCCTCCCCCTCGATAATCTTATCAAGATAATCTCTCACATCGCCATCTAATTTAGCCCAAAAAGTAGGCGCTTCTGACTTTAGTTTCTCCAACTGTTCAGTAGTCAGGTCAAACAATCCTGTCATGCGTCCGGTACCTATAAAATCCTTGGCGTCTTTGACTGACATGTCGAGTGCGTCGGCAATGTCCTGCCAGTCGCTTGACGAGGTATTCTTTGCCATGCGCTTGCCAATGGAATGAGAACCGGCAGACGCACCGGAGTTTAATCGTTCACGCCCAAGTATTCTGTACGCCTCAATGCTCTTGTTGACAAGTTCAAGAGCCTCTTTGCCTACCTTGTCCGCTTCTGCTCCGTAGGATGTGTTGATGTATTCCAGCTTCTTGTCTATCAGCTCATCCCATATCTCATTGAGTTTGTTATATTCCTCGACCATCTCGTTATAGTGAGAATAATCGGCACCATCCAAACCCGGTATTAATCCTCCCAAAGAAATAACAGAAGTCAAAGCCCCTTTAACGGTTTGTAGACTACCGGTGATGATAGACATAGGCTTCATCAAGTCGATATTTCCAAGTCCGTTCAGCATCTCACCAAAACCGGACATTGTTCCTTCCATCCATTCAGGTGTTTTTATACCAAGCGTTTCCATGATACCGATAACTTGATTACCGGCATCGACATATTGCCCTATCTCATTAATTCCTTTATGTAAAGCATCTGTGGCTTCATATAGGGCTTTCTGCTTGCTGTTCTTTGCACTTTCAAGGGTGGCTTTGGCATTCTTCTTTTCTTCATCAGTACCTTCTTCCAAAGCTTTGTTATACGCTTTCTGTGCTTCACGCTGTGCATCCGTGACTTCTTTGAGGGATTTGAAAGAAATAGACATAGTTTCAAAAGGATCACGTTCTGAAACCTTATCATCAATCCGTTCAATAGCATCTACCAGTTCTTTAAGGCTTTCAGGAGATAAATCCTTTTGAGATGATATAAAGTCTTTAAGGTTCGCTTTCAACTTTTTCAAAGTATCAGTAGAAACCTTGTCAAGATTACCAAAGACTTGTTCCCAATTCATATTTTTCTTGAATTGTTCTGCATCAAGTTTGAATATATCTTCATTCTTGATTTCTGTACGCTTCTCAATGCTTCGGTCTATTTGGGCTATTTCACTAGCATCACCTTTGGTTTCCGCTTTCTTACGGGCTTCCTGTAATATTGAAATATCATCATTAAATTTCTTTTCAATGGCAAGACGTTCATCGGCATAAGACAAATAGCGCTCTGCCAAATCCTTATATATCTTTTCATTACTGATAATGGCTGTCTTGTATAGTTCATCATAATAGTTTTGCTCATCATCAGACAGCTTTATATCGGTGGCATTAAAAGACTTGCCTTTATTCTTCGGATTAGCTTCCCATGCAGCGCGAGCATCCTCAACTTTCTTCCGCAAAGCATCTTCTTTTTGTCGGTCAATAGCCTGCATCTCCTTTTCAAAGTTGAGTTCCATTTCAGCGATAGTCTTGGCAGAACCTTCATCCATAGCTTTGATTCGGGCTTCATCAACTTCCATCTGCAAATCTTCGGCAGAACGTTGCTGTTCTAATGATTGCTTATCAAGGAGGGCATCATATTTATCAGTCTGCTTACGAAGTTTCTCTGCTTGATTCTCCTGCTTAGTCAACGAGCTTCCGGTAATGCCGCCCAAATTCATATAGGCTTTTTCAGTTGTTTCTACCCGTTTCTTAGCCTCTTCATATTGCTTTGAGGTAAACTTGGATTTGTCATTCTCCATTTCAGTGAGTTTCTTCTTGGCATCCTCCCAGTCCTTTTTAGCTTTCTCGTAATCTTGTTTGTAAGTAGTCGGAGATTTCTTTTCTGCCAATGCACCATTGATAGAAGATATTACACCTTCTAAATCACCACCTTTAACCATCATCCCATTTACAACAAAACCGTTGCGCTTGGATGCGGACGATTGAGCAAGTTCCAATTCCGCTTCAAGCCTTTCTTTGGAGTAGTTTTTAAGGTTGGCTTTATAAGCGGATATATTGTCATCCAATACATCTTTCTGGTATCTCTTCAAAAGCTCGGAGTTCTTCTCCATTTGCTCCCGAACCTGTACGTAGGACTGCTTGCCTGCGAACATTCTCCATATTTGCATATCAGATTTAGACATGTTTTTACGCAAATCGGGATTATCAAATAGTTGCAGGTATCTCTGTTGTTTGGAAGCCGTTTGTTTTAATGAGATATAGTCGTTTTTTCTCTCTTGAACGGACTGTTTTGCATCTTCTTCGTTGATTTGTTGCTTCAACTTTAGAATATCCTCCAATTTCAGTTTCTCAATATCATATCGCTCAAAGATCTTCGGATATTCCTTGCGAAGTTCCTCCAATGACTTTTGGCGAGTGAGAGTAGCCAGGCTTTCGTCACGGGCGGCAGTCAACAGTTCTTCTATTTTCTGTCTATGCTCCTGCTCCTTTTTAGATGCTGCGTTTTTAATGTCGTTATATTCCTTTTGGGCACGTGCAGCAGCAGTTGTGCTGTCAGACATCGCCCACATTGTGACCGTTAGCCCCATTACTACCGTAGCCAAAGCAACATAAGGATTGGTAAGCATGGATGCGTTCAAAGCCAACTGCGCCTTTCTTGCCAATATGCGAGCGTTGGTAAGTCCTATTTCAACAAGGGTATGCTTGCTCTCGGCGGCAGTAACAAGCATCACAGCGGTGCGGTATGTCCCGTATGTTGCAATCAGCCCAACCAAAACTTTTCCTACCGTTTCATAATTTTCAATCAGTGAGGTAGTCACTTGAATGCCTTTCATTATGACCCCCTCCGACTTAGTTCCCAATTCGTTAAACACGGCCTCCCTCGCATCCTGCATCATAGACAACTGTCCGTTGATAGTCTTTGAGGCATTCTCTGACATATTGTAGAACTTACCGCCTGCCGATGTGGCATCTATAAACGCCTGCTGTACCATTTCAGCGGAAACAGCACCTTTGGACATTTCATCTTTGAGTGTAGCAATAGACTTTCCTGTCTTTTCGGAAATTTGTTGAAGTGGGTTGAATCCGGCATTAATCATTTGATTCAAATCCTGCCCCATAAGTTTACCTGCTGCTGACATCTGTGAAAATGCCAAAGTCAGCGAATTAAACTTACCGGATTCTCCCATAGAAATATCACTAATGGCTTTCAAGTATTTGATAGTGTCTTCTGCTTGTATGTTAAATCCAAGCATCATCTTTTCTGCTCCAACCATATCTGACATAGTAAGTGGAGAAATCTTAGCCAGCTCCTTGATTTGCGGAATCAGTTGTCCTGCCATATCCTTTCCAACCATAGTCTCAATAGCGGTCTGCATGGATTGAAATTCTCCACGAACACGAATCATTTCAGAACCTAATGCCTTTAATACTCCAGCACCACCAATAACCGCCAGCGCTTTCTTCCAAGATATAGCGATACCTTCGTTAGTTTCTACTACTTGTTTCCCATCATTCTTATAAAGTGTATATTCATCCCGGAGTTTCTTTACGGAAAGACGCGCTTCGGCTTGCTGTTGGGTGAGGTTGAATAAAGCATCCCGTTCTTTACCGAGCGCTCTTTCTTGTTTGCTGATGTGATTAAGCAGTTCTTTATCTTCCCCACCTCTTGAAACGATGTTCTTATATAACTCCTTATTTTTACGAATAGTTGTTTGAAGAGAACCTATGGCATTCTTTTGAGCGATAATCTTCTCTGTGAACCCATTTACAGATTGGGAAGCATCGAAGATTTTCCTTTTGAATCCCGTTTCCATCTCCGCTCCAGCTTTGGCTGCATTAGTCACCAACTCATCCAATCTTTGATTAGATGCAGCAAGTTGGACATTTAAAGCCTTGAAAGCAGCAGGAGACTGCGTGCCATCCATGCTCATTAACTCTTGTTTTAACTTCGCAATTTCATTACGGAGCCTTACAACTTCTTCCCAGTCACTACCTACCTTAAAATATAATTTCGCCATATCTA
>OGMF01003153.1_pt1 | contig 12763 bp, 10 predicted proteins | sample 1572921 | NCBI WGS metagenome assembly OGMF01 (sample SAMEA2581919, study PRJEB24529) | metagenome | biome: Human gut stool | place: China | collected 2011
GGCGACCACCGAGATCTACACTCTTTCCCTACACGACGCTCTTCCGATCTTGAACAAGGTTTGCGGCAAAGGCGCGATTGACTTCTTCCACGGAAGCGCTGCTGCCTTTGTCAAAGTCCATATCGGCAACGGCGGCTTCGTAGAGACCGCGTTTCTGTCCGGGTTCCGGCGTCGCGACCTTTTTCAGTTCGTCACTCAGAGCTACGACTTCCACGGCCAAATCGCCGCGCGGCTTTTTGTCCCGTTCGGTAAACTTGCGTTTGCTCATGGTTTTCTGCGCTTCTTTAACGGCGCTCTGAGAACTGTTAAACAGTTTGGCGGCAAGTTTTGCCGGATTGCCGCCGTTGGCTGCCTCCATATCCATCCGGCGGGCAAAAAGCTGCATGGCGTGGGCTTTTTGTTTGTCAAACTCTGCCTTAAGGTCTTTGCCCTGATAATAGTCTTTGTCTTTGGCTAAGTCGAGCGTCATGCCGGCGCGGGCATAGTTGGAGGCAAATTGCTCGGCGATGGCCATGTTTTCGTAAAAGTTTTTAATACCCTGTTCGGCAACTTTGAAAAACTGCTGTTTTTCTTTTTCATCCATATTGGCGAGCAGAACTTTGGTCGAATCCGAAACTTTGGCTTCGTTGAGTTTGCCTTCCTTAATCAGTTTCAGATTCTTGAGCTGTTCTTCCTGATGTTTGTCGATCAAATCGGAATTGGCCTGTCCGGAAGAAAGGGCATGGTCTTCTATCTGGTTGTAGCGGGTCTCGGTTTCATAGGTTTTGCCTTTTTCAATCTGTTTTTCGCGCATTCTTTCCAGCATTTTGCGCTGTGCCCAGTAATAGCCTTTGTCAAGTTTGGCCGCAGTTTTGGTCCAGAGCCAGTTGGCACCTTCCAGCAGCCAGTCCTCGTACATGTATTTGATAACGTCTTTTTCCTTAAACGGACCTTTTTTCTCCGGATCGGGATCTTGGTTTTCGTCACCGTCCTTGGAACCGGCGTCGGCAATTTTTTTGTCGCCTTTTTTATTCTGGTATTCTTTGGCTTTGTTGTAGACGGCCTGTTCGTCGACAGAGAGCAATCCGCGTTTGTTCTTTTCTTCCAGAATGTTCAGGTAATCCTGCTGTTCGCTGACGGAAAGCGTATCGTAAGTCGGGGTTTCGTTAACGTTGGCCGTGTTTTCCGGACCGTTGTTTTCACTGACCTGAGCGATTGGTTCGGCGGTATTGGCATTTTCCCGGGCAACGGGTTTGATTTCGGAAACCGTCGCGGTCGGTTCCGGACGGGGAGTCGGTGCAGGTTGCGGCGCGTCCGTGCGGGGCGTCTGCTGCGGTCGGGTTGGTGTTCTGGTTGTCTGCCATTATTTTTGTCCTGTCAGTCTTTTAATTGTTTATATTCTAGCACTAAAATTCTTTTTTGTCTATATTTATTATATTTTCGCTAAAAGGTTTATGCCTTTATTTTCTTAAGGTAGCAGCCAAGTTCACGATTGACGCGGATGCCGTCCTGCGGCGTCGGCTTTATCAGGCCGAAAAAACGGGGCTGAAGCTTGGACGTGTCAATCGGGGCGTAGACCGCGGGGTTGTTAATCAGCACCTGATAGGCGCCGTCAGGATCTTTCTGAGCCGTTTTGAAATAGTTGTTGACGAGCCGCTCGGCGTCGACGGGGAACTTTTTCTTCCGTATAGCCTCAATGTACCGCTGCTTGCGCTCAATGCGGCGTTGGTGTTCTTCGTAAATTTCACGTTCTATTTTGCGGCGTTTGGCCTTCAGACGGCGTTCTTCCAGAGCGATTTCGCAGCCTTCCATTTCAATCAGGATTTCCACATAGGAGATGACTGCCAGCTGGAGAATTTCATCTTCGCAGTGTTCGGCAAAGTCGAGCAGTTCTTCATCGGAGGCTTCGGGATTAAGGCCGGCCAGTACCGGGCCGTGAACCTTGAACATAATTTCCCAGCCCTTGACGGCGTCATCGGCGATCTGCGAACCTGTCCGATATTTGTAATGCGGCGAAAGAAGCGAAGCGTCGACGCGAAAGTCGGGCGCTTCGGCGTCATTCATTCCGGCCATCATAACGATGGCGTTACTGAAGTTTTTGTAAGCTTCAAACAGGGCTTTTTCGCCCTCGTCAAGAACCGGTCCCGCGTTTTTGGGGGCCGCGGCCGGAGCGGCTGCGGGCGCAGGTGCCGGCGGTTCTTCCGTTTTTTCTTCAAGGCCGGTATCAACGTCTTCCAGTTCGGAACTGATGAATTGGTTTAACAGCCGTTCAAACTCGTCGTCTTCGGCAACTTGGTCGTCATAAGACTTTGTTTCTGCCGGCAGGACGATATCTTCTTCGGGCGTTTCAACGGCGGGGCTGACCGGCGCGTTTTGCGGTTTCTTTTTGGACACTTTGATTTTCTTGGGGCTGTTTTCGCTCATTTTTAACCTCTAATCAACGCGGATGGTGGAAATTTTGCGTCCGGACGCCGTATCAAGAATGATGATGCGGTCTCCTTTGCCGCCGTCGGAAATGCCGATATACAACAGGTTGTCCCTGATTTGGATTTTCTGCAACGTGCTGCCGGCCGGTTCGCCGAGGCTGATTTCTTCCGGCAGACGCGGCGCGGAATGCGTTTTTTTAAATAAGGTTCCGAGCAGCATGAGACTGCCGAAGACCAGCAGGAAAGTAAGTATGAAAACGACGGTTTTAACCAGCTTTAATTTGTCCATGCGAATCTATCCTTGCCAAATTGCCTTTATCCATATATGTTAGCAGCTATTGGTAACTATATCGTAAATTTTTTGTTTGCGCAAATATGAATGAAGCTTCCGACAATATTTTTCTGAGCGCTCCGGTAGAACCCGAAGACAAGGGTATGAGGCTGGACAAGTTTTTGGCGCGGGCTTTTTCCGAGATTTCGCGTTCGCAGCTGCAGCGGCTGATTGCGGCCGGCTGCGTTACCTGTGACGACGATACGGTGGCCGATAATTCGTTTAAGGTTCGGACGGGCGACGTTTATCAGCTTTATGTTCCCGAGGCGGCTGACGCTGAGCCGGAAGCGGAGGATATTTCGCTGGAAATCGTTTATGAAGACGCCGATTTGCTGGTGGTTAACAAGCCTGCGGGTATGACCGTGCATCCGGCGCCCGGTGCGCGCAGCGGTACGCTTGTCAATGCGCTGCTCTGGCATTGCCGGGACAACCTGTCGGGCATCGGCGGCGTCAAGAGACCGGGAATCGTTCATCGAATCGACAAAGACACGAGCGGTTTGCTGGTGGTTGCCAAAAATGATTTGGCGCATCAGGGACTTTGTGCACAGTTTTTTGAGCACAGTATCGAGCGTACTTATTACGCGGTGGTTTACGGTCTGCCAAATCCGCTCAACGGCCGGATTGAAGCCAATATAGGCCGAAGCCGCTTTGACCGCAAGAAAATGGCTGTCCTGGAAACGGGCGGCAAGGCGGCGGCAACCAACTACAAAACGCTGGAGAACTTCAACAGTGCGGCGGCTTTGGTTCAGTGCAACCTGGAGACGGGGCGGACGCATCAAATTCGCGTGCATATGGCGTCAATCGGTTGCAATCTGGTCGGCGATCAGCTTTATGTTAAGAGCAAAAAAACTTCGCTCAAGGGGCTTGACGGGGAAACGAAAGCCTTTGTCAACGCCTTTCCGCGTCAGGCGCTGCATGCGGCGTCGCTGGGGTTCGTTCATCCCCGCAGCGGCGAAAAACTGCAGTTTTCCTGCGGGTTTCCGGACGATTATCTGCTTTTGCTCGACAAGTTGCGCGGCAGTCGGATATAGAACTAAAGGATAGGTTGCTTTTAAAGGGCGTTTTCTCTAAATTGGAACGGTCAACATTTCAAGAGGAGAATCCTTATGGATAATACTTTCGCTCTTAATGGACTTGACTTCTCGCCAGAAATTAACATGGCACGCTACTTACAGAGTATCCGCAAATTTCCGATTTTGGAACAGGACGAGGAATTCGAACTGGCAACCAGATACAAGGAAACCAAGGATGAAAAAATCGCTTACAAACTGGTTACTTCACACCTTCGTCTGGTGGTTAAGGTCGTATCCAAATACCGCGGATACGGATTGCCGCTCGGCGAAATGATTTCGGAGGGCAATATCGGTCTGCTTTATGCGGTCGACAAATTTGAGCCGTCCAAGGGGTTTCGTTTTTCCACCTATGCTCTGTGGTGGATTAAGGCCTCGATACAGAAATATATTCTCAATTCGTGGTCGCTGGTCAAAATCGGTACAACGGCCGCGCAGAAAAAACTCTTTTTCAATCTGCGCAAAATCAAGAACAAGCTTAATTTGATGGATGACCGCGAACTTTCGCACGAAATATTGGGTAATATTGCCTCTTCTTTGGACGTTACGGTTCAGGACGTTACCGATATGAACATGCGCCTGAAGTCGCATGACGGTTCGCTGAATGCGGTTTTGGACACTTCGTCCGAGAGCGGTACCGAGTGGATTGATTTTATTTCCGACTCAAAGCCCAATCAGGAAGAGGTTCTTGCGTACAGTGAGACAATGCAATACCGCCGCCGTCTGTTCAACGAGGCGCTCGGTTGTCTGAATAAGCGTGAAAAAGACATTTTGTTCAAAAGGCGTTTGGCCGACAAGGCGGTAACTCTTGACGACCTCAGCAAGGCCTATTGCATTTCCAAGGAACGTGTCCGGCAGATTGAGCTGAACTCGATTAAGAAGATAAGGAAGGCAATAGCTCAATAAAACTTTGTATAATGGTCATCTAGTACAGAAACGTCGGGGAAAAATTTTTAGTTACGCACTACTTGGCTCAGGAACCTAAGCTCGCTGTGATCGCGGTTGCCTCCTGGCTCGCATAAGGTTTTCTGAGATGTTGCAGATAAAAAAGCGACGTTGGTTGTTTTTTTACTTAACCGTTGCTCAAAAAATTTTCCCCTTGTTTCTTACTATTTGCCTCACTCTCCGAGGTTTTGGTAAAACCTTGTATAGAGGGGAACTATCCGGGATTAGCTGGAAAAATGAATGTTTGCGTACTTCTTTGTATGCTTAAAGATCTATTCCTAAATCCTTACTGTTTCCTTTTTTAGTCTTTTTGGCGGTCAATGAGTTCGGTGCCCCAGTCTTCGGCCAGATGCGTCAGTTTGGCGTCGATATTCTTGAGCCTTTTCTGTGCCGAGGCTTTGGAAAGGAATATAAACAGATTGGGGATTTCATAATAAGCGACCAGTCCGAGTCCCGCCGAACCAAGCATGATAATCAGATTAAAAATGTCGCCGACGATGAAAAAGGCATTATGTATCGTAAAAGTGTTGATAATGCTCATCAGATAAATAAAGACGCCGGCAAGGTTAAAACTGCCGACAATTACCAGTTTGTCGGTGTTTTTGGGGTCGGTAATCAAAATCGTAAAAGTCGGGAGCAGGCCGATAAGCAGAACCATGACCGCCGGCAGGGTGCTGATGACGATGAACATCAGGCCGATGAACAGAATCATCTTTTGGACGACCGAAAGTTTGCGGTATGATTTTTTGAGGTTGGCCAAAGGTTTTTTGGTATTTTCTTTTTTCATTTGATTACCCACAGAATGAGGTTGAAGACGAAAGAAGCCAACATGACCATGATGGCCAGAATGGACGTAAACCGGATGGCCAGACTGCGGGCTTCTTCATCCATTTTATAGCTGTTGTTAACCAGCTTGTTTTTTTCGGCCAGCAGAAAGTTGATGTCGCTGACGGCTTTTGTGTAGTTGGCCTTGTCCTTGTTGCGAGCCTCTTCGTTTTCGAGAATGTCGCAAAGTTCGTGCAGTTTGCCGTTTTTGTTGATTTTGAGAAGTTCGCGTTCCAAAAACTTCTGGTATTTCAGGTTATGGTAGCTTTTGATGATTGCAACCGAAGAACTGGCCAGCCATTGAGAAAGGTGGGGCAGTTGTGCCGGACCGAATTTGTTTTGCATGCTGGTATACAGGCGCAGAATGGCGCTGGCCTGCAGATAATCCTTACCTGAACCGAGGTCGGTAAGAATACCGTCGATTTTTTTGCCCATTTTGCAACGCAGGTAGGCAATGATGTTGCGGTCGTAAGGCATGCTCTTGACAATCTGCCGGGCGTAGGTGTTGTCCAGCGCGCGCAGTATCCGGGTCGGCGAATTGACGAATTCGTCGCCGAGCAGCGGACTGACACAGGGAATGTCATCGTCGAAGTCATACATGATGCGATCAAGGCCGTAACCGATGTCCTGACGGTTGATGTATATGCGGAATTCGGCGGCATTGGCCGGCGAACGCATGTGTTCCTGTTCCAGATACCAGAGCTTTATCAGTTCGGAAGAAAACAGTTCATGAAAAACCTTGGTGTCGGAGCCTTTGCGCAGGGCATAGAAAATGGCTTTCGGGGCGCCGTCGGGAAACAGGTCGCGGAGACGGAGAGGCAGCTCCGGCGCCAGCATGATGCTGATTTTAGCAATGATGACGTCGGTGCTGGTCGAGCCTTCCGGCGAAGCCGTGAGCATTTTTTCGATTTTGCCGGCCAGTTTTTCGTTTTCAAGGCCGTTTTTAATCCAGTCGAGCAGTTTCCCCGAGCGTACGAGTTCGTATGCTTCCTGCGGCGCCGCACTGATGGCGATGGCAAAATCGCGTGCCGCGTAGAATTTTTCGCCGTTGAAGGAGATGGTGCGTTTGGGGCGGTCGGTTGTGCCGCTGCTGGTGTAATTGTTTGATTTGCCGTCCAGCAGATTATAGGCCTGGACGTAATTGAGGCGCGCATCGACGTTATCGTTGAGCAGGCTGCGGAGAACGGGCGAAATCTGGTTGGGGATTTTGTCGTCGCCGAGCAGCGCCTGATAGCTGCCTTTTTTCTGCTTGATGCGCAGGAGTTCGGGCGTGCTGATGTCGCCGCCGAGTTCATGTCCGAGGTAAAGCGCGGTCATGACGGCGCCGATAGCATAAATGTCGTTTTTTTCGCTGCCGTTGCCGCGGCCTTCCGGTATGGACAGCATGTCTTCGATCGTTTCGTAAGCGGCCGGCTGGTAGAAGGCCGGAAAAGAAGCGGCACAGTCGCCGATGAGGATTTCGGTTTTTTCGGCGTTGGCATAATAAAGGTTGTCGGCGCGGATGGCGCGATGGGTAATGTTGTAGTTTTTGAGAGCTTCAACGGCGGAAAGCAGGCTGATGAGCGTGTTCTTGAACTTTTCGGAGCTGCGGATGTCCAGTTCGGTTTTGCCGCCCTCGAAAACTTTGCCGTAGGGGATTTTATAAATGAGAGCCAGATTGCGCGACTTTTCGGGCAGCCAGGTAACGATGCCGAATTCGACAAGTTTCATCAGGCTGCGGCATTCGATGGATTTGACATAAGGAAGAATGGTCGAGCGCGGGCAGGTGGCGTTGCTGCAAAGCAGGGCAAAAAGGCCGCGCTTGGTATCTATGCGGTCTATGACGCGAAAGGCTTTGGCGCCGTTGCTGTCAAGCCAGGGTAGCGGCTGGGCGTAGTCTATTTCGTATCTTTCCTTGACCAGAAATCTGTTGGCTCCGATTTCGCTGCTGCTTTCTGCAGGTTCCGCGGTGTTTTCGGGAGCCGTTTCCGGGGCTTCGTTTTCTTCTTCTGCCATGGTTCGTGTCCGTGTTTTGCTTAAACCAGTTTAGTTTATCCTAAACAATTAAGGTTAACAAAGAGCAAATATTTTGCGCGAACATCCGCAATAATTTAATTGTCTTTTGCAAATAAAAACCTTAAGATGAGGTTCATAGGTAGAATGTTTGTGGAATTTTGCAATGGATAACGCCAATCACAGCCGGGTTTTTGACACCGAAACGATTAATTTTCTGGAAAGCGTCAGCGACAAAGCGTACGGCAAAAGCGTCGATCTGGGGATTCTCAGTTCGGCCGGCAGTCTGAATATTGATCTTAACGCGCTGGAGAGTTTGGACGGCACGCCGAAGCTGAAGTCCATCAAGCAGAGCCGGAAAGCGGATCGGGACGACGAAGAGGAGATTGCTGTTCAGGATTTCATCGAAGAGGCGGACATTCATCTGAAAGACATTATCAACAAGGTTTTCCGTAATTCCGAACGTTCGTTCGTAATCGTCCGCGACGATAAAATCGAATATGCCAACAAGACGTTTTTGAAAGTTCTCGGCGTGGCCGGCGAAAGCGATGTGTTAAAGAAAAATTTTCTCAAATTCGTGGTTAAGGAAGATTGGAACCTGCTGGCCGAGAATATCGGCGAAATGCTGACCAACGACAAAAACCTGATGGTACGCCTGCGTCTGGCGGACAACAAAGTGCAGCGGATGAACTTTGAAGCGGTGTATCTGCCGGACAATCAGCATTTTACGTTTATTCTCATCGGCAGCAGGATTATGACCAAGGCCAATCTGGTTTCCGGGCTTTACGACGACCTGACCGGCCTGCCCAATTTTTATCTGCTGGAGGACCGCGTGCAGATGGCGGTCAACGCCGAAAACTACAAAGATATCCGCCAGAAGAAGAACATGATTGCGCTGGCAGGCATCAGCATAGACAATATGAAGGTTTTTAAGAACATGGGCATTGACGACCTGATTCTGCGCAAGCTTTCGGAAAGGCTGGTCCTCAGCCTTAGAAAGACCTTTACGGTTGCCAGCGGATTAAAGTATCAGTTCTGGGTTCTGATTCCGAATGTTGACAACATGGAAAACCTTGATGTGGAAATCAAGCGCATTAAGGCGGCTTTTGACGAGCCGGTGGCCGACAATTTTACCGAACACCATCTTGACGCCAGCATCGGCGTAAGCATTTTTCCCGAGCCGGCAACTTCGGCCAAAAAACTTATCGAGCAGGTTATTCTTTCCATCCAGAAGGCCCAGCGCGACGGGGGCAAACGCATCGTCGTTTTCGGAGCTTAAGGTTTCAGCGCTTCTTCCAGCGAAAAGCCGAGGCGCAGTATTTTGTGCGCGGCTGGCGTGTAACTGCCGTCGGAATTATGCACGGTCAGGCCGGGGCAGATGACGGCGGGAGCCTTGGAATCTTTGCGAGCCGCGACAATAACCCGTTTGGCGTCCTGACCGGGTTTGGAAAACAGCGGAACAATGCGTACGGCTCCCATTCGGCCATGCAGGCAGGCCAGAATTTCGGTTATGGCTTCGGCGCGGTTAATCATATAAAAACACCCCTGCGGACGAAGCATTTTCAGACAAAAGCTTATCCAGCCCGAAAGGCTGAAGTTTTTGCCGTTGTGGGCAAAGGCCTTGCCGGGGTTGGGCGAGGGCATGTCATGTTCGGCGTAAGGCGGGTTGGAAATGACATGGTGAAAGCTGCAGTTGGCAATGTCGGGCAGCGGGCGGCGGATGTCACGGTTGAGATAGCGCAGGTTGGCAAAGCCGTTGGCGGCGGCGCTTAAGCTGGACAATTCGACCAGCCGGGGCTGAATTTCAAGCCCGGTAATTTCGCAGGCGGGAAAACGGTGCGCCAGACACAGGGAAACGGCGCCGGTGCCCGAACCGATGTCGAGAATCCGTTCGCCGGGGGCGGCGCTGCCGACGAGCGCCGACAGAAAAACGGCGTCGACGGAGGCGCGGTAACCGTCGTCGGGCTGAAAAATCTTCACCCGTTTGTCAAGCAGATAGTCTTCGCCGTAATCCGCCATTGTTCCGTTTCTCAGACCGTTACTTTTCCGCTGCCGGTTCGGACGCCGGGCGCAGCGACTGAATGACGCTGGCGGCGATATTTAGACTTTGGGTGGCGTTGACGTCGTCGCCGCTTAAATCCAGGCGGCGCATGCAAATGCCGAAAACTTCCCTGGCCGCCGTCCATTCGTCGGCGGCAAGTTTTCCCGCTTCCTGCCGGCCGTAAATTTCTCCGAGCATGCAGGAGTTAAGCTGTCCGCTTACGGTTCGCGGCGTTTTGTCGGCAGGTGCCGAAGCACAGCCGGCGGCGAGCAGGGCCGAAATGACGGCGGTGGTCGTTTTGATCATTCTTTTCTCCGTTGTTTTTCTTGTTTTTATGCCAATCTAAAAGAATTTTGCAAAGATTAGGTTAACAAATAAAAATATCTTCAAAAATATCATTTTTTGATGGATTTTTGCATTCTTCCGTGCTATAGGAAGGGCAGAAATTTTTTTCTAACATGGTTAACATTTACAAGGAAATAAAATGTCAGAAGTGAAAATGAAAATGATGGACGGTAACGAAGCCGCCGCTTCGGTCGCCCATCGTATGAACGAAGTCTGCGTCATTTACCCGATTACCCCGTCGTCGCCGATGGGCGAATGGGCCGACGCATGGTCTGCCGCCAAGCAGAAAAACCTGTGGGGCGTTGTGCCCGAAGTTCAGGAAATGCAGTCCGAAGCCGGTGCTGCCGGCGCCTGTCACGGTTCCGTTCAGGCCGGTGCGCTGACCACTACCTTTACCGCTTCCCAGGGACTGCTTTTGATGATCCCGAACATGTACAAGATCGCCGGCGAACTGTCGCCGTTTGTTATGCATGTGGCTGCCCGTTCTCTGGCTTATCACGCGCTGTCGATCTTCGGTGACCATACCGACGTTATGAGCTGCCGTCAGACCGGTTTTGCCATGCTGGCTTCCAACTCGGTACAGGAAGCTCATGACATGGCCGCGATCGCCCAGACTTCGACCCTGCGTTCGCGCGTTCCGTTCATGCACTTCTTTGACGGTTTCCGCACTTCTCACGAAATCAAAAAAATCAAAGTGCTTTCCGACGACGATCTGAGAGCAATGCTTGAGGGTGTGGACTATACCTTCAACGCCAAACACGCTCTGCGTCCGGAAGCTCCGGTTATCCGCGGTACCGCGCAGAACCCGGACGTCTTCTTCCAGGGCCGCGAAGCCTGCAATCCTTACTATGACAAGGTAGAAGGCATCGTTCAGGAAGAAATGGACAAGTTTGCCAAGATTTCCGGCCGTCAGTATCATGTCGTCGACTATGTCGGCGCGGCTGATGCCGAACAGGTTATCGTGATTATGGGTTCTGGCGCCGAAACGGTGGAAGAAACCATCAACTACCTGAACGCCGAAGGCGCCAAACTGGGCGTTTTGAAAATTCACCTGTATCGTCCGTTCCCGGAAAAGTCTTTCCTGAAGGCTTTGCCGAAGTCGGTCAAGGTCGTTTCCGTCCTCGACCGTACCAAGGAATCCGGTTCGATCGGCGAACCTTTGTACCTTGACGTCGTTGCCACGCTGACTCAGGCTTTCGCCAACGGCGAAATCGCCAACATGCCGAAAGTTGTCGGCGGCCGTTACGGTCTGTCTTCCAAAGAGTTTACCCCGGGCATGGTCAAGGCCGTGTTCGACAACGGTTTTGCCGCCAAATCGATTAACGGTTTCTCGGTCGGCATTACCGATGACGTAACCCACAAATCGCTGGCTTTTGACGATTCAATCGATACCGAACCGAAAGACGTTGTCCGTGCCGTATTCTACGGTCTGGGTGCGGACGGTACGGTCGGTGCCAACAAGAACTCGATCAAGATCATTGCCGAAGACGCCGGCAAGTACGGTCAGGGTTATTTCGTTTACGACTCCCGCAAATCGGGTTCGATGACCACTTCCCACCTGCGTTTTTCGGACAATCCGATCAAGTCCGCGTACCTGATCAACAAAGCCGACTTCGTTGCCTGCCACCAGTTCCCGTTCATGAACAAGGTGGACATTTTGAAAATTGCCAAACCGGGCGCCACTTTCCTGCTGAACGCGCCGTATGCGGCCGAAGAGGTATGGAACCACCTGCCGATTGAAGTTCAGGAAGAAATCATTGCCAAGAAACTGAACTTCTACAGCATCAACGCGATTGAAGTTGCCCGCGAAACCGGCATGGGACAGCGCATCAACACGGTTATGCAGACCTGCTTCTTCGCTATTTCCAACATTTTGCCGAAAGACGAAGCGATTGCGCAGATTAAAAACGCGATCAAGAAGACCTACAGCAAGAAGGGCGACGCCATCGTTCAGAAGAACTTTGCCGCGGTTGACGCTTCGCTTGCCCACCTGCACAAGGTAGAGTATCCGTCTGAGGTTACCTCGACTTTCCACCGTCAGGCGCCGGTTCCGGCCAACGCTCCGGAGTTCGTCAAGAAACTGACGGCCGAACTGATTGCCGACCGCGGCGACCAGCTGCCGGTATCCGCTTTCGGCGAAGTTGTCGACGGTACCTGGCCGACCGGTACCACTCAGTATGAAAAACGCTGTATCGCGACCGAAATTCCGGTTTGGGATCCGGCTGTCTGCATTCAGTGCGGCAAGTGCTCTCTCGTTTGCCCGCACGGCGTTATCCGCATGAAGATCGCTTCCGAAGAAGAACTGAAGAACGCGCCGGCCGGCTTTAAGTCTGCCGCCTATAAGGGCAAGGAATTTGCCGGCAAGCAGTTCATCTGGCAAATGTCGCCGGAAGACTGCACCGGCTGCGGCATCTGCGTTTCCGCCTGCCCGGCCAAGAACAAGGCCGATCCGAGCAAAAAAGCGATCAACATGGATCATATCGAAAATCATTTGGAAGAGCAGATTGCCTGCTGGAACTTCTTTGAAACCCTGCCGTATGTAAAACGGACCGAAGTTGCCAAGAGCCTGCCGAAGACCACCCAGATGATTCAGCCGCTGTTCGAGTTCTCGGGCGCCTGCGCCGGCTGCGGCGAAACTCCGTACGTCAAGCTGCTGACTCAGTTGTTCGGCGACCGCATGGTCGTTGCCAACGCGACCGGCTGCTCTTCGATTTATTCGGGCAACCTGCCGACCACGCCTTATGCCAAAGACGAAAAAGGTCATGGTCCGGCTTGGGCGAACTCGCTGTTTGAAGATAACGCCGAGTTC
>OGMF01003154.1_pt1 | contig 12761 bp, 10 predicted proteins | sample 1572921 | NCBI WGS metagenome assembly OGMF01 (sample SAMEA2581919, study PRJEB24529) | metagenome | biome: Human gut stool | place: China | collected 2011
TGGAAAATCCGGCCGAGTTTGAACTCGTGGCAACAGATGCCGCAACTGGAAAGCCCGTTTATTTTACCAAAGACGATATGAAACAGGATGACTACCGTGCCATTATGGCAAGCTGTGCCCTGCCTGTGATGTGTCGTCCGATTTCTTTTAAGGATCAGACATATTTTGATGGCGGATTATCCGATTCTGTTCCGATTATGCGCGCATTTGCAAAAGGATGCGACCGTGTAGTCGTGATCTTGAGCAAACCGCGCAGCTTTGTAAAGCAACCGGAAGGCTTCCGGCACATTTACCGGCATGCCCTGCGCAAATATCCACAGACCATAAAAGCCCTCGACAACCGGCATCTGATGTACCGCCAGAATATTGCCGATGTTAAAAAACACGAAACCGCCGGGGAAGCGCTTATTTTTGCACCTTCGAAAGAGTTAAAGATGAGTACTTACGCGCGCGATGAAAAGTTGGAACAGGAATTGTATGATCTGGGGATTTCTGATTTTAATGCACATCTGAAGGAACTGCATACATTTCTTTCCTGAAAGAAGACAAAGCCCACCGGATATTGTATTTAATTCATTTTATTTTCGCAGTCTTGCAATTCATGAAAAATATTATCCACATAAACCGTATCGTTTTCAATACGATAAAGCATAAAATATCGATGGGATAAAAAATTGATTCTTCGATATCCTAATTCTTTTAGTTTTAGATTATCACAAAGTTTCAGACTCCCGGCAACATTTGACAGACTTGTTTTTGTTGCTTCAAAGTCATTTAATAAATTTCTTGCAGCCTGCTCACTTTTCTTTTCAAACAAAAGATACGCAATAAATCTATCAAGATCTTCCTCCGCATGCTTCATCAAAACGATCTTATAATCCATACTTTGACCTCATATCAGAAATCACATGATCTGCATCCCTGAACAATCCCTCTTCCCTGGACTTTTTCAATTTTGCAAGCATCTCTTTCTCCAACATCGGTGCATATGGATTTGATTCTATCTGTCTTTTTATTTCAAAAGGAAATCCATTTGTGGCAACAGCCTGTGTTAAAAACATTCTGATTGCTGTTGTTGTATCTGTACCCAAATCCTTAAATAGAGCATCTGATTTACGCTTTAACTCGTCTTCTACTCTGACCTGAATTGTACTAGCCATATTCACTACCTCGCTTCCATTCATTTTCTCTATTATAATGTCAAATCATTTGTATTTCAATACATTTGTATTGTTTTTGTATGAGTAAAAATGCAGAAAATATTGACACGTTCTAAAAAATCTTCCATATAGAAGATTCGCAGACTAAAAAAGGCGGGATCCCCATCGGGTTTCCCGCCTTTTTTACTGCCATCCAAGCGATTAACAGCCTTCCGTATTCACTTCAATCTTATCCAGTTTCCAGATATCATCGACATATTCCTGAATGGTTCTGTCAGAAGAGAATTTACCACTGTGCGCAATATTTAAAATTGCAGACTTTGCCCACGCACTCTTGTTGGTGTAATAAGCACCGATCTTCTTCTGTGCATTTGCATATGCACGGAAATCTGCAAGGATAAAGTAGCGGTCTGCCACCTGTCCCTGCTGTGGGTTTAACAGTGAGTTGTACAGTTCACGGAACAGTTCACGGTCATTGTGGGAGTATGTTCCGTCTACCAGCTGGGTGACAACCTTCTTGATATCCTCATCATTATTGTAAATATCATATGGATTGTAATCATGATGCTGCTCATGTGCAATGACTTCGTCTGCGCTCATACCAAAGATAAAGATATTGTCTGCACCGACTTCCTCGTACATCTCAACATTTGCGCCATCCATGGTTCCCAATGTGATCGCACCGTTTAACATAAACTTCATATTTCCGGTTCCGGATGCCTCTTTACTTGCTGTGGAAATCTGTTCGCTGACATCTGCTGCCGCAAAAATCCACTCTGCAATGGATACACGGTAGTCCTCAATGAACACAACCTTGATCTTTCCGTTGATGGATGGATCATTATTGATTACATCCGCAACAGTGTTAATCAGCTTGATGGTCTTCTTTGCCGTACGATATCCGGCTGCAGCCTTTGCTCCGAAGATAAAGGTTCTCGGATAGAAATCCATGCCCGGATTTGCCTTGATCTGGTTGTACAGATACATCACATGCAGGATATTCATAAGCTGTCTCTTATACTCATGCAGTCTCTTAACCTGTACATCAAAGATAGAATTCGGATCGACTTCGATACCATTGTGCTCCTTGATATATTTTGCCAGACGGATCTTATTCTGCTTTTTGATCTCCAGAAATTCCTGCTGTGCTTTCGGATCGGTTGCATATTTTGTCAGATCCTCGACCTTCGCAAGACTTGTGATCCAGTCTTTTCCGACATGCTTTGTTACCCAGTCTGCAAGCAGTGGATTTCCATGTGCAAGGAAACGTCTCTGTGTGATACCGTTGGTTTTATTGTTAAATTTCTCCGGAAACAGTTCATAGAAATCACGAAGTTCCTGCTTCTCAAGAATCTCTGTATGCAGTCTTGCCACACCGTTGACAGAATATCCAGCAACAATTGCAAGATTTGCCATCTTCACCTGTCCGTCGTAGAGAATTGCCATCTTGCGCACCTTCTCCTCATTATCCGGATATTTTGCACGGATCTCTTCTACAAAACGGCGGTTGATCTCATCCACGATCTGATATACTCGCGGAAGCAGTCTCTGGAAGATGTCGATCGGCCACTTTTCAAGTGCCTCTGCCATGATGGTATGGTTGGTATAAGCTACACAGTGTGTTGTGATCTCCCATGCCTCATCCCATGACATGCCTTCCTCATCCAGAAGGATTCGCATCAGTTCTGCAACAGCAACCGTCGGATGGGTATCATTCATCTGGAACGTTACCTTCTTTGGCAGATCATGCAGATCATTGTGATGTTTCTTAAAACGCTCCAGCGCACGCTGGATACTTGCGGAAACAAAGAAATACTGCTGTTTTAAGCGCAGTTCCTTTCCTTTTACGTGATTGTCGTTCGGATACAGCACCTCTACCAGGTTGCGGGCAAGATTTTCCTGCTCCACTGCCTGATCGTAATCTCCACGGTCAAAGGAATCCAGTGAAAACTCTTCCTTCGGCTGTGCATCCCAGATCATCAGGGAATCTACCACATGGTTGCCGTAGCCAACGATCGGCATATCATAAGGAATTGCAAGAACAGACTGATACCCTACCTGCTCAAAGTGCAGATTTCCGTCCTCCCCTGCGGTTTCTTCCACATGACCACCAAACTTGATCTCGTAGCAGTATTCCGGTCTGCGAAGTTCAAACGGATATCCATCCTTTAACCAGTTATCCGGTACTTCGACCTGAAATCCATCAATAATCTGCTGCTTGAACATACCGTAGCGGTAACGGATTCCACATCCATATGCGGCATAGCCCAGAGTAGCAAGAGAATCCATAAAACATGCTGCCAGCCGGCCAAGTCCACCATTTCCAAGAGCCGGATCCGGCTCCTGGTCTTCAATGACACTCAAATCCAGTCCAATCTCTTCAAGTGCTTCTTTTACTTCCCCATAAGCCCCCAGATTAATCAGATTATTCCCCAGTGCCCTGCCCATCAGAAACTCCATGGACATATAATACAATATCTTAGGGTCATCTTTTTCAATGACCTGCTGTGTTGCCATCCATTCATCCATGACAACATCCTTGACAGCCAGTGAAACAGCCTGATAAATCTCCTGCTGTGTCGCTTCTTTCAATGTCTTACGATACATCGTCTTGACATTTTCTGTCACGGAAGCAATAAACTCCTTTTTACTAAACACTTTGTCTCGCATCAAAAGTCCTCCTCTGTGCCTGGTTTGCGTGACACTATTGTTTTTCCACTGCCAGCGTAACCTTCTCACCGTTAATGCTCCATTCTTTCTGATATCCGGCAAGTGTGCCTGCAGTGATAGCATTTGCAAGTACCTCTGTCTGGATCTTTTCTCCGTATTTATTGAAAATACCAGTTACCTTCTCGTCTGCTGTATAGGAAACAGCAATATGATCCATAACTTCAAAACCAGCCTCTTTACGCATGGTCTGAATCTTACTGATCAGTTCACGTACAAAACCTTCTTCGATCAATTCCGGTGTCAGTCTTGTATCCATAACAACTGTCACATTGTTATCCCCCTCGGTCACAAAGCCTTCGGCCTGTGTCATGGTAATCAGAAGATCCTCCTCCAATAATACAACCTCGGAACTTACACTGTCAAGTTTCAGACATCCGTTCTCTTTTAATTCTTTCATTGCAGCATTTCCGTCAAGTTCTGACAGGACAGCCTGAATCTGTTTTAAATATTTTCCATATTTCGGACCCACGGTACGAAGCTGTGGTTTAAACTGATAATCGGTATAAGAAGAAACATCATCCGTAAACGTCACATTCTTCACATTCAGCTCATCCGCAATGATATCCTTATAAAAATCACCCAGTGCTTCCGGTGCCTTGACATACATCTGACCAATCGGCTGACGGTTTTTGATATTGGCACTGTTCCGGCACGCACGTCCCATAACAACGATCTTTAATACCTCATCCATTGCAGTTTCCAGATCCTTGTCGATCATCTTCTCATCCACCGTCGGGAAGTCACACAGGTGAATACTTTCCGGTGCAGACGGATCAATGGAACATACCAGATTGCGATAAATATCTTCTGTCATAAATGGAATCATCGGTGCTGCCGCTTTGCTGATTGTAACAAGTGCAGTATACAATGTCATATAAGCATTGATCTTATCCTGCTCCATGCCTTTTGCCCAGAAACGCTCACGGGAGCGGCGGACATACCAGTTACTCATATCATCGACAAACTCCTGCAGATATTTTGCAGCTTCCGGAATCTTATAATTAGAAAGACTTTCATCCACACCAGCTACTGCAGAATTGAGCTTAGAAAGCAGCCACTTATCCATAACCGATAATTTGTCATACTCCAGCTTGTATTTTGTAGCGTCAAACTGGTCAATATTTGCATAAAGTACGAAGAACGCATAGGTATTCCAGAGCGTTCCCATAAACTTACGCTGGCCCTCAAGCACAAGCTTGCCGGAGAATCTCTTTGGAATCCATGGTGCGGATGCCGTATAGAAATACCAGCGGATAGCGTCTGCGCCGTATGTCTGCAGGGCATCAAACGGATCTACGGCATTTCCCTTGGACTTGGACATCTTCTGTCCGTTCTCATCCTGTACATGTCCGAGCACGATGACGTTCTCATAAGGTGCTTTGTTGAAAAGCAGTGTCGATTCTGCCATAAGAGAATGGAACCATCCTCTGGTCTGATCAACTGCCTCTGAGATAAATTTGGCCGGGAACTGCTGCTCAAATACTTCTTTATTTTCAAATGGATAGTGATGCTGTGCAAACGGCATAGCTCCGGAATCAAACCAGCAATCCAATACTTCCGGTACACGGTGCATATCCTTGCCACACTCCGGACACTTGATCGTCACCGCATCAATATATGGTCTGTGAAGTTCTACCTCTGCTGCCTTTGGATCACCGGCTTTTTCTGCTAATTCAGCGCGGCTTCCGATACATTCTCTGTGTCCGCACGCACACTCCCAGATGTTAAGTGGAGTACCCCAGTAACGGTTACGGGAAATTGCCCAGTCCTGAATGTTTTCCAGCCAGTTTCCGAAACGTCCGGAACCGATGGATTCCGGAATCCAGTTAACAGTGTTGTTATTGCGGATCAGATCATCCTTTACTGCAGTCTCTTTGATGTACCAGGACTCTCTTGCATAATAAATCAGAGGCTTGTCACATCTCCAGCAGTGTGGATACTCATGTTCAAACTTCGGAGCATCAAACAGCTGCTTTCTGGCACTTAAATCCTTTAATACTTCCGGATCGGCATCCTTTACCCACATACCGGCAAACGGTGTCTCCTCAGTCAGTTCTCCTTTTCCATTTACGAACTGTACAAACGGAAGGTCGTAGTTTCTTCCGACATTGGCATCATCCTCACCAAATGCAGGTGCGATATGAACGATTCCAGTACCATCGGACATCGTGACATAAGTATCGCAGGTCACAAAAAAGCCTTTCTTGCCCTGCTTATCTGCCAGTTCCTTTGCACAGGCATAAAGAGGCTCATATTCTTTGCGTTCAAGATCCTGTCCCTTGTAGGTTTCAAGCACTTCGTAGGCTTTCTTTCCTGCCTCTTTATCCTCTTTGGAAAGAAGTGGAGAAAGCACCTTGTCTGCCAGTGCCTCTGCCAGATAATACGTATAACCATCTACTGCTTTTACCTTGATATAGGTATCATTCGGGTTTACACAAAGTGCCACGTTACTTGGCAGTGTCCACGGAGTTGTCGTCCATGCCAGGAAATAAGCATCTTCATCCACAACCTTAAAACGAACAACTGCGGATTTTTCTTTTACCAGTTTATAGCCCTGTGCCACCTCCTGTGCAGAAAGCGGAGTTCCACAACGCGGACAATACGGCACAATCTTAAATCCCTTGTAGAGAAGACCTTTGTTCCAGATCTCCTTTAACGCCCACCACTCAGACTCAATGAAATTGTCATCATAAGTGACATATGGATTGTCCATATCTGCCCAGAAACCTACCGTATTTGAGAAATCTTCCCACATACCCTTGTATTTCCAGACGGATTCTTTACACTTTTTGATGAATGGCTCAAGACCATATGCTTCGATCTGATCCTTTCCATCCAGTCCAAGAAGTTTCTCCACTTCGATTTCTACCGGAAGCCCGTGGGTATCCCATCCAGCTTTCCGTGGAACGTACTTTCCTTTCATGGTCTGGAATCTTGGAATCATATCCTTGATGGTACGTGTCTCTACATGTCCGATATGTGGTTTTCCGTTTGCCGTAGGCGGTCCGTCATAAAATGTGTAAGTCTCGCCTTCCTTACGGTTCTCCATGGATTTTTTGAAGATATCATTTTCGCGCCAGAATTTTTCCGTTTCTTTTTCGCGATCGACAAAGTTCATATTGGTATCTACTTTGTTGTACATATTTTCCTCCTGCATTTATGATTCTGAAATAAAAAATCCCCACGTCCAGTAATTAGGACGCGGGGTCACGTTATACCACCTGATTACCATGTACTTAAATCCCGTATTCAAAAAGGATTTGCATACTTCGTTCCCATAACGCTGGAAATACGTCGAACTCTACTCTCCTGGGATTTCGATCCGCAACTCGGAAGTGATTTTCACTGTCATATTACTCGTATTGGCTCTCACCTGTTCCAACTCTCTTTGACTTTCCTATCACAGTTACTGTCTTCGTCTTCGTTTTTCACCTTTGGTTTTAAGTATAGTAATGATTCTTTCAGATGTCAAGTAAAATTCCTGTTCAGCCAGGCTTTCCATGCACAGTAATTTTCCAGTTCCCCGGATACCTGTTTCCGGTAAGCAAATCTCAACATCTCATAATAACAGTCATTCTCATAAATTGGATACTTCAGTTCCCAGTCATTGTCCGGATTTGTTCCATCCATATACACAAGTCCCTCTTCCGTAAACAGCACGATCCCATGCCTGCTTCGGATGCACTGCCCTGCGGCTTCCTCCTTTGCCAGTCTGCGTGCCAGTTCAACCGAATCTACCAGATCCGGGTAATCCATACTGTAAATGGTTGCAAGCATCCGCAATTTCTTCACCTGGCTTTCACTCTGCAGAAGCAGCCAGGTACCGGCATATCCATTACTGCGCATCTTCAATCCGTCAATCCCTGTCACCATTCCTGTCCATATATAGTAGTCCGGGTTGACCGGAAGAAAGCAAAGTTCTTCTATCCCTGTAAATGCACGCAGACACTCAAGCAGCAGAGCTCCCGCTTCAATAACATCAATCAGCCCGCGTTCCTTGTCTTCACAGACCACCAGCACACGGTTTCGCTTCTCATCTTTTTGCAATGTCGTAATTGCCGGGTCAAACGCAAAAAATGTGTTCAGTTTTTTATCATAAACGGCCCATGCATTATTTAATTCTTCGATCTCTTCCAACCGGTAATTATCATTTTCCACGGGGGACAGCATCCCCTGCGCCATCTTAAACAAACTATGCTCTGTGACATCCGAAACTGTGTGTTTGTCCTTCCAGTAATACCATTCAACCAGTGGGTTTTTGGGCTTTATCTCCCTAAGGATTCCCTGATTGATCCTTGACATAAGCTGCTGTCCCCTATCCATATCCTGATGAATGGTTTCCTGATTTACCAATGGTGCCAGATGAATGGTTGTATGACACCGAAATGAAATAATCGACATGTGAATACTCCTTTAATCTTTGTGTTTCCAGTTATACAGAAAATTTCCCAGTGAAGCCAGAATGATCAATCCATATCCTATCAGACTGTATCGATCCGGAATCTCCGCGAATAAAAGAAATCCAAGTAATGTTGCAAAAATAATCTGTGAATAATCAAAAATAGAAATTTTTCCGGCGGGTGCATAGGTATATGCTGCGGTGATCGTAAACTGTCCTCCCGCTGCAAAAAGTCCCGCAAGAAGCAGCGTCAACAACTGCCGCAGTGACATCGGCTGATAATGAAATACGATCCACGGTATCACAATAATACAGGAAAAGCAGGAAAAATAAAACACAATGACCGGTCCCTTTACTCCGTGTGTACCCATCTTCCGCACCATTGTATATGCGATTCCTGCACCCAGTCCTCCGCATACGCCAATAAGCGCAGGGATCAGATGTGCATTTTCAAACCCCGGTTTTACCACAAACAAACAGCCGACAAATGCCAGTATAACGCACATTGCCTGAGCTGGTTTTATCCTTTCTTTTAATAACAGGAAGGAAAAAATAATTGCAAAAAAGGGAGATAATTTATTTAAAATAGAAGCATCTGCCACCAGCAGGTGATCAATCGCGTAGAAATTACAAAGAATTCCAAGTGTCCCAAATGCACAGCGTAAAAACAGTGAACCCCACTGTGTTTTTTCCACCTTAGGTGCTGTATGATTTTTGATAAGAATAATTGCCGCAAAAAATGCAGCTACCAGATTCCGAAAAAAACTTTTCTGTACGGACGACAGATCTCCCGCCAGCCGCACACTCACATTCATACACGCAAAAAAGAATGCCGACAAAATGATCATTATCATGCCACGTATATAATTTTCCTGTTTCATTGTACAATCACCTCAGATTTTTATTATAGAACCGGCATCCGTGATGCCGGTTTTATAATACCATACTTTTTCTTTTTTTGAAAATCTGAATTTTTACTTTGTACTGTTGTCATTTTCTGTATTGCTGCCGGATGAATTACCTGCCAAATGATTTTAGTTTTCCTGTTTCACTGGGTATCTTTGGGATGAAACTCCCATTTAAAAAGCACCAGCTTAACCTGCAGACATCTACAGGCCCAAGCTGGTGCTTATTCCCATATTATTTTTCTTTATGCGAACGGATTCTCCGTCGGATAAGGCAGAGATGCCGGCTGGTTGTAATTGATGTCCTCCATCGGAACCCCAATATACTTAAATACCTCAAACAGAGCCTTTCCGTAATGTCCGAATGCAACCGCTCCGTGATGCGGATAATTCTTCTCGATCAGAACGTGACGGTAGAAACGTCCCATCTCATGAATGGCAAATACGCCAATGCTTCCGAACGAACGGGTTGCAACCGGAAGGACTTCTCCCTGTGCCACATACGCGCGCAGCTTATTGTCGGAAGTGGACTGCAGGCGGTAGAATGTGATATCGCCCGGTGCAATATCTCCCTCAAGGGTACCGTTTGTTACTTCGACAGGAAGGCTTCTTGCCATGATCATCTGGTTTTTCATCTCACAGGATGCCAGCTTCTTTGAGCAGGTATTGCCACAATGGAATCCCATAAATGTATCTTTATGTGTATAGTCAAACTTGCCCTCGATCGACTCTTTGTACATATCCTTCGGAACGGAGTTATTGATGTCGAGCAGTGTGACAGCATCCTCGCTGACGCAGGTGCCGATAAACTCACTCAGTGCGCCGTAAATATCTACCTCGCAGGATACCGGAATGCCTCTTCCGGTCAGACGGCTGTTGACATAGCACGGAACAAATCCAAACTGTGTCTGGAATGCCGGCCAGCATTTTCCTGCAATTGCAACATATTTGCGGGAACCTTTGTGCGCCTCAATCCAGTCAAGCAGTGTCAGTTCATACTGTGCAAGTTTCTCTAAAATCTCCGGCTTTTTGTTTCCCTCACCGAGTTCTGCTTTCATATCTGCAACAACCTCCGGAATACGCTGATCTCCTGCGTGGTTGTTGAATGCCTCAAACAGATCCAGCTCTGAATTTTCCTCAATTTCCACACCCAGATTATAAAGCTGCTGGATTGGAGCATTGCATGCAAGGAAATTCATTGGTCTTGGTCCAAAGGAAATGATTTTTAAGTTTGCAAGTCCTTCTACTGCTCTTGCAATCGGTAAAAAGTCGTGAATCATATCTGCGCAATCCTCTGCATCTCCAACCGGATATTCTGGAATGTAAGCACCGACATTGCGAAGTTTTAAGTTGTAACTTGCATTTAACATACCGCAGTATGCATCTCCACGTCCCTGAACCAGATCGTTCTGGGACTCCTCTGCTGCTGCAACAAACATCTTTGGTCCATCAAAATATTTTGCAAGCATAGTCTCGGAAATTTCCGGTCCGAAGTTTCCAAGGTATACACACAGCGCATTGCATCCTGCTGCTTTAATATCTGCCAGCGCCTGCTCCATATGAATTTCACTCTCTACGATGCAGACCGGACACTCATAAATATCCTTTGCATCATACTTGTCTGTATATGCTTTGATCAGCGCCTTTCTGCGGTTTACGGAAAGAGACTCCGGGAAACAGTCACGGCTGACTGCAACGATACCTACTTTTACTTCTGGAATATTAATCATGATTTTGCCTCCTTGTTGTATGTAATCATTTTAAATTTTTGTTAGATACGATGATATGATTTTATTTTGCAAGTTCCAAAAACAGATCCCTGCATGCCGGATAAATCTTACGGAACTTCTGATAACGCTCTTCATATTTTGCTGCAAGCTCCGGTTCCGGTTCTACCGTATCGGTCAGTTTTACAATTGCCTCTGCTGCATCGCGGACGGTCGGGTATTCTCCACAAGCTACTGCTGCAAGCATTGCGCCACCCATTGACGGTCCCTGTTCATTTTCTGGAATATCTACCGGAATATTGAGCACATTTGCCACAATCTTCTTCCACAGCGGACTCTTTGCTCCTCCACCGCAAATACGGGTACGGGCAATATGAATGCCGAGTGAACGTGCCACCTCAAAAGAATCTCTTAAGGCAAATGCCACACCTTCAAGTACCGCCTGTGTCATATCCGCTCTGGTAGTATCCATGGTCAGACCGACAAAAGTACCTCTTGCATTCGGATCATTGTGCGGAGACCGCTCCCCCATCAGATATGGAAGGAAAAATACATGGTTTTCTCCAAGCTTCGTAATATTTTCCTGTTCTGCGCCATAATCTTTTGTGCCGATAATATCATCCATCCACCATTTATTACAGGATGCTGCGGAAAGCATGCAGCCCATCAGATGATAACTTCCATCCGCATGGTCGAACGAATGCAGTGCATTATTTTCGTCCACTCCGAATTTATCGGAAGAAATAAATACGGTTCCGCTCGTTCCCAAAGAAATGTTACATGCACCATCTCCAACGGTTCCGGTTCCCACAGCTGCTGCCGCATTGTCTCCGGCTCCGGCTACAATTTTTACCTGATCCGATACGCCGAGTTCCTTCGCCAGTTCCGGAAGCAGCGTTCCAACTTCCTCATAACTTTCGTATACTTTTGGAAGCCAGCTTGTTTTAATACTGCAGATCTCACACAGCAGCGATTCTTTACATCAAAGAACAGTGTTCCGGACGCATCCGATACATCCGTACTGTAATTGCCGCTCAGGCGAAATGCCAAATAATCCTTTGGCAGCATAATTTTATGAATCTTTGCAAAATTCTCCGGTTCATTGTTTTTCATCCAGAGTACTTTCGGCGCAGTAAATCCGGTAAATGAAATATTGGCTGTGTATGCAGAAAGACGTTCCTTCCCAATTATCTGATTTAAATAATCGCACTCTTTTGTCGTCCTTCCGTCGTTCCAGAGAATTGCCGGACGAATCACTTCATCCTTATCGTCCAGTGCTACAAGTCCATGCATCTGTCCGCCAAAGCTGATGCCGGCTACCAGACTCCTGTCTGTACCATCCAGCAATTCCTTCAGTCCATCCATTGACTGTGTAAACCAGTCATACGGATTCTGCTCCGACCATCCCGGTTTTGGAAAACAGATTGGATATTCACGACTGACGATCTTTAAAATTTTTCCACTGCCCTCCATCAAAAGAAGTTTAACAGCAGAAGTTCCCAGATCAATTCCTATGTAATTCATGATAACCCTCAATTCTGAAATGTTAATTTTGTGCTCGTGCACGTTCCACTCATATCCTACAACGATGCGCTGATATTTTCAACTGTTTTCCGAAATTTTTTCTCTTTTTCGTGATTTCTTCCAAACCGGTTGCACTTATTTTGTGGAAAGCGTACAGTAACTTTCCCCGCTCTTGTCGTGCACGCACACATTTTCTGTATTTCAATTGACATTTTACCTTATCAATGCTACCCTTGTAAGAGTTATTCAGGAAAAATTCAACAAGGGGGAACGACATGGCCACTATAAAACAGATTGCTGAAATGGCAGGTGTTTC
>OGMF01003163.1_pt1 | contig 12739 bp, 10 predicted proteins | sample 1572921 | NCBI WGS metagenome assembly OGMF01 (sample SAMEA2581919, study PRJEB24529) | metagenome | biome: Human gut stool | place: China | collected 2011
TTTGGAGAAATACTCCTGTGTTTCGGTGTCCTTACACCCCAAAAGAACTGTAAATTTGAAATTACCGAGCATTGCTTTCCGCTCATCCTTGCCATAAATCATGTCAAGGTCAGCCAACGATTGCGTCAGCACCATTATACGGATATGGCGTTTGCGCAGCTTACGCAGGGCCTCGGTTATTTGGAGTTTGCCAAAGGATGCAAATTCATCCAAGCAAAACAAAATCATTTGCGTATGCTCCTTTGGCCGCGAAGAAAAATACTCCATCGACTGCGCCGTGATAATGCGCAGCAGGTCGCCGTAGATTTTTAGCTTTTCGTCCGGGATGTAGATATAGACGCTGTTTGTTTCCAGCGTGGCCGGACTGATGGATGGCTCGTAGCTGGCTGTTTTTCTAAGTGCATTTTTAATTTTGTCATTTGTGGCAAATAATTTTAGTGCGTCATCTGCCGCCTGTTTGCAGCCCGCTGTGTTTTGTTCTGATGCTCCAACAAAGGAACTGATATACATATTGGCAATTTTATTTTTTTGTTGTGCAATATCGTTCAGCAAGCCGCACCAGTCGTGACCGAGGAAATGCTCGCAGATTTCCACAAAGCCCCAGCACATACCATAGTAACAGATAAGTGCTGCCGTTACCATTTTTCGGCCATTTTTTGTAAAAAATATGCCCGCCTCACTGTCGTTGGCTTTATCGGGGAGTAGTAAATAGGCAAGCTGTTCCAGCCGTTCTTGCCGCTCGCTATCATCCGGGGCTGCGTCAATGGATGCAAACACATCATAAGGCACACAGTTGGCCGCCGTTGGGTCAAAAATGATTTTGTTTGGCGTGTCCACATTGGCGGATATGTCGCCGGATATATCCACAACAAGGGCAGTGCCCTGCCAGCTCCGCAACGTCGGAATCAGCAGGGCACTTGTCTTGCCAGTGCCGGACGGGCCCATCACGATAATGTGCCCCTCGTCCTGCTCTGGTGAGTACGCCAACAGACCATATTTTTTGCCCAGCAACACACCCCGCGCTTTGGGGGCTGGGCGATAGACAATATTTTTTTGCGCAAACGGATTGGGCAGGTGGTTGGCCTGTCCGTGCAGGTAAACCAGCACCAGCAGCACAACAGCCAGAACCGCTATTGTGCCGTACAGATAGCAGTCGATTAGTAATACCGCCTGTTTCATGACGTGTACCTCAAAAATGTAATTCTTGTTCGACCCTCGGCTCTCCGAAATCAAACTCCGGGCGCTCCTCCTCTTGCTCGTATTCCTGCTCGCGCTCGGCTTTCAATTCGGCCACTGTCCGATTGCCTCCCTGTGCGCGGGTCACGCCCGTCATAACGCAGGCATCCTCTAAGCCGTGTTCATCCAAGTAGCGTTGCAGGTCTGGATGGAAATTGCGAAGCTCTCGACGGTCTAATACGTCATTGGCGCACACCTTGTACCCCTCCTCGTGTTTTTTGTCCTCGACGACTGGAATAAAGCAAAAATGCAGGTGCGGTTGTCCGCCCTCGTCATCGTGGACGACGGCCTGTACGACGTTTTCCTCACCGTAGCGATTTTCTAAAAAATCATAGACGGCCAAGAAAAAATCGTCATACTGCTCCTGTTCTAAATCCTGCGGCGCGGTTACGACCCAGCCCGCCATGACCTTAACGTCGTTACGGCCATAGACGTACAACTGGCTTAACCGCTCCCGGAAATAGTCGTAATCGCTCATGCCCCTGTCGGGCGACAGGACATAGTCCTGCCGCAGCCGAGCCGGGTCAATGTCCGGGTTTCCGGAGTGAGCGATTTGCCGCAGGTTGTGGCGCAGTTGATTGTAGACTGCGCCCGCCGTAAATTTTGTTACGCTCGCCACGTCGCGTTGCTCCTTTCTCGCGCTTGCCGCGCACCCTTAAATCTACCGGGGCTTGCGGGCGGAACTGTATTGCAGTTGTAATCTGCAATACAAGGTATGGCAGTTTCTCCGGAAACTCCCACCGCCCTTGCGGGCTTACCTTGCCAGAGGGGCGTGACCCCTCTGGACTCCCCGCTGCCGACAAGACCCGCTTGCCGTCAGTGGGGGCTGCGGCCCCCATCGGAACGACTTTCCGCCGTTCCTGCCCCCCCTTTGGATTCTCACCGATGCAGTTCGGCGCAGATGTATTGCTGCATCTCTTGCAACACGCACTCGTAGGCTGCCATCTGCACATCCTGCGCAGATAACTGGCCCACATCGTATGCGCGTGCCATATGTACCGTGCAGATTTTGTCGGGGCGTTCTGTTGGGTCACAGATGACCCGGACGTGCGCCGTACGCATACCGTCTGCGGTTTCAACGTGTGCAAAGCCGTCAAAGCAAGACACCTGTGTGCTGCCCTGCTTTGACTTTTTGCGACGATACCAGCGGACGGTGTGCGGGAAAAATTTGATGTCTAATACAGTAATCTTTTTCATTATTGATTTCTCCTTTTTCGATTCTCTCGTTGTAATGTGCTACGCGAGATGCCTGTCATTTTGGTAACTTGCTTATAACTATGCGTTTCCAGCAGACCAATGGCATGGTCGATTTGCTCCGGCGTAAATTTTGGTGGGCGACCATCACGAAAACCTGTCCGGCTGCGAGCGGCGGCCTTGCCAGTTTGTGTGCGCTCAATTATCAATGCTCTTTCAAACTCCGCGAAAGCCAGCAGCATCGTCACCATCAGCCGCCCCATCGGGCTATTGTCAATCACGCCCATGTTTAAGATGTGAATTGTCACGCCCTTGCTCCGCAGATAATCCACATAACCCAGCCCCTCTTTGGCGGTGCGGCAAAAGCGGTCTAATTTACAGACAACAAGTGTATCTCCATTTTCAAGTTGTTCACATACTTTTGCAAATTCTAGTCGTTCCGACGCGCCGGATGCCACTTCTCGGACGATAACAGCCGTGGGATATTTTTTTAATATTTCCGCAGTCTGCTCGTCAAGAGACGTACCCGGTGCTTGGCCTTTGGTGGACACTCGTACATAGCCGTAAACCCTCAATAGAACCAACCCCTTTTGAACCTATCTTTTGGAGCGGGATAAACCCGCTCGTCAGCTGGAAGATTTTAAAGCGTCGAAAGTTTGAACTTTTGATGCTTTTTTCTTTCCAAATGTACTATACCTACATTGCGCATCAAAAGCGTTTTAAAAATCCAGAAACACGAAAATTTCACATTTTAAATAAGGAACACCGCTGCGGCGGGACGAGGAAGCGTGGCCCTGCCGCTCAAAAAAGTATATAAGCCCACACCCTTTAGTCAACAGACTTTCGCGGCATATTCTCGCACTTTGCGGGGGTGCTGCGATATTCCATGATTTGTTGACACCGGGGTGTGGGCTTTACTTTTTCTTTTCGTCGGCAGGGGTCAATCTGCTAACCACTTCTGCGGGGATTAAAAGTAAACTTTTAAAAGCGAAAGGAAAACGAAAATGAAACAGACGATTAAAACAAGCCGCGTAGCGGGACAACTCGAAAAAATGTTTCGACTTCTCAACAATCACTTTTTTGATGGCAAATTGCCAGAGGTTGTTATCAGCCTTAAAAAGACCGTTGGAGCATACGGACATTTTACCTGCGGTAAGGTCTGGCAAGCGGGCGACGAACGGCGGTACGAAATCAACATCAGTTCGGCCACTCTCAACCGTCCGATTGAGGAAACCTGCTCTACGCTTTTGCACGAGATGTGCCACCTTGCTTGCGCGGTTGGGTATGGCTCAAAAATCCTCGACGCGAACGGCAACCCCGAACCTATCAAAGACACCAGCAACAACGGCGTGTACCATAACAAGCGATTCAAAGCAATGGCCGAGGCGCACGGGCTGGAAGTGGAGCACCACCCCAAATATGGTTGGACAATTACCAGCCCCGGAATTGACCTACTGGATTTTATCGAGCAACAGGGCTGGCAGGATTTGCAAATGGTCGAGGGTGTTTCCCTGCTAGATGTTCTCGGCACACTTTCCAAGGGGAGCGGGAGCAGAACAAAAAAGCCCAGCAGCACACGCAAATACATCTGTCCGAAATGCGGTAATAGCTGCCGAGCGACAAAGGCAATCAACATAATCTGCGGTGATTGCATGGAAAAGATGGTTGTTGCCGAGTAATTTTTGAAACAGTGATAACTGGTCGAGTGAGAGTAGACCAATATTTTTTTCTATAAGGAGCCCCCATGTGTTACGATTTCTATTCTTGCCCGTTTGACCCAGACACCTGCATCCCGCCATATGGCGAACATGAGGAATGCAAGGACTGCGAATGGGGAAAAATTACTGCGACCAAAGATTAAAAGTGTACATATAATAGTTACAGTTTTGACCCTATTATTGACACCCCGTCTGTCATATGCTACTATGACATAGGGCAAAACATTTCCACCAAAAAGGCAAATTGTTGAGCAAAATAGGATTAGGCCCCGGCGCTCCGCGCCGGGGCTCCTTTTCTTTCCCGAATCGATTTCAGATTATATGTTTCCCGTCGTTTCTCCGCCGATTTTTCAGATAATAATCAGAAAATATTTGAAGAATGACGCTGCGAGCGGAACGGAGTGGAGTGAGCCTACATGAGAAAAATTTGGAAAATGCCTTTGCCTTTTCGGAATTTTTCAAGTGCCTCTCCATATAGTATATTTTATCGATTTTCGGAAAAAATAGAAAACGGCTTTGCCCCACAACACAAAATTGTGCGTTGCAGCACTGTGTTGTTGGGGCAAGGCCGTTTTCCTGTTTTGCCAAAAGGCACACTCATTTTCCATTTTTCACGGGAAATCTGCATTTTCGTTCGATTTTTCGGAAAACAGGAAATTTTCTGTGCCCTATGAGGCAAAGATATTTTCCTTTTTGGTCGTACAAAATCCAGCCCCAGAAAGGGGCGCTATCATGCGCAAGCAAATCCAAAAGGAGCGTTGCACAAAAATCAAACTGGAAAAATGCCCGCGCGTCTGCTGTCTGTATGACAAAGTACAACTTGCCGTCGCGCGGATGCTCAACGCCGACCCATCCATTGTCCAAATAGAGTGCAACATTCCACTCCAACTAGACGAAATTCCAGCCGACGACCTCAATTTGCCGAGTGAGACCTACACAACAGATTTTGTTATCCATTTTACAGACGGCAAAACCGCCGTCCGCGAAGCCGTTTTCCGTTCGCATTTAAGCCGTCCATCTGTTGCTGAACGGTTGGAATTATCCCGCCGCTATTGGCGGCAACAGGGCATTGACGACTGGGGCATCATCATCGACAAGGAGCGTGTACAAAATGAGACAAAATGATTTGCTCAAATCCGACAGTGGCGACCATCTGCGGGTCTTGCTCTACGGCGACCAGCAATCTTATGTTGTCAACTGTCAACGCTGCAAAATGCCTTTTCCAATCTCAACGCCGAGCCTTTTACAGATGGAAAAGCTGCCGCAGGATACGTACCGCCTACTCGCGCTCGACGAGGATATTTCCGAATGTCAGCGCCAGCAGCGTGACCGCCGAGCCGAACTGATTGCACCTCTTATGGTCGAGGAATGTATCTGCGACAAATCCTATCGCAATAAGGTCTTGCGCGAGATTGTCTCCAACGCTTCTACCTCTCGTAAAACTGTTCTGCAATACCTCTGGCTGTACTGGGTTTACCAGTCCAAAAATGCGTTGCTGCCCGCAGAAAAGTCTAACGCAGAGAAGCGTCCTTTGTCGTCAGACGAAAAGACCATCCGTTGGGCGCTAAACAAATTTTACTACACCCCACAGCGTCAGAGCTTGCAGACCGCCTACAAAATGATGCTGCGGGCGAAATACTGCGATGCCAAAGGCAAGCTGAAACCAGACTATCCCTCGTTCTGGCAATTCCGCTACTTTTTTCGGCAACACCGCGACCCCATCAGTGAAAGCATCAGCCGCGAGGGTATCAAGGCATACCAGCGCAACCACCGTCCATTTGTTGGGGCTGTCAGCGACTATGCGGGCACGATTGGCACATACATGACAGATGCCACCGTTGCGGACATCTACATCGTTAGCCGCCTGTCTCGCCGTCCTATCGGCAGACCTGTTATCTACACAATGGTCGATGCGTACAGCCGTCTGATTACCGGTGTGTATGTTGGCTTAGAGGGTGGACAATACGCTCTGCGTTTGCTACTGCAAAACACCTTTGCAGACAAGGTTTCTTTCTGCCGTCAGCACGGCCTAGAAATTGACCCGCAGGATTGGCCGAGCCATCACCTGCCGACAAAAATTATGACTGACCGGGGGAGTGAATTTCTCGGCGGCCCACTGGAAAATCTATGCGAGGGCTACGGTATCGAAATCGAAAATCTGCCAGCTTACCGCCCGGATTTGAAAGGTGTAGTTGAAAAACTTTTCGACCTTATCAAAAGCGCCTACAAGCCGTTGCTGAAAGGCAAGGGCGTTGTAGAATCTGACATACAGGAGCGCGGCGCTCCCGATTATCGCAGACAAGGCACACTGGATTTGGAACAATTTACTGCCATCGTTCTCCGCTGTGTCCTTTTTTACAACTCTCAATATATCCAAACAGGCTTTATCCGCACTCCTAATATGGCAAGCGCTGGCATCATGCCCACCGCTGCTGCCATCTGGTCGTTTTGCTTGGCACAAGATGATTGCCCTGTGTCAGTTGCCAGTGACCCCCATTTGCTTTACGCGCTACTCCCCCGCACGGACGGAAAAATCACACAGCGCGGGCTTGAATTATTTAATCTTCGTTTTTCAAACTGCACTTTTAAAAAACGCTTCGTTGCTGCCGGATTGAATGGCCGGGAACTTGTCAAAGTAGCATATAGTCCAGATTGCCTTGACACCGTTTATCTATATGAAGACAGCAACTACATACCGTTCACGTTGGCACAAAAAATGTATCTCGGCAAATCCTTAGCCGAAATCGCAGATATGCAGCAATCCGAAAAAAGTGAGAGCGCCAACTGGAAAAGGCAAGAGCTTCAAGCCCAAATTGATTTAATGAACGACATAATGCAAATCGCAGACAGTGCCGAGCGCGGCATCAGCGACAAAGGCAAAATCAGCCCGCAGATACAGCGTGGACGCACGATTGCGCGGACGCAGGAGCATATGTCTATGATTGATTTGCTGACCGCAGAGCAGGAGGAACACTTTAATGACTGCTGAATACACAACCAGTTTATTATATCCCTGCAATCCATACGTCGAAGCTCTGCCGCCTATGCTCGCAGGGCAGGAGTTAATCCGGGCACTGGCATCCGTGCCACCGTACAGCACCAGTGACCGAGACCGCAGCACCGGGGAGCGTCTGCAACTTTTGTCCGCACTCTATGAGTTTTACCAGCCATTGACAATGACCCTAGACCTCTATTGTGAGGTCTACAACGCCATGCAGCATTGCTATGGGCAGTACACGCCGCAGCGGGAGGCCTCTGCGTTCCAACAGGGCTACGCCGCTATGCAGGGCAAGGCTGTTGCCGCATCCATTGGCGGCGGCAACTCTTTTTCCGTTGTTGGTGTGTCCGGGTTGGGCAAGTCAACAGCATTGCAGCGAGTGCTATCCCTATTTCCGCAAATCATCCACCACGAACGCTACAAAGGGCAAATGCTCTGCTGCCAGCAAATCCCCTATCTGGTCGTACAGACCCCGCACGACGGCTCGGTCAAGGCAATGATACTGGACATATATTTGCAGCTGGACACGCTATTAGGAACGAGCTACCAACACTACGCACTGGCGCACAAGTTGACCCTTGACGTATTGGTAAGCCAGCTTAACCAAATCGTCCGCGTCAACCATGTCGGGCTTTTGGTAATCGATGAATTGCAAAATATCGCCTATCGCAAAAACGGCATCCGCTTTATAAATTTTCTGGTGCAGTTAATCAACGGCGCGGGTGTCAGCATCTGCATGGTCGGCACACCACGCGTACTGCAAGTGTTGCAGCAAGAGTTTCGTTCTGCCCGCCGCACGACTGGGCTGATATATGACAGATTACCCGACGATAAAGAATTTGCCCTGCTGCTGCATGGTCTGTGGCATTATCAGTATACCCGCTTTGCAACGGACTTGACCCCGGAAATGCAAAGCTGGCTGTATCGCAAAACTCAGGGCATCCCAGACGTACTGGTTAAGCTGTTGTATAATGCACAGAAGCTGTGTATCTTGGATGGACGCGAAAAATTAGACCTTGAAGTTTTTGAAAGTGCATTTTTAAAAAATCTCGGTATGGTATCTGACTATATGGCGGAGCTGGCAACCGTCCGCGTTCCCCGCCCGCAAAGGGAAACGGAACACTCCCCGGCAGCGATCCGCTCACCAGAGGCAACTGCTCCCCATGATTTGCGTGGAACGCTACGCGCTGCTAAAAAGAGCGGCAGACCACCGTTGGATGCGTACAGCGAGTACATCAAAGGCGAGGTCGAGTTATGATTCCATTTTTCCCGACACCTTACCCGGACGAGCTATGGTACAGCGTCATTTGCCGCTATCACATCCGCAGCGGCAATCCGTCTGTAAAATATTCTATCCGGGAGCTATACGGTGCAAATCACATTAACGTACCTGTTGAGTTATGCGGGGCGCTCTCGCCGCTGCTTGAGGCAATTCCAGCAAAAGACCTCACCGCAAAAGACATTATTATGCAGCACACGCTTTATCCGTATTATACTCGCTTCTTTTCCAACAACCGCAAAAAGAGTGCCTATATGCTGGCGCTGCACGGCAATCACCACGCAGGACAGCATCTAGGCATCTATCAGAGCAGCAGCATGGACGCGCGGCGGCTGCGCTACTGCCCGCAATGCTTTGACGAGGATGTTGCAACCTATGGCGAGCCGTACTGGCATCGGCTGCACCAGATACCCGGTATAGCCGTATGCCCTCGGCACGGCTGCTGGCTTGCTGACACTGAAATCACGCTGACCGGGCACAGGCACAATCTGCTGTTTCCCGCCCTGCCGGACTGCCACCTGCTCCCCACGCCGGACACCACACCCACCGCAGCGCAAAAGACCTTTGCTGCGTTGATGCAGGACGCATTGACCGCGCCGTATGATTTCCACGGCGGCGGCTATCGCGCCATCATCAAGCGAGCCTTGCGCAATCGCGGCTATGCGTCAGTGACAGGCGGCAGGATTTACGCTGCCAGAATCGCAGAGGCGGTCAACGCTTTCTATGGCGAAAATTTTGAAAGTGTAGATTCAAGAGAAGTGTATGGAATCGCGTCAAACAATCGCACGGTTTCTGTCCGCAAGATTTTACAACTTGCTTGCTTTTTGGGGCTGTCACTTTCTGACCTGCTCGCCCCGCCGCCAGAGGATAACACGCTCGCAGAAATCCGGGAAATGTATCAGCAGGGCATCAGTATGTACCATATTGCTCAACTGTACGGCACAGACCGCAAGACGATTGCCCGTTGGGTCAAGCCTTAAATGCAGCCTTACGGTTTCTTTGGCGAGGTAGGCAACCCCACCGGAATGAATGGTTTTCCGTCGTTGTAGGGGGAAAGCACCCGAAATCGGTAGCGTTTCAACTTGGCCTCGTTTTCTGCTTGTACCCCCGTATAGCGGCGCTCCAACACTTTCTGTTTCCGCTTATTTCCGTTGGCAACCATGAGGGGGTTAATCATCCAGTTACAGTTGCAATACCGTATTATCAAATTCCGCTTTTTCAACTTCTTAACAGCGCGATTGACAGTCGGAACAGATACTCTCGCCTCGTCAGCAATCACCGTTAGTGGCCTATTATAAGTGCCGCCACCTTTTGATTTGTTTATATCCATCATGTGGAGCAAAACTCTCAATTCGTTTTCGCTCAATCCTGCAATCGCTCCAAAAAACACATCGTAGATTTTCCAGAATTGCGTATTCCCATCAAGAAACATCAACTTATCGTCGCACTCTGGCGGCAAGGGAAGTTCTTCCGCCGTGACTGGATTTTTCAAAACGTACTTTCCCACGACCAGCGCAACACCTGTTTTCTCGCTGGCATGCCTGTCATACTCGGCCATCAATAGTGCAATCTGTGTCTGATTACCCATTGCAAGCATACGCGGGTTAAGCATCCACACGCCCTGCCCTATACCGATAATCAGCCGCTTGCTTTCCATCTTTTTCACAGCTCTAGCTACCGTGTCTCTTGTGCAGGAATGTTCCTTTCTAAGCTCCGGCAGGGTACACGCTATATGATTAGTTTTGGGGTCTGTATGGTGCAGCATTCCTGCCACAACCTTACTCTCCACCGTGCCATACCCTAGCAGCGCCGCGAAAAAATCCTTGCTGGCTTGCCAAAAATGCGTCTCTCCGCGCGTGATGGACTGCGGGGCATCAATACCCGTGTAGACCTCGCCTGTCTCTAGGTTGATTGCAGTATATGTGGTTTTGACTGTTTTAGGCATAATTTTACCGTTCCATTTGATATATTGTGTGCTTGTTCGTGATAGATAAAACTATCACATTTTCGTTTTTACTATTTTATTTTTATCGCATTATCGCTGTATTTTGTCAATTTTCATTTTGCCTTTCTTATTATAATATTAGCACCTTTTCCCCTAGTACGCACTTTATGGGTAAGCATCCTTTTTTCCCTTTCTCCATATAGGGGAGATTCTGTTTACAATTATTATACTGCATCAGAAAGACACCCTGCAACCGTTTTAGCGACAATTACTGCATAGGTACGCTGCTTGTTTATAGCGTCTGTTCAACCCGGCAGCGGGTAGTAGGGGCAAGGTTTCTCTATCCTTTGTGTGAAAAAAGGGGCTTGGTGGCTGCGCTCGCGCCTCACCGATAACCGAGCGGCAACGGCAGACAGCCATTATTACAGCTACAAAGGCCCTCTATTATTAGGGAATCAGCAATAATACCCTATACAGCAAAAAGACCGGGGCTGTGGTAGCTCCGGCCTTGTAGATGGGATTTACTTTATTTTGTTGCGGTCTCCGTGGTTGCAGAGTCCGTGACAACTACAGCGGCAATCTCCACCGGGGCGGAAGTGTCACTGGCGGCAGATTGGGTGCCCGTGTTGTAGTCCGGGTCACGGACGAAAATCTGGATGCCGAAAACGCGGCCATTGTACTCTTTCAGTGCGCAGACCATGCCGTTTGCATCGGGGTTCATAATGGCGGCAAGATGCCCCTCGGACTGCGTCCAGAGGTAGAACATATGGCCCTTGCCGAAAATACCTGCGTCATTTGCGGCATTCTCGCCCCACGCCAAATCTTGCTTATCGCCAAGAGCCGTAGCTGCGCCGCTTCCGTCCGGGCGAACGTGCGGGTTCCCCCACTTTCCGCCGTAGTCTCCGTAAGTAATATAGATCTGCACAAGTTCTTCAACGCGAATATCTGCCGCATACTGCAAATCGTTGCGGTAGGTAAGCGTGCCAAGATTATTTTTCGCGCGCAGGCCGTTGGTCTGCGCAAAGATGTCCTGCTCCCACTCTTTCTGGTTGTAGTTGGCATTCAGGTCGCAGCGGCTGCAATAACCGTAAGCGAAATCATGCCCCAGCGCGGCAATTTCCTCGGTCTTGGTCTCGTTGCAGACAGTGCAGGTAAAAGTCTTGACGCCCTTGCCGTCGCAGGTGGCTTCGGTGGTAATCTTTCCGGCATCCCATGCGTGGTTGCCGGTTGCGGGCAGGTCTTTGACGTGTTCGGCCACGCCGCAGGCCTTGCAGGTGCGGTCAACACTGCCCGCCTTGCCGCAGGTGGCCGGGGTGGTGGTCTCGTTCCAGTCGTGACCCGTGGCCTCGATGGTCTCCGTCCTGGTCTTGTTGCAGACGGTGCAGGTGTACAACTTCTCCCCTGCCTCGGTGCAGGTAGCAGCTTTAGTCACAACGCCGTCGTTCCACTGGTGGTCTTCGGTAACAGGCAGTTCTTTAACAAGCTGGGTATCGTTGCAGCGCTGGCAGACATTTTCCACCTTGCCTGCGTCCTTGCAGGTGGCCGGGGTGATGACTTCTTTATAGTCGTGGCCCAGCGCGTCGGTGTAGTTGTCCTTGTAGGATTTTTCGGCGTTCTGGTTGCAGGTGTGCAGCGTGTAGCCCTGCTCGGTGCAGGTGGGGTCAACCACAGTCACCGTAAATGTGTACTTCTTCGCCGGGATGGTCTCGGTGTAGGTGTGGGTCGGGTCGTTTTCGCAGGTAAAGGTCATTTCGCCGTCGCTCTCGTAGGTCGGCTCTTTGGTGATTTTACCCGCATCCCACTTGTGGCCGAGCTTGGCAATAGTCTCGGTCTTGGTGTGGCTGGCATCATTTTTACAAGTGTAGGTTTTAACACCGTCCGTCTCGCAGGTTGCCGGGGTAGTGACCTCGCCGTCGTTCCAGTCGTGCCCCAGCGCAGGGATGCTCTCGGTCTTGGTGTGGCTGCCATCGTTCTTGCAGGTGAAGGTCTTCACGCCATCAGCCTCGCAAGTTGCGGGTGTCGTGACAACACCGTCATCCCAGTCATGGCCGAGCGCAGCAACAGATTCCGTCTTGGTTTCCGTGCAACCGTCGTTGGTGCATTTATAGGTTTTCTCGCCCTCGGCCTCGCAGGTCGGCGCAGTAGTAATCGTACCGTCATCCCACTTGTGACCCAGCGCAGGGATGGCTTCGGTCTTGCTGTGGCTGGCATCACGCTTGCAAATGTAAGTCAACACACCCTCTGCGGTACAGGTCGCCGGGGTCGTGACCGTGCCATTATCCCAGTCGTGGCCCAACGCTGCAACGGCCTCCGCCTTGGTTTCCGTGCAACCGTCGTTGGTGCATTTATAGGTTTTCTCGCCCTCGGCC
>OGMF01003170.1_pt1 | contig 12728 bp, 12 predicted proteins | sample 1572921 | NCBI WGS metagenome assembly OGMF01 (sample SAMEA2581919, study PRJEB24529) | metagenome | biome: Human gut stool | place: China | collected 2011
CTTCAACATGAAATTGAAAGTGTTTATATCCTGCGACCTGAAAAATCAGTTGCAGATGCGCGTATTGATGAATATATCAAAAGCCGCACTTCGGCTCTCGCGTTTTTCTACAACGCGGACGATGTGAAAAAGGACGCGCGCGAAAAAGTTTCCATGCAGCTTTCAAACAGCTCGGATATAACCGATCCGCTTTTGCTGACTTCAACCGCGGCGCTGATTGATTATCTGCTCGAAACGCAGAAAGCGCAGCTGACGCATATAAGGGAAATTAATATATATACATCTCAGGAATTTGTCGATCTTGACACCTCGTGCCAGCGCAATCTGGAGCTTGTTGAAACCATGCGCGACAAAAGCCGCCGCGGCAGTCTTTTGTGGGTGCTTGACAACACTAAAACGTCAATCGGCGCAAGAATGCTGAAACAGTGGATTCTTCGTCCGCTGGTGAATGCGGCGGCAATCAATAACCGCCTTTGCAGCGTGGAGGAGCTTGTAAATAATCTTGAATGGCGCGACGAATTGGGTGAAGCGCTTTGCGGAATAAACGACATTGAGCGGATTATGAGCCGCGTGTCGCTCGGAACGGCGAACGCGCGCGATCTTGCCGCGCTGCGCAGCTCTTTTTCAAGACTGCCTCACATTTCAAAGCTTCTGGCACGCGCACGCAGCGTGCTTCTGTCAACACAGGCGGCATCACTTGACACGCTTGACGATTTGCACGACCTGCTTGAACGCGGCATAACGGAGGAGCCGCCCATATCCCTGCGTGACGGCGGGCTTATCCGCGAGGGCTTTAACGAAGAAATCGATAAGCTCCGCAGCGCCGCAACGGACGGAAGAAGCTATATCACGGGGCTTGAAGCGCGAGAAAAGGAGCGCACGGGAATAAAGAATCTGAAGGTCAAGTTCAACAAGGTTTTCGGATATTTTATTGAAGTATCGGCCTCACAGCTTTCAAAGGTTCCCGATGACTATATAAGAAAGCAGACGATTACGAACGGTGAACGCTATATAACGGCGGAGCTTAAGGAAATCGAAAACACTGTTATCGGCGCAGGGGAGCGGCTTGTGCAGCTCGAATATGATGAATTTGTGAAAATCCGCCGCCGCGTGTGCGATGAAATGGAGCGCATTTCGAAAACGGCGCACGCAATCGGCATGACGGACGTGCTTTATTCGCTCGCCGAGGCAGCTGTGAAAAATAACTATACAAAGCCGCAGATAACCGTTTCCGACCGCCTTGAAATCAAGGGCGGCAGGCATCCTGTGGTTGAAAAAATGCTGCGCGACAGTCTTTTCGTCCCGAACGACACTCTGCTTGACTGCAAGGAGAACCGCGCCGCAATCATAACGGGACCGAACATGGCAGGCAAGTCGACATATATGCGGCAGACGGCGCTTATTGCGCTGATGGCGCAGATTGGCTCGTTCGTTCCGGCGGACAGCTGCGAATGCGGAATAATTGATAAAATATTCACAAGAATAGGTGCTTCGGATGATCTTGCATCGGGACAGAGCACATTTATGCTTGAAATGAATGAGGTAAGCTATATCCTGAAAAACGCAACGAAAAAAAGCCTTTGCATACTCGATGAAATCGGGAGGGGGACAAGCACCTTTGACGGACTTTCGATTGCATGGGCGGTTATAGAGCATATTGTTAAGCACATCGGCGCGAAAACTCTTTTTGCCACTCATTATCACGAGCTGACGGCGCTCGAGGGTGAGGTTTTCGGGATTGTCAATTACAACACCGCCTGCAAAAAGCGAGGCGATGATATAACCTTTCTCCGCAAAATTGTGCGCGGCGGCACGGACGACAGCTTCGGAATTGAAGTTGCAAAGCTTGCCGGCGTTCCCGGCAGCGTGATAAAGCGCGCCAAAAGCGTTCTTAATGGCGTTGAAAAAGGAGATTCCGCGCTTGCTGAGGGTAAAAAGATAGCCGAAAAGGCAGAGGAAAGCGCGCAGTTTGATTTTATGAGTATGGAATCAAATGCCGTGACTGATGCTCTGCGCGCGATTGATATAACAACGCTCACCCCGATCGAAGCGCTCAATAAGCTGTATGAGCTTCAGAAAATGCTGTAGGGAATATGCCTAAAAGGAGGGAATCGCATGGGAAGAATAAACGTTCTTGACAAATTTACTGCGGAAAAAATCGCCGCGGGGGAGGTTGTCGAGCGCCCGGCAAGCGTTATAAAGGAGCTTGTGGAAAACGCTATCGACGCCGGCGCAAAATCCGTCACGGTTGAAATCAAGCGCGGCGGTATAACCTATATGCGCGTAACGGATAACGGCTGCGGAATGGACAGCGATGACGCAAAAACGGCTTTTCTGCGCCATGCGACAAGCAAAATTAAAACCGCGGGCGACCTTGAAAGCATCGGAACGCTCGGCTTCCGCGGCGAAGCGCTGTGCAGCATTGCAGCGGTCAGCCGAACGGAGCTTTTCACAAAGCCTACCGGTGAAAGCGAGGGCACGCATATTGTCATGGAGGGCGGCGAGGAGGTTAAAAACGAGCCTGCCGGCTGCCCGGAGGGAACAACGATTGTTGTCAGAGATATTTTTTACAATACTCCTGCGCGGATGAAGTTCTTAAAAAAGGACGCTGCGGAGGCAGCCGCCGTTTCGGATGTCTGCAACAAGCAAGCGCTCAGTCACCCGAACGTTTCGGTTCGGCTTATTCGTGACGGCAAGGAGGTTTTGCTCACACCGGGCGATAACATTCTGAAAAACGCCGTTCATTGCGTTCTGGGGCGCGAAACCGCCGCCGCAATGACGGAGGTTGATTATGTTAAGGACGGAATCGCCGTTCGCGGACTTACGGGGCTGAACAATCTGTCACGTCCGAACAGGCTTATGGAAATATTTTTTGTCAACGGCAGATGCGTTGTGAACAAAACGCTTTACAACGCGCTTGCCGAAGCGTATAAAAACGAGCTGATGATCGGGCGCTTTCCCGTTGCGGTGCTTAACATCGAGCTGGACGCGGCGCAGGTGGACGTTAATGTTCATCCGAGTAAAACGGAAATTAAATTCGCCTTTGAGCGCAGCGTGTACGAGGCGCTTTACTGGGCGGTTAAAAACGCTCTTGTGAAAGCCTCCGCCCCGCGTGAGATTTACAAGGGCGAGGCGGTTAAAAATGCTTATAAAATGCTTGTTCCGCCAACTGCGCCGCAGAAGCAGCAAACGATATTTTCAACCGCTGCGAAAGAAAAAAAAAGTAAATTTGTTCCGTACACAGTGCAGCCGCAAACCGAAAATGTGCGCCGTGCACCGCTGACGGTGAATCAAATCCGCGAGGCTGTGCAGCCGTACGGCGGAAAGCTGCCTGTAAAGCCCATTGAGGGTAGCGGCGATATGCAGCCTGCCGTGCATGAAAACCGGGAGGAAATCCCCCGGCGCGAAACAGAGCCGCAGGCAGCGGAGGAAAATGCAGCAGTTATAAAGCAGCCTGATGATGATAAAGCGGCGCAGCAGCCCGAAGCGGCTGCCGCACCCGAGGAAAGCGCGGATATAATCGATGATTTTTCGGTCATCGGTCAGCTTTTTTCAACATATATTCTGATTCAGCGCGGAGATGAATTTATTCTTGTTGACCAGCACGCCGCGCATGAACGCATACGATATGAGGAAATCAAGGCAAACGGCTGCAAGGCTGATTCGCAGCTGCTTCTGATGCCGATAAGCGTGAACCTCACGCCGCCGGAGCGCGAAACGCTTGCTGAAAATACCGATTTTTTGGAGGGACTCGGCTTTGAAGTTGAAGATTTCGGCGGCAGCGGCGTGGTTATCCGTTCTCTTCCTGCCGACTGCGCGTACGGCGATGGAGGAGACTTGCTGATAGAAACGCTTGCCATTTTGGGCGGCGATGAAAAAAGCGAGCTGACGCACCGCCGCGACAAAGCGGTTTACACGGTTGCATGCCGCAGCGCAATCAAGGCGAACTGTGACTTTTCGGTAAAGGAAATGGAAGCGATATACAGGCGCGTGCTTCAGCTTGAGGGAATTTCAACCTGTCCGCACGGCAGACCGATAAGCATAAAGTTCACGAAGTACCGGATTGAAAAAATGTTCGGAAGAATTGTCTGAGGTGCGCCATGAGTGATTTTTTGATTGCCGTGTGCGGCGCAACGGCTTCCGGTAAAACGGAGCTCGGAATAAGGCTTGCGAAGCGTTTTTCGGGCGAAATTGTTTCGTGCGATTCAATGCAGATTTACAAAGGGCTTGACATCGGAACGGCAAAGCCCTCCGGCGCCGAGCTTGCTGCGGCGCCGCATCATATGATTGACATTGCCGAGCCGACCGAGAACTACAGCGTCAACCGGTTTGTAACTGAAGCCGGCAAAGCGGTTGAAGATATTCTGTCGCGCGGAAAAATTCCCGTGCTTGTCGGGGGAACTGGGCTTTATATGGAAAATATAATTAACAGGACGGAGTTCACCGCTCCGATGCGCGATGAAAGCTACAGCGCGGAGCTTGAGCGCTTTGCGCGGGAAAACGGAAACGGAGCTCTTTTTGAAATGCTGCGTGCGGTTGACCCCGTTCAGGCAGGCAAGCTGCATGAAAATGACGTAAAGCGCGTTATCCGTTCAATTGAAACGGTTCATTTGACGGGGAAAACGCGCTCCGAGCTTGACGAAATGAGCAAAAACGGGAAAAAACCTTATAAATGCATATATTTTGCAATTGACATGGAGCGCGAAAAGCTGTACAATCGCATTAACGGGCGCGTTGATGAAATGCTGCGCGCCGGGCTTCTGGACGAGCTTAAAAGCCGCGTGCTTCCGCTGCGCGGACAAATGCCCACGGCGATGCAGGCTATAGGGTATAAGGAGCTTATCGGATATACCGACGGACTGTGCAGCTATGACGAGGCTGTGCAGCTCCTTAAGAGGAACACTCGGCGGTATGCCAAGCGTCAGCTCACATGGCTTCGCCACATTGAAAACGTAAATTGGCTGCCCTGCGAAGACGCATTTTCGCAGGCAGTGAAAATAACAGAAGAAAGGATTAAACAATATGAAACAGCAGATTAACTTACAGGATGTATTTTTAAACCGTGTCAGAAAGGATAAAATTGTTATCACGATTTTCCTTGTGAACGGCTTTCAGATAAGAGGAACGGTGCTCGGCTTTGACAGCTATACCGTTGTTGTTGACAGCGAAGGGAAGCAGGAGGTTGTTTACAAGCACGCGATTTCAACGATTGCGCCGGTACGGCCGGTGATCTTTACCAATCCGGTTAAGGAGGAGCAGTAAGGTTTCATGATACAGAAGGAGACGTTGACGGCTCTGGGGATTCCCTCAGCCGTCTATGATTTCCCCTCCGTTCCGATAAACTTTATCGAAGCGGAAAACGACGAAATGCAGTCTTAAAATAATCGGATTCAGCGCCGAAAAAGGAAGTGCGGCATGAACAGAACAGTTAAAATAATTCTGGCGGCTGCGGCATTGACCGCAGTGCTGAGCACATTTTTATATTTTCGCTATCCGTACGACACGCTGACTGCGGAAATGGCGGAGGTACATAAAACCGTGACGGGCAGCGGATTTATTCTGCGCGGCGAAACGGTTGTGGAAAACGAAAGCACGGGCGTTTTTGAGCCGCTTGTGAAAGACGGAACGCGCGTTGCGCGCGGCAGCACCGTCGGCACGGTGATAAGCGGCGATTTGGACGAAAAGCTTGCCGAGCAGCTTGAGGATGTGACGGGGAGAATCGATGACATAAAGCGGTCGGAGAGCATTGCCGATTTGTATGCTTCGGATGACGCAAGAATTTATTCCGTTGTTAAAGAGCTTGCGGCGGATATCCGCGCGGCGGCGGAAAAGTCGGATTACAGCTCCGCGCAGGACTGCAAAAACCGCCTTTCGATTATTGCCGAAAAAAGTGCGGCTTCAAAAACGGGCGGCGCGCGCGATGAACTGCTTTTGTCGCTTCAGAAGGAGCAGTATGAGCTTGAAACGCGGCTCGGAGGCGTGCGCGATGAAATTGCCGCGCCGGCGGCAGGCTTTTTCTATTCCTCGCTCGACGGTCTGGAATACTACGGGAATGCCGATGTTGTGGGAACGCTTAAGGCGGAGGATATCGACGGCTTTTCCGAGATAATGAAGGAGTTTAAGCCCGACAGCGGTCAGCTTGCAAAAATCGAGGACAGCTATGCATGGTACCTTGCTGCAACGGTGAAGCAAAGCGAAGCGGTTGACATTTCACAGGGCGACGCGGTGATGCTGTCGATTGACGAACAGGCGGCGGTTTCGGCAACGGTGCTTGCAAAAAACGAGGAAAACGGAACGTGCGCACTTATCGTCAAAAGCACGCGCAGCGTGCAGGGAATAACGGACAAGCGCACCTGCGAGTTTGAAATTGAAACAAAGGCGTTCCGCGGACTTCGCGTTCCGGCGGAGGCAATCCGCGTGAGGGGCGATGTTACGGGCGTGTACGTTGTCAGCGAGAACAAGGCGGTGTCGTTTAAATGCGTTGACATGCTTTGCCGCGACGGAGATTTCTATGTTGTGAAAAACAAATATACTCCGCCCCGGGGAAGCAAATTTCAGGCGCTTAAAATATATGATAAAATTCTTGTAAATCCGGAGGCGGTAAGAGGATATGACAAAGATATCGGAAAATCTTAAAAGTATTCACGAAAGAATAAACGCGGCGCAGGCGCGCAGCGAAAGAAGCGCGGCTTCGGTTACGCTGGTTGCCGTCACGAAAACCGTTTCGGCTGAGCGCATTTCGGAGGCGCAGCAATGCGGCGAATCCGTTTTCGGCGAAAACCGCGTGCAGGAGCTGAATGCAAAGTATCCCGAAATAAAAAACGCGCACTGGCATCTTATCGGTCATTTGCAGACGAATAAGGTGAAATATGCCGTCGGAAAGGCGGAGCTTATCCACTCGGTTGACAGTCTGCACCTTGCCGAAGCGATAAACGCGGCGGCGGAAAGGCTCGGTATTGTTCAGGATTTTCTGCTTGAAGTAAATATATCGGGCGAAGAAAGCAAATATGGTTTGACAATTGACGAAATAGCGGATATAATGAAAGAAACGGAAAAGCTTAAAAACATTCGCTTCCGCGGTTTTATGACAATGGCGCCCAAGGCGGCATCGGAAAGCGAAATAAGGGCGGTTTTCCGCCGTGCGCACGATTTGTTCGTGCAGTACAATGCCGATATTCTTTCAATGGGAATGAGCGGAGATTTTGAGCTTGCCGTCGAAGAGGGCGCAACTCATGTGAGAGTGGGCAGCGCAATATTTAAAGAATAATAAGGGGGTCTATGAATATGTCTTTTATGAACAAATTGTCTAACTTGGTTTTCGGACCGGAGGATGATGAAGATATGGAGTTTCCGACAGTTGAGGAATCGAACTATGAAGAGCCTGCACCGGCGGTATCCTCAAAAAAGTCAAAGGTCGTGAACATTGCCGCAACAACGCAGATGAAGGTTGTTGTTCTGCAGATTGAACGCTTTGAGGAATCGCAGGAGGCGGCAAACCACCTGCGCAGCAAAAAGCCCGTTGTGATAAACCTTGAAAAGCTTGAAAAGGACACCGCGCGCAGAGTTATTGATTTTATCAGCGGCTCGGTTTATGCGCTCGGCGGATCGATTCAGAAGGTTGCCGGCGGAATTTTCCTCATCGCTCCGTATAATGTTGACATTATGGCTGATGTGCGCGATGAATTGAAAAATACCGGTATATTTCCATGGGAATAAGCAGTAAGCAGAAATTTTTGTCGGGTCTTAACGATGAGGATGAAATCCTGTTTGCGCATTTGTATGACCTTGCATGCCGCAGCGAAAAATACGGCTGCGCAATGTACGGCGATTTTTTGTCCGAGCATGCGCAGAGTGAGCTGCGGCTGAGAAAAAATCATCTTCCGCAGCAGTTTTTCCTGTTCGGCGGACATGACGGCGCGGAGCGGTGCATGGCTGCTTTTGCGCCGGATGAAGCGTTTCTCGATTATCCGATTGAAGCAGTAATTATCCGCTCAAGCCATATTTCGGAGCTTTCGCACAGGGATTTTCTCGGCAGCATAATGGGGCTTGGAATAAAGCGCGAAAAATGCGGGGATATTATAGTCATGCAGGATAAATGCGCTGCATTTATGACTCCGCAGGCTGCGCAGACGGTTGACCGCGAGCTTTTAAAGGTCGGCAGAATCGGCGTCAGCACGGAAATTTCGGACGCGGCGTCAATTGAACTTCCGCCGCCGTCATTTAAGGAAATCCGCGGAACGGTTGCGTCGCTCAGGCTGGACGCGCTTTTGTCGCTTCTCTGCGGCACGGGGCGCGGCAACACGGGCGAGCTTATCCGCGGCGGCAGAGTGTTTGTGAACGGAATCTGTGCGTCAAAGGGTGACATGCGCCTTTCCGGGGGCGAGATTATTTCCGTCCGCGGCTTCGGAAGGGCGCGGCTTGAAATCGGCGGAATCTCGCGGAAGGACAGGATTTTCGTCACCCTCAATAAATATGTATAAGGAACGGTTTTATGCTTATATACACAATTATAGCCGCGCTGATAATTGCGGCGGATCAGGTCAGCAAAATATTCCTGGCGCAGGCGCTTGAAAACGGCAGGCATATTAATGTGATTCCGAAAATTCTGAGCCTTGTTTATGTTGAAAACCGCGGTGCGGCTTTCGGCATTTTGCAGGGCGCGCGCATTTTCTTTATTGTGCTGACGGTTATCGTGCTCGCTGCGGCAATTGTCTATATCGTAAAAATGCGGCCGCAGAGCGTTTGCGAAAAGCTTGCGCTTGCGTTTATCGCCGGCGGCGCAGTCGGCAATTTTATCGACCGTGCATATCTCGGATATGTGCGCGATTTTCTGAGCGTTGATTTTATTGATTTCCCCGTGTTTAACATCGCCGACTGCTTTGTGTGCATTGGTGCGGCGCTCTATGTAATTTACATACTCTGCGAGGGCAACAAAGATGGAAAAGATAAAGCTGACAGCGCACAGTAATGTGCGCTGTGACACATATATAGCGGAAAATGTGCCATCCGTCACGCGGAGCTTCGCAAAGCATCTTTTCGAAAGCGGAGCGGTGACGGTGAACGGAAAGCAGGTAAAGGCTTCGTTTAAGCTGAGCGAGGGGGACAAAATTGAGCTTGAGCTTCCCGAACCGAAGCCGCTTGAGGCTAAAGCGCAGAATATTCCGCTCGATATTGTTTATGAGGATGATGACGTGCTTGTTATCGATAAGCCGCGCGGAATGGTTGTCCACCCGGCGGCAGGCAATGAGGACGGAACGCTTGTAAACGCGGTTCTGTATCATTGCGGCGGCAAGCTTTCGGGGATAAACGGAGTTCTCCGCCCCGGGATTGTTCACAGAATCGATAAGGACACAACGGGGCTGCTTGTCGTTGCGAAAAATGACAACGCGCATCTGTCGCTTACGAATCAGCTTTCGGACAGGTCGCTCAGCCGCACATATTATGCCATAGTCCACGGGAATATAACAGAGGACAGCGGCACGGTTTCCGCGCCCGTTGCAAGAAGCGAACATGACCGCAAAAAGATGGCTGTCACGCATAAAAACGGGAAAGAAGCCGTGACGGATTTCACCGTGCTTGAGCGCTTCGGGAAATACACGCTTGTGCGCTGCAAGCTGCGCACGGGGCGCACGCACCAGATAAGGGTGCACATGCGCCATATCGGTCACCCGATTCTGGGGGATAAAACCTACGGAGTGAAAAAGGAGGAATTTTCGCTCTCGGGGCAGCTGCTCCATGCCGGTGAAATCGGCTTTATTCATCCGCGGACGGGGGAGCATGTTTCTTTCACCTCTCCGCTTCCGGTGGATTTTAAGGATACACTTGATAAAATAAGAAAAAAATACAGTTGAACCGAAGTTATGCGCGAATTGCGCATATATTTTCGGAGCTGAAAGGAATGGTTTTAAGTATGGCAAAGGAAAAGTTTTATATCACAACGCCTATATATTATCCGAGCGATAAGCTGCATATAGGTCATTCTTACTGCACTGTTGCGGCAGACACGATTGCGCGCTACAAAAGGGCGCAGGGTTATGACGTTATGTTTCTTACCGGCACGGACGAGCACGGGCAGAAAATTCAGCGCATTGCCGAAGAAAAGGGCGTAACGCCGCAGCAGTATGTTGACGGAATCGTTTCGGGAATCCGCGAGCTGTGGAAGATGATGGATATAAGCAACGACCGCTTTATCCGCACAACGGACGAAATGCATGTTAAAGCCGTTCAGAAAATTTTCACAAAGCTTTATGAGCAGGGTGATATTTATAAAAGCGAGTACGAGGGATGGTACTGCACCCCGTGCGAAAGCTTCTGGACAGAGGTTCAGCTTAAGGATGGAAAATGCCCCGACTGCGGCAGACCCGTTGAAAAAATGAAGGAGGAAAGCTATTTCTTCCGTCTTTCAAAATATCAGGATAAGCTGATTGACCTTATCCGCAACAATCCCGACTTTTTGCAGCCGTCAATTCGTCAGAACGAAATGCTCAATAACTTCCTCATTCCGGGGCTGGATGATCTGTGTGTGTCGCGCACAAGCTTTGACTGGGGAATTCCCGTTCCGTTCGACCCAAAGCATGTTGTGTATGTATGGCTTGACGCACTCACGAACTATATAACGGCGCTCGGAGCGTTTTCCGATGACGACGAAGCGTTTAAAAAATACTGGCCGGCGGATGTTCATCTTGTCGGCAAAGAGATTGTGCGCTTCCATTCAATCATATGGCCGGCAATCCTCATGGCGCTTGATTTGCCGCTCCCGAAACAGGTTTACGGTCACGGCTGGCTTTTGCTTGACGGCGGAAAAATGAGCAAATCCAAGGGAAACGTTGTTGATCCCGTCCGTCTTATCGAAAAGTACGGCGTTGACGCGGTGCGTTACTTCCTGATGCGCGAAATGCCTTTTGGCGCTGACGGAACGTTTAATAACGAAGCGCTGATTAACAGAATCAATTCCGACCTTGCAAACGACCTCGGCAACCTTGTGAGCCGCACTGTCAGCATGGCTGACAAATATTTCGGCGGAACCGTTTGCGACAGGGGAGTAACCGAAGAGGTTGATTCCGAGCTGAAAGCCCTTGCGGAAAGCACGCCGCACACGGTTGAAAAGCTTATGGACGAATTCCAGTTCTCCAATGCGCTTGCCGAAATATGGAAGCTTATCGGAAGAACAAATAAATATATTGACGAAACAATGCCCTGGGCGCTTGCCAAGGACGAGGCAAAGAAACCAAGACTTGAAACAGTGCTTTATAACCTTTGCGAAGCAATCCGCATTGCGGCGGAGCTTATTGCACCGGTTATGACGCGCACAACCCCGAAAATCCTTGAACAAATCGGCGCGGAAAGCCGCGGCTGGCACAGCTCAAAAACGTGGGGCGCGCAGAAATCGTTTACAGTGAAAAAGGGCGAGGTGCTTTTCCCCAGAATAGATGTTGAGGCAGAGCTTGCAGCGCTTGAAGCGGAAACTGAAAAAAATGCGCCGCAGGAAATACCGAAGCCCGAGCCGAAGGAGGAAATCACCATTGACGACTTTGCACGCACAGAGCTGCGCGTGGCAAAGGTCATTGCGTGCGAAAAGATAAAAAAGGCAAAAAAGCTTTTGAAGCTTCAGCTTGACCTCGGGTACGAAAAACGCCAGGTTGTCAGCGGAATAGCGCAGTATTACGAGCCTGATGAGCTTATCGGCAAAAAGGTTGTCGTTGTTGCCAATCTTAAAAGCGTTAAGCTTTGCGGAGAAGAAAGCTTCGGCATGATTCTGTGCGCCTCCGATGAAAACGGAAATCTTAAAATTGTGAATCCCGACGGGGAAATTGCAATCGGAAGTGAAGTTCGCTGATGCTTTTCGACACTCACGCACATTATTACGACGATCGGTTTTCTGACGACCGCGATGAGCTGCTGTCCTCCATGAAAAGCGGCGGCGTCGGTTATATATTAAACCCCGGATGCGATGCCGAAACAACGGAGAAGAGCATTGCGCTCGCGGAAAAATATGATTTTATATATGCGGCGGCAGGGATTCATCCCGGGCATATCGGAAGATACGGAAACGATGAGCTTGACAAAATAAAGCGTCTTGCCACGCATGAAAAGGTTATGGCAATCGGTGAAATCGGGCTTGATTATCATTATGAAAATGCGCCGCGCACCTTGCAGCGTGAAGCATTTGCACGCCAGATAGCGCTTGCGGATGAAATGCAGCTGCCGATTATCATTCACTGCCGCGATGCAACGGGCGACTGCCTTGATATTCTAAAAAGCGAGTATAAGGGCGGCGGTGCGGTGATGCACTGCTTCGGCGGCAGCGTTGAAACGGTAAAAATCCTGCTTAATATGGGATTTATGATTGCATTCGGCGGTACGCTGACCTTTAAGAACAATGTCCGCGCGGTTGAAGCCGTCCGTTATATTCCGATTGAAAATATTCTGACGGAAACCGATTCTCCCTATCTTGCACCCGTGCCGTACCGCGGCAAGCGGAACAACAGCCTTTATATGGTTGAGGTGGCAAGAAAAATTGCGGAAATAAAGGGGATAACACTTGAACGGGCAACAGAAATAACCTGTGAAAATGCCCTCCGATTCTTTAAAATAATATAACAAAAAGAGGCTGTTTAAAAAGTCAATTGACTTTTTAAACAGCCTCTGCTTTTTCTCTTTTTCTTGCGTTCTGTGACTTTAGCCACAGCCCGGTAAGGAAGTATTGCCCTGCTAAACATCTTTTTTGC
>OGMF01003185.1_pt1 | contig 12667 bp, 9 predicted proteins | sample 1572921 | NCBI WGS metagenome assembly OGMF01 (sample SAMEA2581919, study PRJEB24529) | metagenome | biome: Human gut stool | place: China | collected 2011
CTTTCCGATCGCCCTTTGGAAACCTTCGGTTCGCACCCATGTTTATTGAGCTTTATTGGAAGTTTTTTAGTTAGTGTGCCTTTCGTCTCCTGAAATAAACACTACCCAACAGTAGCATGGGAGACGGAAGGCGAAGGGGTCAAGGGGGCGACCGCAGACTTTGTCTGTTTCTATTGCCCCCTTGTCGCGCCCGCAGGCGCGAAATCCCTGAATAAACACGCGAAAACAGCATGAAAGAGAAACCAACTCAATCGCGCGAGAGGGTCAAGGGAGGGACTTCGTCCCGTTTCATTCTCCCTTGCGGAGTCCAGAGGCAGCGCCTCTGGTTGCACAGAAAACAAGTTTGTGATATGATAAGAGAGAAATTTCTCCGATAGGGACATCGGGGAATCAGAAAGAAGGAAAACCAATGAACGTATTGACGACGCGCGAACTGAAAGAGCGCCTGAATGAATTGCAGGGACAGACGGTGATGCTGCAGGGCTGGATTCGCAATCACCGCAAGCAGAAGAACATGGGCTTCATCGACTTTTTCGATGGCACCTGCTTCAAGAACCCGCAGGTGGTCTACGATAATACCATCGAAGACTATGCGGCGATTCAGACCCTGCATGTCGGCGCGGCGATTACCGTGACGGGCAAGGTCGTGCCGTCCTACAAAGATCCGACGACCCCCGAAGTGCAGGCGATTGCCATCCACCTCGAAGGCGACTGCCCGGAGGATTACCCGCTTCAGCCGAAGCGCCACAGCGTGGAGTATCTGCGCGAAATCGCGTATCTGCGCCCGCGTACGCGCCTGTTTCAGGCGGTTTTCCGCGTCCGCAGCGTCGCAAGCATGGCCATTCACACCTACTTTCAAGACCGCGGCTACCTCTATGTGCATACGCCGCTGATTACTGCCAACGACGCCGAGGGAGCGGGCAACACCTTCACCGTGACTACCCTGCCGCCGTCGGAGCAGAAGGACGGCAGCAACGATTTCTTCGGCAAGCCCACCTCCCTCGCCGTGACGGGTCAGCTTGAAGCCGAGACGTTCGCGATGGCGTTCTCCAAGGTGTACACCTTCGGCCCGACTTTCCGCGCCGAAAACAGCAACACCAAGACCCACGCCGCTGAATTCTGGATGATTGAGCCGGAAATCGCGTTCTGCGATATCCATCAGCTGATGGACATTGAGGAGGACTTCCTGAAGTACCTCGTCAAGACGGTGTTGGAGAAGTGCTCGGATGAGCTGGAGTTCCTTGACAAGTTCACTGGCGGCGGACTGCTGGACAAGCTGAATCACCTCGCCGTGACGGGCGCGGCGCGCATCACCCACGAGGAAGCCATCACGATTCTGCGCAAGGTGAAGGATCGCTTCCAGTTCGAGCCGAAGTATGGCGAAGACACCGCCAAGGAGCATGAAAAGTACCTGACCGAGGAATACTTCCATAGCCCGGTGTTCGTCTATGACTGGCCTAAGGACATCAAGGCGTTTTATATGTACCAGAACGACGACGGCAAGACGGTCGCGGCGGTTGACCTGCTTGTGCCGGGCGCGGGCGAATTGATGGGCGGCTCCCAGCGTGAAACCCGCTTGGACAAGCTGACGGAGCGCATGGATGCGCTGCACATTTCCAAGGACGCGATGTACTGGTATGTGAACCTGCGCAAGTTCGGCGGCTGCACGCACTCCGGCTTCGGCATGGGCTTCGAGCGTCTGCTGATTTACCTCACGGGCGTTGACAACATCCGCGATGTCATTCCGTATGCGCGCACGCCGATGAACTGCGAGTTCTGATTCCTATTTGCGCATTGGGGAAGCGGCTTCCATGCTGCTTGATTCAACTGTGCCAAAAGCATAAAAGCGCGTTTTTCCCAATGTATTTTCTCCGAAAAACTTTCCCTCCAAAAGGACGGTGATTCCCCATTTCCAAGGGCTTCTGGAAGCGCAGCGCCAAAAAGCTGCTGATGGCGCTACTGTGCCTGCTGCTGATGGCGGCTTTCTACCTCGCGGTTATCATCGGGCAGCCGCAGGAGGACGAAACGGCTTCCACCGTAACGCCGCGCACGGATCAGCCGCTGCTGTCCGCCGGACAGGACGTTGTGACCATCACCAGCGCGGATGATTTGCCGCTGCTGCTGCGGATGTTCCCCGCGCCCGCATTGACGCCAACCACATCCGGATGGCCGCTCGTCGTCGGCACATGCTATGATGTCGCGTTCGAGAATGGCATGGGGCGTATCCTCACGCTGACGTATCAGGCGAGCGACACGATTCAAGTGACGCTGACGAGCATCTATCCCGCGCGGGCAATTGCGCTGCTGGAAAAGGGCGATTACCGTATCAGCGCATCGCTCGGTGCGACGCTGGCAGGTCTGCGTTCCATCCGTATGGAAAACGCGGAGAGCATCCGACTGCACGCGCAGGGGGAGGAAGCACTTTACGTCATGATCACGCCGCTGCTGGAGGAAAACTCCCTCCGCAGCATCGCGGGGCAGATGACCCTGACGGAAGGGGAATAATCCTATTTCCAGATTCACCTGCGCCATCTTTTGAAAAATAAAAACGGGTATTGTGGAGGATTCGTCCTCACACAATACCCGTTTCTTTGATGCAATCGAGGGGGGATTACTCCGCAGCAGGCGCAAAGAAGGAAATCTGCGTCGCACCGGTCATGGCATCGGCGGACAGCATCGTGATGGGAGCCGTTTCGATGCTCAGCGTCGCGAAAGAGCCTTCATAGCCGCTCTCGGTCGTGAAAGCGAAGGTCAGCGCATTGTGACCTTCCAGCGCGCCGTCCATCGAGAAGACAATCACCTTCACCGCATCAGCCGGAACGTCCGTCGCCATGACAAACTTTTCGCCGGTCGCGTTGATGGTAATGCTGACTTCCTTCACGGTTTCGCCGGTCTTGTTGTAGAGGGTGTAGTAGCCGGTCTGGTTGTTCGCAGCCTTGGCAGCGGCCAGCAGACCCTGCACATAGCCCAGCGTATCAACCAGCGTGCTGCTGGAGACGGCGTCCACCATTTCTTCCTTGGTCTTGCCTTCAATGGCAGCTTCCAGTTCGGCGATGGTCTTGCCGGTCACGAAAGCTTCGATGGCGTTGTAGCTCACGCCCAGCGGCGTGGTTGCGCCCGCCTTGGTCGTCATGTTGGTGCTGTACAGACCGTCGTTCACAACCTTAGAAGCCAGCATCTTGCCTTCGGGATAGTTCTGACCGAAGGAAGCGTCGGAGTTCGGAACGCCTTCCGCCGTGGCGGCATCCATGAACTGGAACTCGTCGATGTGCGCGGCAACGATGGTGTCGCCATCCATCGCGACGGTCAGCACGGCGAAGCAGGACGTGCCATGTGCGGCATACTCAACCTGACCGATTTTGACTTCAGCCAGCGCAGCCGTGGACAGCAGCATGATGGACAGGAGCAGTGCGAAAAACTTTTTCATAGGAGCCAACCTCTTTTTTGCGAAACTTGGCAGAATTTCTGCCAGCAACACAATTATACGCGCAGCAATGCCGGTTTGTCCAGACAAACTTGTCAAAAAAATAGCAAAATCGTCGATTGATGCAATCAGATGTTATTGCCGTATCGACCAGTCATTTGCGTCCGTACTTGCTCGATAACCTCATCCAGCACAAAATTACGGAACCAGTATTCCCCGTCATCAGGGAAATCAAGGTAGTCCGTGTAAAAGGGCATGGCGCGCGTGTCCTGCTGGCGGAGCGTCCGAATCGCGCCTGTCCGGCAGTCCACTTCCGCGTTGAAGCTGCGCCCGTCGGGGTAATCCAGCGTCACTTTCCAGATGGGGTCGCCCTCGCCGGGGTCAATCAGCACACCGCCGCGCAGGGAGTAGTCATCGTCGCCCAGCGCGCGGGCAGCGTATTCCGCCGCGACCTCTTGAGAAATTGCGTAGTCAGGGACGTCGGGGTAAATCGTCTGACACAGGCAGGCAACAGACCAGTCGCCGACGTAGCTGCCGCTGATGCTTATCGCGGACTGGAAAGAACGGAGCGTCGCCTGATCCCAGCGCAGGATGTTGGCACCGTACAAATCAACATAGCGCTGAACAATATGATTGGCGTACATGCCGTAGACGATGCCGGGCTGTGTGTTCGCGTCGCGGTAGAAGATGGTGACGCGCAGGTTTTCCGCCAGCGTGTTCCAGACGCGCACGGGCAGCAGAATGCTGGCGCGCAGGGCACTGAAGCTCGGAATCTGTACGGAATCCACCACGGACAAGTCGCTGTCGCGCACGTCCATGAGGAAGTACCCCATGTCGGTGGACAGCCAGAAGTGCCAAATCAGCTCACCATCCTCGCGATAAACAAGGAACGAGGAATTCTCATAGCACAAATGGGCGTTCAGCGATTTCAAGGCGGCAGCGGTCACATCATCAATGGTGGATTTTTTTGTGTTGGCATCAGGAACGACCTCCAGCGCCAGCAGGGCGTTGAACAGCGGCAGGGTACCGTCTGTTTCCATCTGGCGCAGACCGGCTTCGTCCGTCTGGCTGCCGGTCAGCAGCGCTTGCAGCTGCAGAACCTCGTCGCTGCAGTATTTTGGAGGCAGGAAACCCTGCATCAGCAGCGTGAAGCGCGCTGCATCCAGCGGATTGCGGTTCCAGCCGACATCCAGCACTTCGCCGTACCAGTTCAGCGCTGCCCAGTAAATGTCGCCCTGCGACGTGTTCTGCGCATCCTTGGTGAAAATCACGACACCGCCGCCCGTGTAGTAGGAGAATCCGCCTGCCGTGTCCTCAAAATCGCTTTCAATAAAGCAGGTGTAGCCTTCTTCCGCCATATTCCGCTGATATTGGCGCTCAATGGCATCGCTGGCAGCAGACTGCGCCGTCTCGGCATCCACGGCGGATACGCCATGGGAGAAGTCCGTGCGGTCAAGGGTGGACAGCAGCTGACTGGGGAAAAACTCCTGCGGCAAACCGTAGAGATTGCCGGAGTACGTCGTTGTCAGCAGCGTACCGGTCAGCCCGTTCAGTTCCAGATACACGATGCTCTGCCCGCTGGGGGCATTCGGCTGGCGGATGGCAATCTTCCAGAAGTCGCCGGACGCGCCCGCAAGGTACTCTGCCGCCAGCACGTCGGACGATGAACCGCCCTGAATGGCGAGCGCGGCATCAATGGCTTCTTCGCGGGTCAGCGCTTCCGCCGGAACATCCGGGAAGCCGTCGCGCCCGACGCTCAGGAACAGCTCATGCACCGTCTGCATTGACGAGCGATCCGCCCGCGAAAGCGCTAGAATGTACACACGTAGCTGCATGGGCGTCCATGTGCGCATGTCGTAGCCGAAAATACGCCGAAAGCCGCGGGTCACTTCGTCCGCCGTGTGATTGCTGCCCGCACCGCGTTCCCGCCGCATTCGGCAAATGCTGCCGTCCTCCGCGTTCACCGCGACTTCGTACGTTGTGCCGAACGCATCCAGCGCATCAAAATTTACGCAGTAATACGCTCCCTCACAGGTGCCGTCATAAACACCGGAAAGGAAGCGGATACCTACACGATAGAAATCAAGATTGGCGAAATCCGCCTGCGGGTCGTCATTGGTGCGAATGTAGGCAACTGCGCGGGCAAGGGCGTCCTGCGCGGTGATTTCGGTGGAGAGCGGTTCGCGCGTCATGCCCGGCAGAATCCCCTGATAGCCGATTCTTTCCAGCGTCTGGCTGAGCGCCACCTGCGCGCGGATATCCCACTGCCCCAGCGACGACCCCACAGGGCAGAGAATTTCCAGCAGCGTGGAGAGCGAACAGCCGCCGTCCTTTTCGACCTGCGTCATCAGCGCCGAAATCGCCTCTTCATCCACTGAAAACTGCAAATCCGCCGCGCTGGCCAGAAGCTTTTTCACCTGTGCCGCCGTCAGGAAATCGCCCTGACGGGTGACGTCGGCAGTGAGCTGCGGGGAATCGTCCGACAAAATCCCGGTTTGCAGCAGGACGCCCGCGCCCAGTACCAGCACGAGCAGCACCGCCGCGATGGCCTGCCAGCGAATCACGCGCGGACGCTTTTCATCCTGCGAAACGCGGCGCAGGACGGCATTCACCTGCGCGTCGGTGACGTGCAGTCCGGCTAAATTCGTATCCAGCACCCGCTTGAGTTTATCAGACATAGCAGTCACCTCCTGTCAGCGAAAGTTTGAGCGCCTGTTCCGCTTTTTTGAGCCGCGTATGTACTGTCGATTTGCTGATGCCCAGTGCATCGGCGGTTTCCTGAAGGTTCATATCCTGATAATAGTAGAGAATCAGCGGGTTTTTGAGGTCGTCGGGCAAGCGCAGGATGTCCAGCATCAATTCCCGATCCTCTGGCAGCACGGTCATCATGCCCTGTGGCAAGTCTTCCAGCGCGTGCCGCATGTCGATGTGCCGAAACCACCGTTTCCGCTGATAATCGCGGCAGACATTGATGGCAATGCGCATCAGCCACGTTTTGACGCTCGCGCCGTTGCGCTGCTCGAAGGTGTCCATGGCGCGCCAAGCGCGGAGGAAGGTGTCCTGCATGGCATCCTCGGCTTCACGCGCGTCGGAAAGGATGACGAAGCATGTGCGCAGGATGGCGGTGCCGTAGGTGCGCATCCAGTCTTCCAAGCGGCGTTCATTGGGGGATTGCTGCTCCATGCTTTGCCCTCCTTTCATTTTCATGCTGATTTCAATGGATTAGACGCATAAAGCAGTGCGTTTTTCCAGGGGTAAGGAAAAATTGCGGAGGAAAATAATACGATTTTCCAATTCATTTGCGCTATTTGCTTGCGCCGCGCATTTTCATCTGGAAATAGTATAAGAAATCCTTATAGCCCCCTTCCTGAATTGATGTTTGTGTTTTGGAAAGATGTATGGTATATTTTTCACAAAGCTGCGAAGAGCAACCAGGGTGTCTTCCCTGCACGGAGACATTCAAAAAGGAAAGGGGTTTTTCATCATGAAGAAGCTGACGGCGCTGCTGCTCAGCCTATGTATGGTGCTGACGATGGCCTGCGCGACGGCGCTGGCGGAGGTCAAGACAGCGAGTGCGACGGCGGAAGGGTTTGGCGGCGGAAACGTGACGGTCACGCTGAGCGTGGACGGCGACAAGCTGGTGAACGTGGAAATCGACGCGACATCGCAGACTGATTACATCGGCGGAGCGGCGGCGAAGGTGCTGGCGGAGCAGATGCTGGCAAACAACTCCGTCGAGGTGGACGGCGTGACGGCGGCGACGGTGACATCCGACGCGGTGAAAGCGGCAGCGGCGGCTGCACTGGCGGAGCTGGGGCTGACGAACGCGGACTTGGCGAAGGTCGAGGCGGCGGAGAAGGAAACCTATACCGACCTGACCTGCGATGTGCTGGTCATTGGTACGGGCGCGGCTGGCGGAGCAGCGGCGATGGCGGCTGCGGAAGCCGGCGCAAAGGTCATTGCGATTGAAAAGCTGGCGACCATCGGCGGCACGTCTGCGATGGCGGGCGGCGGCATTGCGGCGCCGGAATCCTCCGAGCAGAAAAAGTACGGCATCGAGGATACCTGCGAAGCCTACGTCGATCTGTGGGTGGAATACAACCACAACGAGTATTTCCGCGAAGACAGCGGCATGGATGAAGACCGCATCCGCTTCGTGGTGGGTCAGGCGGCGGGCTTGATTGACTGGCTGGAGGAGAACGGCTTCGAGTTCGGCCGTCCGATGAGCTTCGACCTGATTGAGGGCGTGGATCGCTTCCACTATGCCTCCAACGGCAAGCCCACCGACCTGCTCTATGCGAAGAATCAGGAGCTGGGCGTGGAATACTGGCTGGAGACGAAGGCAACGGCGCTGCTGACCGACGAAAACGGCAACTGCATCGGCGCGACGGTCGAAAAGGACGGTCAGACCTTCAACATCTACGCCAAGGGCACGGTATTGGCGACTGGCGGCTTCGGCAACAATCAGGAAATGATGGAACGCTTCACGCCCGTTGACGCGGCGCAGGTGGCGTACTTCTATGGCTCTGCGGGTCAGACCGGCGAGGGCATTCTGATGGCGGAGGACATTGGCGCGGCGGTCTATGAGAAGGGCGCGCGTCTGGGCATGTCCTACGTTGTGGGCGACGGCACGAACGCGGAGCTGACCTCTCTGGGCGGCCCATGGAGTCAGGCGCCGATTGTGGACAACACCGGCGTTCGCTTCGTCAATGAATACTGCCATTCCCTGAATTATCCGAGCCTGATTTACCGTCATGCGGCGCCGTACTACTGCATCTACGGCTCTGACCGTGAGGACTATGCGGCGATTTTGGCGAACAACGTTGATGACCCGGCAGTGACCTCTGCGGACACGCTTGAAGAGCTGGCGGACAAACTGGGCTTTGACAAGCAGGCGTTCCTTGACTGCATCGCGGTCTACAATGCGGCGAAGGACACCGGCGTAGATGCGGCGTTCGGCGCGCGCGTGGATTTCATGAATTTCGCGACGGTTGGCCCGTTCTACGCGGTGCAGATTGCGCCTCAGTACACAGGCACGATTGGCGGCGTTGTGACGGACACCTCTGCGCAGGTGCTTCGTGCGGATGGCACAGCCATCGGTGGGCTGTACGCTGCGGGCGAAGCCTCCAACGGCGCGCTGTACGATCTGGTCTACATGTCCGGTTCGTCTTTCCTGAACGCGCTGTCGATGGGTCGCATTGCGGGCGAAAACGCGGCGAACCAGCAGTAATCGGTTGATAAAAATGGCACCAGACCGAAGCGGCAAATGCTGCGAAGGGCTGGTGCTTTTTTTGAGTGCGGGGATGGGTGTGATTCGTTGTACTGCGGAACAAGTCAATTTTGATAGTGGCGACCCAAGGGGTCAAGGGAGCGATTAGAAAACACTTTGGTCGTCTCCACTGGACTCCGCGCGATTGAGTTGAGCGCTTCGCCATACTCTTTCCGCGTGTTTAGCCCTTTTTCATTTCCTCTATCATGCAGTTCCGAATCATCCGAATCGCCGGTGTCAGCCGTCTGCATACCAGCACCGACCGATGATGTCCAATATCCTCCGTCAGCGGAATCAGCTTCACGCCCTTGAAATAGGATGGCTTTCTCGCTGGAAAGAAGGAAATCCCCAGATTCAGCGAAACCATCAAAATTTGCATATCTGCCGAATCCGCATAAATAATTGACTGATTCGGAAATCCCAGATTCTGTGCCCAGTCATGGATCGCGCCGCGCCCGCTGCGGGATTGGTCGAGGGCAAGCAGAATCAGCGGATATGCGCGTAAATCAGAAAGCGACACAACCGACTTTTCCGCTAATGGCGACGCTTCGGAAACGGCGGCAATCATCGGCACATCGTAGAGTACCTCCTGATAGGTGTTCCGCTGGTCGATTTCGCCGGGAAGCGTCAGCACCATGTCGCATTGCCCGCGGTAGAGGGCGTCGGACATGGCCGTCAGCGATAGGTACAGCGGGTGAATCACCAAATTGGGCAGGTGCGGATGCAGGGAAAGGTACGCATCGACAATCAGCTCTTTTTCCAGCGGCCCGTTGTAGCCGATGTGGATGGCGCTCACACGGTGCGCATCGGCGAAAGCGTCCTGCAATTCAAGCTGAATCCCCATCAGGCGCTCTGCGTAGGGGAGAAACTGCTCGCCTTGGTCGGTCAGCACCGCGCCGGTAGACAGACGGTGGAACAGTGCGCAGCCCATTTCTTTTTCCAGCGACGCAATCTGCTGGCTGATGGCGGTCTGGGAGACGTACATGTTCTTCGCAGCGGCGGAAAAGCTGCCTTCGCGGACGACGGCGAGGAAATACGCGATTCGGTCGGTGTTCATGCGAAAAGACCTCCACTGGGGGACAAAAAACTCCCTTCTGCGGTGCGCAGAAGGGAGCAAAGATGCGAGCGGTTAGGGGCGCTGACCCATGCCGCCTTCAAGGGTGATGGTCTCGCCGGACATGAATTTGAAGTCCGGGGAAGCCAGCTGGACGCACACATGGCCAATTTCTACCTCGGAGTCGCCGTAGTGGCCCATCGGGGGCATCTTGACATTCGCCTTGAACGCCTCGGGATATGCCTTCTGGAAGTTCTCCAGCTGCGTCGTCCATGCCAGCGGGCAGACGACGTTGACGTTGATACCGTCCTTGCCCCATTCGGTGGCGGCAACGCGGGTCAGGCCGCGAATGCCTTCCTTTGCCGCGGCATACGCGCACTGCCCGTAGTTACCGAACAGGCCCGCGCCGGAGGCGAAGTTGATGACAGCACCCTTCGTTTCCTTCAGGTAGGGGTAGCACGCCTTCATATAATAGAATGTGGCGTACAGACCGGAATACAGCGCGAGATTGAACTGCTCGGTGGTATGGTCAGCCAGCGGAACGCCGGATGCGGAAGCCTGCGCGTTGTTAATCAGCACGTCGATGCGGCCGAAGGTGTCAATCGCCTGTTTGACGACATTGTTCACAACAGCCTCGTTGTCCGCGCTGTCATTCACGTCCGCCTGCACGCACAGCACCTTCACGCCATAGAGACGTTCCAGTTCTTCCTTCGCGTCGGTCAGTTTCTTCACGTTGCGCCCCGTGATGACCAGATTCGCGCCTTCCTTGGCGTAAGCAGTCGCAATGCCGTAGCCAATCGAACCGCAGCGGCCGTTGCTGAGCTTCGCATAGCCCGCGCCGGTAATAATCGCTGTCTTTCCTGCCAGAAAACCCATTATATAATTCCTCCTTCATGGTGAAGGGCTGAACAAGCAGCCTGTGCGTTTATGGTATCACAGATGATGCGGAAAAGCAAGAGCGGACGGCACAAAATGGACAAAAATTGATGATTTTTTCACAATGCCGCCGGCTTCCAATCGGAAAAACGGAAAAGAACCAGCGAAAATCCGATGAATTGTTTGACGCATCCCATTCATTGCGCTATAATGGAGCCAGTAGCGTTCCGGGCGTACTGCGCGCCCGGCAAAGTGGGAGGAACGCGGAATGAAGGCAGAGAGCAAACGCTCGGTGCGCATCATGCTTCAGTGGCTGCTGAGCGCGGCGACGGTGCTGATGGCGGCGCTGCTGATTTGGCAGTGCGTGACCATCTATCATGAGGGCATCGCGCCGGAAAACATGGGCGAAAACGGGCTGCGGATTCACGATATTTACAGCCGGGAAATTGTCACGGCGCACTTCGCCTCGATTGCGTGGAGCGTGTGGGTCTTTCTGGCGCTGCTGGCGGTAACCATCATCGCGGGCAAGCCGGAACAGAAGGAATCGCTTCGCGCGCCGGTGGAGAATCAGCTGCTGATGCTGCGCGCGCGGACGGAGGAGACGGACGAAATCCGCAAAGTGAAGAAACAGCGTATCGGCGTATGGTGCGGCGCAGCGATTCTGTGCCTGATTTGCGGGGGCATGGCGGGGCGATTCCTGCTGGACTGGTCGAATTTTGCCTCGCGTGATTTGGAAGTCGTCGTGCGCCAGATGGCGATTGAAACGTTCCCGTGGATTGGGCTGGCGTTCATCCTCCTGATGGCGGCTGAGCAGTGGAATTTCCGCCTGTTGATGAAGGAACTGGAACTGCGCAGGAGCGCCCCGAAGCGCAAGCCGGATGCAGCCGCTCCGGAAAAGACGACGGGCAGGAATGTCATCCGCGTGATCATCGCGGCGACGGCGGTGGCGCTGATTGTGCTGGGTGTGATGAACGGCGGCATGTTCGATGTGCTGGTGAAGGCAATCAATATTTGTACGGAGTGTATCGGCCTTGGCTAAGAAATTTGCGGCATGGTGGAGCGCCCATAAGCCCACCACCCGGCGGCTCATACAGGTCTACGCCGCCTTGCTCTACAACGCCTATGTGAAGGGATTCATCAAGGGCGACATTTACACTGGCAGCATCAAGAACTTTTGCGTGCCGGGGTTCAACTGCTACTCCTGTCCGGGCGCGATTGGCGCATGTCCGCTGGGGGCGCTGCAAAACGCGCTGGCCTCCTCGGATAAGCGCGCGCCGTACTACGTTCTGGGCATTCTGATGCTCTACGGGCTGATTTTGGGGCGCACCATCTGCGGCTGGCTCTGTCCGCTGGGGCTGATTCAGGAGCTGTTCTACAAGATTCCGACGCCGAAGGTGAAGAAAAGCCGCTTCACCCATGCGCTGTCGTATCTCAAATACGTCCTGTTGGCGGTGTTTGTGGTCATCATCCCGCTGGCGTACAGCTTGCAGCAGTATCCCGTGCCGGGATTCTGCAAGTACATCTGCCCGGCGGGGACGTTCGAGGGCGCAATGGGCTTGCTGGCGAACCCGGTCAATGCGGGCAAGTTCTCCATCCTCAACATCCTCTTTACGCGCAAATTCGTCATCATGGTGGCGATTCTGCTGGCGTGCGTGTTCTTCTACCGCGCGTTCTGCCGCTTCCTCTGCCCGCTGGGGGCGATTTACGGTCTGTTCGCGCGTGTGTCGATTCTCGGCGTGAAGGTCGAGAAAAGCAAATGCACGAACTGCGGGCGCTGCGTGGCGCACTGCAAGATGGATATTCGGCATGTGGGCGACCATGAGTGCATCCACTGCGCATCGTGCGTGGACGTTTGCCCGACGAAAGCCATCAGCATGAAAATGGGCAAAATTACGCTGAAAGCGAACGAAGTGCAGCCGATGAAGCCGGGCGAGGAACCGCAGCCGGAGGACAACAAAAAGCGCACGAACCGCCGCATCCGCGTGATGGCGGCGTGGACGGCGGCGCTGGTGGTGCTGGGCGTGGTGATGTGGCAGGTAAACAA
>OGMF01003188.1_pt1 | contig 12655 bp, 9 predicted proteins | sample 1572921 | NCBI WGS metagenome assembly OGMF01 (sample SAMEA2581919, study PRJEB24529) | metagenome | biome: Human gut stool | place: China | collected 2011
TTTATGTTGGAGAAAAAACGCTTGGCATTTACGGAGAAGAATTTCCGCTTGGAGCGCTGACAACAGAGGTTTTGAATATCACGCCGGAGGAATATCAAGCGCTTGATGTTCGCTTGAAAGCAGCGATAGAAGGTATGGCTCTTTATGAAAAAACACACACGCTGACCGACTGGCATCAGGCAAATGAGCAGATGCTCCTGCTGAATGAAGCGCTCTGTCATCATCATATTTTTCGCTTGATTCAGACGGACTCGTACATTTTGACAGAGGCGAAGCAGCTCACAGAAATGCCGATTGCAGAGGGTGATCCACTTGAAATGGATGCGAACGACCACGAGATTTTACGTCAGATCTGTGCATATGAAGACTACTTGGAAAATCCGAAGAAATACGGCAGAATCAAAAATCCGGAGGAATTGAGCGAGGAGCAGCGGGAATGGTATCTGAACTTGTATCCGCCCATTCCGCCGAAGCCGGAAGCGAAAACCCCAGCGCTGCTGAGCGCGCCTGTGCCGCTGGATTTGAAGTGGCAGATGTATAAAGCATATTGTATGAATTATGCGCAGGTACTTAAAGATGCTGCCTCCGTCTGTCAGACGCTTCGTGCGTTTATTCGGGAGTCGCTTTCCAGACTTGAACATCTGTCGCCGAATCAATATATTGCGGCCTTGAACGGATTTCTCTTTCCGGAATTTCGGCACAAGTGGATCGCCAATCCGATAGAAGGCACCGGAAATTATACACTCTTTGATGATGTCAGAATCCATCTCGTGCCGCGGGAAACAGCACCGGATTCGGGGCAATTCAGGGTTTTTGAATACTACGAAACAGAGCATTTGCAAACGCTTTTGAAGCTGGATTTCTATAAAGGACTGGAAGCCGGGCATCTGATTCGGAAGTGCGAACTGTGCGGCAGGCTCTTTCTGCTGCAAAAGGGCTATCATACAAAATACTGCGATTCCCCGAATCCGGATAACCCGCGCTATTCCTGTGCACAGCTCGGTTATCGGATGCGCGGCGTCAAAGAAACAGCGGCGGACAGTCCATTGACGCAGGCACTTTCTCGATGCTATCAGCGCATCGACAAGGACAAAGCCCGCGGCATCATCACGGCAGAGGAACAGATGCGCCTGCGGGCAAAGGCAGAAGAACTTTACCACGAAGCGCGAACGCAGCCCGGTATGCCCTATGAAGCCTTCAACGAATCCCTGGCAACCAGGAATCTATATCCGCTCTGCGGTGTACAGCGCAAAAGCAAGCCCGTAGGACGTCCAAGAAAGCAAAACTGACGGTGCTGCGTGAGGAGGTGACAGCTTATGACGAACGAAGAACTGTACCGGCAATATCTCAGCGGCGACACGGAAGCCTTTGAGCAGCTCTATCTGCAAATGCAGGAGTTCATTGCTTCTGTTGCAAAGGACGCGGCGCAGAGCTTCGGCTGTTCGGACAAAGAAATACTGGATGAACTGTGCGCCGAAGGTGCTTTGGAACTTTGTGAGTGTCTTTCCACCGGGGCGTATGACGAGGCTCGTGGGAAACTGACTACATATCTGCATCCGTTTCTGCGTGGGAAGATGTATCGCTATTTGGAGGCGAACGTCGGCGTTATAGCACTGCCCAAGGATGAAATGCAGCAGATCAAGCAGGCGCAGCGGCTGCACAAGGATGAGATGCGTCCTCTGGATGAAGTTGCACAATTGCTCGGCGTTTCCGCAGAAAAAGCCGCGCAGTTGATTGGCTGCAAAACGAAGTCACTTTCTGTCTCGGAACTTTCAAACGACGATTCGGATGATGATCCGCTTGCGTGGCTGCTGCTCGACCAGCACACTCTCACGCCGGAACAGGCTGTTTACCGGCAGGTCTGCACGGAGGAACTGGAGCAGCTTTTTCGCACACTCAGCGCGAAAGACCGCGCGATCCTCGGCCATACCTACGGCGTATTCGGCTACGAAAAGCTGTCCGCGGACGAACTGGGCCTGCGTGAAATGCTCTCGCCGGACGGCGTAACAAAAGCAAGAAAAGCCGCATTGGAACGCCTGCGCAGCCGGTATCCCGGCAGCGGCCTGCACCTCTGGCGGGATGTGTATCATGCGCTGAAAGACATTTCAGATATCTGACAAAGATACTGTTTTTCAACAGAGTTTTTACAGACCCGGTATTCAAAAAGAGAAGGACCAGAGGAAAAATCCTCTGGCCCCGATGGTTTATTCGCGCGGATATGAAGTATTTATCAGCGGCATCTGTCTAAAAAAGCCCTCAAAAAGCTCTGGAGAGGACAGCATGAAACAAATTTAAAATAGTCAAAAGATCCACTAAAAACTGTGGATCTTTTGCGCTGCAAGGGTATGATTGTGTGCTGGATTCTAAAGAAATCTGACATTTGCCCCGCCCATACCGAGCGCGGTCTTGATGCCGATGCCGCTGTAATCTGCCCAGAGCAGGATGGCGCGCCACAACTCCGCCAACGGAACAGGAAGTCTGGAGTCCAGCGTAACCTTTCCGACAAATGCCGGAATATATACATTCTTTAGATGATATCGAACGGATTTCAATGCGTAATCGCGGATATAAATGCCGCTTTCCAGCATACACAGTGCGTCCGGGTCACAAAGCGGATATTCCTCACAAAAACTGTTCCAACGATTCACAAGACTTTGCAGAATCAGCTTTTCCTGTGGAAAAATCACATAGCGTCCGTTTTGCTTGAACGAAGCGGCGCTCCGAAACTGAATTTCCGTGCACGAGGAGGCAATCTGGCGTGCCTGTCGGATGATGTCTTCAAATTGAATCTCTGTTTTTGGCAGTTTGGAAACAACAGAAATCTCACCTGTGTGCAAGGAAATCGTTTCAATCGATTCTATCGCCGGAGCAAACAGCGCACAAGCCTCCGTACTCAGAAGATGGATATTCCATATAGACGTATCCTTTTCTTTATCAAACGTTACGAACTGAGAAATCGGGTGGTCCTGCTGACTGTGAAGCGCTTCCGCTGCGGCAGAAGGAATCTGCGTCAGCAACCACGCATACAGCTTATAGCCATCCGACGGCATAAGCCGGGCGGACAGTTCTAACTGGTAAGTCGTCATCAAGAGAGCTTCACCTCGCACAGACCATATGGATACAATTCACCTTCGTAAAGCGCATATTTTATAGTTCTCGGCGAGATACCATCCGCGCGGTCTTCTTCGTGTCGGTGCTTGCGGAACGAGCGGCTCAGCTCGTTGATTGCCGCTTGCAGTCCGTTCTTTTCGCCGAGGTACGGATATGTAAGCGTTTTGGAAAAGAATCCCACACCGCCGCCCAAAAAGAGCGTGTTGTCATAGGAAACTTCTGCCGCATGACGCGGCGCTGTAAAATGGCGCAAATAGGCCTTCTCGTAGAAGCTGTCAAACGTCCGAACGCTGCTCATCAGGCTCTCTGCCGTAATTTTCTGATGCAATACCGACTGATCGAACGTCAGTTTGAAATGAAGCTTCGTTCCGGGACGGATACACTCGCGGCAGAGGTTGATCCGGTGCGTCTGCCCATCCGGATCTGCATCTATTTTACCGGCGAGGATCATGCAGGTGTCGCTGACTGGCAGGCTGTCCGAAATGCTGAGGCCGCGCAGGATACTGTTCACTGCGTCATCCAGCACAGCGCCGTTCCGATCCTTCTTGAGTTTCAGCGTATGGAGATATGTCCCTTCCGGAAAGCCCTTGCGCGTATCGCCAAACGCAGAATGCGGAGAATTGTCCGAAAGAATCCAATCAGTAAGAATCGCGGTACGGAGCGCACCTTTTACACTGCTTCCGGGAACATAGACGCGGCCGTCTGCTCCGCGCACAAAGGCGTTGATTTCCTTCAGAGAATGCTCTGCGTCGAGCGCGTCTGCGGCAGCGATGCTGTAGCGGCTGACAGCGCGGATATCGTTCAGGCTCAGGCAGCATTCTGCCGTGAGAAACCGGTAAAGATCCGTCTGCGCCCCCAGCATGAACTGTGTGTACTTATCTTCCAGCTTCCGTTCCAGCAGCAGATGAAAAAACTTTGTTTCATCTAACAGCATCACTTCGTCGCAGGATACTCTGGCAAAACGCGGCGTTAAAAAGACATATTCTTTTTTTACATAGCTTTTGCCGCTGCCAATAAAAAACGGAGCTTTGGCAGTCAGTGTCAGATCGAATACCTCCAGTTGTCCTTCGTGAATCATAACGATACCCCCAGCAGAACAGGAGCTGAATAGCGGTAGACAGGATGTTTTCCGCTTTCTCCGACGTTAAACAGGCCGCCGGAAAACTTCCGCTTCAAAACAGACCCCGCGGCAAGAAAATACTGCGTGTCCTTTTTCTGCGGCTCGGCTGCATAGGTTTCAGATTGAATAAAGCCGCCTCTGCGGGTCAGCTGATAATAGGCACCTTCTAAAACAGCTTCGAGGTCTTCCGTTTCGGGCAGCGCCGTCGTCAGCAGCAGATAAGAGTTGCTTTCCCGCGCAAGCGCGTCATGCAGCCACTCGGTTTGATCGTCGAATGGCTCGTCCAGAAAAATCACATCCTCGATTTCAAAAGAAGCATATCCGACGCTGGTCTTCCCGCCAATCCCGCTCATGCCGAGCAAACGGAGCAGCGTTTCATAATAGGGGCCGTCCTCCTCCGGGCAGCACAGCATGAACCACAGGCCGCAATCTTCAAAGAACCGGAACACGCCGACCTGATACGGGTTAGCGTCCTCACCGTCTGTAACAGCCGCTTTCGTGTAATTCTCATGCACGCCGAAGCCTTCCGCTGTTTCTGGAACAAATGCGGCCCCGCCGTGTACGGACACAGAAAATTGCTCAAAGGCATGCACCGGGAGCCAACGCAGCTTTTTCATGGTCTTTCGCTGCCTTGCCGGAAGCTCCTCGGATGAGGGCGCATGGATAAAGGGCTTTGGAAGATAGAATGTATCGCCGCAGTAAGGCATAGCGTCGGAAAGCGTCAATTCTCCTCGCCGGACGGCTTCACAGAGCCGTGTCACGCCTGCTTCACCTTCTGCGTGCAGAGCAGTATGGCAAAGCGCTGAGAAGAGCGTATCGGCGCGGAAGGTTTCTTCCGATGCGTAGAGCGACATTGCAGCGTCGGACAATCCGAAGTGGACAGGTGCGGTGAACCGGAGACTAAACAGAAAACAACTCATAGTTTGCAACCTCCTCAAAGAGGCCCGTCAGAGAAGCCGTATCCGCGTCACAGGCAACACCGGTCAGGCAGAAGTTCGTGAAGCTGACTCTGCCGCTGCCGCGCGAGCCATGTCCACCGAGATAGTCCAGCTGCAGCAGCTTCATCCCCTTTGCGAGCAATGCAAGGTCTTCCTGTGCTTCGCGCTCGCCGCTAAATTCATAGACAATGTTCACGCCGAAGCTGGTTCCCGGCACGACGCGCTCGATCTGGCGCGGATTTGCAACAGAATTGATCCGGTCGATGGCGTTTTCAAATTTCACCTCGGTCAGGCCAACCGATTTCATCCGCTCTTTATTATTGACAAAGCAATCGGCAAACTGGAGCCGCGCCGCTCTGACTGGCTTAGCGCTTCCAAACAGGCGCAGGATCGGTGCTTCGTCGTTCTTGAAATCCGGCATATGTTCGATGTCACCGGAAAAACTTCTTGCCAGCAGCGTGCGGAGCTTTCCCTTGAGGCTGCTGCCGGGAACGATTGGATTTCCCGTGAGCGTATCGCGGACAACAGGACTGTCGACCGCACCGATCGCGGAAAAGGCGCCGGATGCGCCGATATGCATACCGGTTCGGACGATCAGATCACACTGAATCAGAATTTTCCCGTACATACTTACGCCTCCTTACCGCCGTAATAGCGATGATACGCTACCAGCGCTTCCATATAGTGTGCAAACGCAATCAGAGTCTCGCGATTTGTGCCGATGCCCTTGAGATATTGCAGAAGATGTGCCTTTTCGACAAACACCTTCGTTGCAGGATCGCGCCCGGCTTCATATGCTGTGCGGATGCGCATCATGCCGATACCTGCAATGCTCTCCTTAGTCAGTTCCGGCTCAGTGCGGAGCCGCTCGGCATCATAGATGCCACTGACGAGGCTCAGGAGGTTTCGGATTTTGCTGGTTGTAATCACTGGGCGCTGCCCGCTCATTTCGCGCATGATCGCGTCAGCACGGTCGATATAGTCATCCGGGACCTTTTCGGCTTGAATTTCTGCGAGCGGCTGGTTGTAAGCCGGGCGCTGCTGCGCGCCATACCCCGAACGCTGCGGCGGACGGGACTGTCCGCCGCCGGAATAGCCGCGGTTGTAGCCACTGTAGCTGTTATTGTTGTATGCCATCTGTATCCCCCTCCCGGTTCTCATAGACATGAAGATAAATTGCCGTGATTAACTCAGCGCGGTCTGTTTTGTTCAGCGCCCAGCGGTACATCCTGTCTGCAAACATCCGGTATGCGCCAAACGCAGGCGATGTGCGCGGCGGCTCCAGCCGGGCAAGCAGATAGGCATATCTGGCGAGCTGTAATTTGCCGTCCTTCGGGTCCTGCGCCGTGCGCAGAAGATCGAGCGTCCGGTATAAAAACGCAGTACCGCGTTCCTGATCACGGATGCCGAAAAATGCGTCCAGCGCGGCTTTTTTCTCACCCAGCACGCGCCCGGTAAACGTGTTCCAGCCATAACAGTGTGCGCTTTCAAAAAGGCAGACTGCATCTTTGTCCGGTTCCTGTTTTGCAAGGTCTTCCAAATCGCCGGAGGCGGCCGCCGAGATGCGGACCGGGTAATGATCGTCCACCAGAGCAAGTCCCGCGCTGATGGTGAGCGCGCCGCAGGAGAAGGCGGTGAATGCCTGCCGGATGCGAAGCGCAGCCTCTACAACATCATTCCATGCGCCAAGTAAAAACACATCATCGCCGCCGGAATAGACGACCGTCACGGCAAGCGCCGGCTTGCTTTCAAAGCGTCCGGAAAGGATATCGTTGATGTAGCACTTAAAGAACAGGGACATCTGCCGGGAAAACGCCGCTGTGCGCGAGATGGTAACGAAATGCTCCCGCTCCTGCGCAGTCGCTTTTTCCGGGCGCTCGAAGCCGGTGACAAACGCCTGCCCGAGGTTGTCCACGTCCATCCGGCACACGCCGATGCGTTTGACGCCGTTAGCTTCCTGCGCAAGCGCTTCTATGCTGTTGCTGAAGGCGTAGTCACCAACGTAGAGGCGCGTACTGTATTGAAGTCCAGTATAGGCTTTGTTTTTGGAATAAATTCTCGTCACAGCTTCGCCGCCGTTTAACCGGCTGCGGGCTGTTTTTTCGTCTATGAAGGTGACACTGACCGTGCCATCCGGTGTAGGAAGCACGAAGTCCGCGCTGTCTGTCTCACCCGGACTTACAAAATAGATGTCGCAGCGCTGAATTTTCTCAGACAGCGAAACGAACAGCCGACACCAGCTGCACCGCCCGCCCTGAAGGCTGTCCGTGCGTCCGCAGATTTTGCATTCACGTCCGCCGTCTGCGTGGCTGCTGTTGAGTTTTTGAAGCGCCACTGCGTCGTAGCGGTGCAGCTTGTGCCCTGCCAGCGCGGAGGATACGCGCCGGAACATCTTCTTGTAGGGGCTGCGCTCGGCAGGGAAGTCAATCAGTTCGTTGCCGCTGCACGGGGTATATCCGTGCGCGAGGAACAGCGAAATGCCAAACTGCTCGGAGAGCCAGTCGTTGAAGCGCCGGTTCCAACGCTCGATCGCTGTCTGGACTTCCGCAGTGTTCGGCAGGAGCATATAGCAGTGTCCGCCGCCGGTATAAAGAAGGTTCGTCCGCCCGACGCCGCAGAGGGAAAGCAGCTCGTCTGCGTAATGCTCCATCGCAAGCTCCAGAAAGAACGAGCGGCTTCGCAGCGAACGCAGCGCCTTTTCAGATGCGACAGTGTAGATGAATTTCTGGATGCCGGAAAAATCCGCCGAGTAAAAAAGAAACGCCTGCTCGTCCATGAACTGCTTTTCCTTGTCGAAAAGGCGCTTTTTGAACTGCGTTTCCTGTTCTGCCGCCAGATACTCGCTGATGCAAACGCCGATGGCGGCAGTGGTCTTTAGATGGTCAAAGAGTGAAATATCCGGGCTTTCCGCCGTGTTGGTGCTCGATGGGAAGGCGCTGAGGTAGCTTTCCAGCAGACACAGCAGGGAGTTGAGCCACTGCTCGGTGCGCGGAAGCTCGGCGAGCCTCGGGGCCAGCGCGTCAACAGCTGTCTGATACTGCGCCGCCGTCAGCGCGTCCATGTTTTCCAGCGGCAGGTGCAGCTGCCCGGTCTGCGGAACAGGTGAGACCGCCTTTCCGGGATGCTCGCCGTTCATATGCGAAAAGACGGGCGCAAGCGGCAGATGGCGCCGGAACCCGGATTCTTCCGTGTCCATGCTCCGCCGGTCGGCCGCGGCAGAAATGTTGTCTGCGATGCAGGCGATCCATGCTAGGCTGTCTTCCGCAGGCTGCGCGGCGCGCAGTGCAGCGGCATGGTGCAGGCGGACGCAGCCGAGAATGTCCCGGTCATCCTGCCAAAGCTTTTTCAGGTACGCATAGCCGAGGCTGCTGTGATCGCCAGTTTGTCCGCCCGCACGCAGCACCGGCTTTCCGATGTCGTGCATCAGGCAGCCAAAGCAGACGCGCACGCTGGCTTCGTTCAAAGCACATCACGCTCCTTTGTATAAAAGTTGTCCCCTGACGGGGTGTAGAGTATTTCAAATGAAGGTTTACAAAGGGACAGGCAAGGACATGTTTTCGTCCCCTTGCGGGGGAAAGTATTTCGTATCGCAGAAGAAATTGAGGCAATTTACAACGGTTTTCCGTCCCCTTGCGGGGTAAAAATATTTCTGTGCTCGATTTCAGAGTGTGCGTTACCAATGAGCAGTTTCCGTCCCCTTGCGGGGTGTGGGTTGTTTCCAGGTCAGAGCAATGGTCAATGCGGCGACCAAGTTTCCGTCCCCTTGCGGGGTGTATAGTGCTTCAACCTAATTGCCGTTAAGCAACTCCCAATCATTCTTCCGCCCCTTACGGGGTGTGAAGTATTTTGATATCAGCTCAAAAACGGTGAGTTTGTGGAGGTGCTTCCGTCCCCTTGCGGGGGATAAAGTATTTCTCGAGGAGGCAGCAGAAATGAGATACGAAAAACTGTTTCCATCCCCTTGCGGGGTGTAAAGCGTTTCGCCAGATGATTTTTGACGGGATGGAGGAAGACACGTTTCCGTCCCCTGACGGGGTGTAAAGTGTTTCAAATGAAGGTTTACAAAGGGACAGGCAAGGATATGTTTTCGTCCCCTTGCGAGGTGTAAAGTGTTACCAACACCAACAGCCTCGTCACGCTGACCAAGAAGTTTCCGTCCCCTTACGGGGCGGGAGTCGTTTCATCTACCCCAAGTACGAGATGACAAGCCAGAGGTTTCCGTCCCCTTGCGGGGTGTGGGTTGTTTCATAGCGTATGACAGACAAGGAAATCGTGCAGGCGCTGTTTCCGTCCCCTTGCGGGGTGTAGATTGTTTCGCTTGAATCCGGTTTACTGGACGTTGCAATTTTTGTTTCCGTCCCCTTGCGGGGTGTAGATTGTTTCGAGGAATTTGGCAAGACCGTATTTTTGACCCACGAAGGTTTCCGTCCCCTTGCGGGGTGTGGGTTGTTTCCTGTTTTGATCAGCATTCGCCCGGAGTGGTGTGAGTTTCCGTCCCCTTGCGGGGTGTGAGTTGTTTCTGAGGAATACATCAGCCGCGAGGCGGCGCTGCAGTTTCCGTCCCCTTGCGGGGGGTGGGTTGTTTCTACTCTTGTTTACAGTTGCTCTTGCTCTGGCTGTTTCCGTCCCCTTGCGGGGTGTGGGTTGTTTCGGCAAAGCTGCACATTCTTTCTGGTGCAACAGGAAAAAGAATTGTCAACTCTGCTGTTTTATTGTATCATATTGGCAGATGGTTTATCAATAGCAAACTGAGAAACTGCAAAGTGCCGTGCGAAGCGCATAAAACAGCGACTTAATTTGTACTGTGAAAATAGAGGTTCGCACACGTAAGAAGGTTCATAAACTCGAAAGCGAGGAACGATCCATGATGAGACTATTGTTTACCTGTATGGGTACGTCAGACCCTGTGCGTGGATACCACGACGGCCCGATGCTGCATATCATCCGCCACTACCGCCCGGAGGTGATCTGTGTGTTCCTTTCCGGCGAGGCTGCGGCGCTCGACGGCTGTGGCGCGCGGCTGGACACCGTTTTATCGCACGTTCAGAATAATTGGGGCGGCTATTCGCCGGAGCTGCGTGTCGTGCGCACACAGATCGATGATCCGTCAGATATGGACGTCGTCGGTGCGCCGATTACGGAGGCTGTGGCGGCGCTGACAGCGGAGTTTCCCGATGGGGAGGTGCTGCTGAATCTCAGCTCCGGCACACCGCAGATGAAAATTGCGCTTGCATTTCTCGCCGCCGATCTGCGGCGCAGCATGCGCGGTATTCAGGTCAAGAATTTTGAACGCGCTTCCGGTACCACCGAACGGACAAATGCCCCTGATTACAGTGTCGCCGACGAGTTGGAGTGCAATGAGGATGAAGCGCCGGATGCTCCGAACCGCTGCTCGGAGCCGGAACTGATGCATATGCAGCGACAAAGAGCCAAAGAACAGCTTCTGACGCTGCTTGACGTACGCGATTACAGTGCGATTTACACGATGAAGAATCTTCCGAACCAGCTGAAGGCGCTGATCGGGCACCTGGACGCGCGCGACCAGATGCAAAGCGGAGCGGCGCGGAATTTTGCGCAGAATCTCAAGCTGCCGTTTTCTTTGTACCCGGTTCGCACCGGTGCGCCGCGCAGCGATTATGCGGAGGTCAGCGAGGCGTATCTGGTGCTGCTCAACCGCAGCCACCGGCAGCAGTATGAGGAGATGATCCTGCGTCTTAATCCGCTTGTTGTCCGGCTGGAATTGCAGCTAATGAAAACCGTGCTGGCGGGGAAAAACCTGCGTTTGGAAGACGTGATCGACCGTCCGTATTCCCGGCGGCCGCGTTTCGTACCGGATATGCTGGCGGAAAAGCTGCCGGACGTCTATCAAAGCGTCTGCACGGATTTCGGCGCGCCGCTTCGGGAGAGCGATGTCAGCATGGAAGTATGCTATCGGATTTTGGAGCATCTGCCGGATGTTCCTGTAGATGCTATGCCCGTGCTAAAAAGCTGCAACCTGCTGAACGAAAGCTGCCGCAATTCACTTGCACACCAGTTGACAGCCGTGACTGCGGAGCAGATCACCGCCGCCTGCGGCATGCAGCCGGCGCAGCTTCTCAATCAGGTGGGCAAGCTGATCGCCGCCATTTACCCGGAATGCGACCCGGCGCTGTTCACGATCTATAAACGCTGCGGAGATTACATCAAATCCAAGATTTTATAACCTTTTATGTCCGGCCATCACGCGGTGTTTTACTTAATCAGTTTGACAAAAATTCTTGCGAACAAACATTGGTGGATAGTTGTAATGATTATCTTGACGCTGTTACGCCATTAAATCTTTCCTCCATTATCTACAAATGCGGAAACAGATGGGAATAAGACCACTTTCGGCGCGGCAAACGCCGTGACCCGCGAACAGGCGGTCACAATGCTCTGGCGGTTTGCAAAGGCACAGAGCTTCGACACCACGCAGGGCGGCATGGCAATCCGCGAGTATGAGGATTATGACAGTCTTTCCGAATATGCCCGCGAGGCAATGGCGTGGGCTGTCAACACGGAAATCTTAAAGGGCTCCGATAACCGTCTACTGCCGGACGCATCCTGCACCCGCGCACAGCTCGTAACGCTGCTGTACCGGCTGAAGTCCCAGACCACGGACGAGGTAGATTACAGCGGCGACGTGACCGACTGGATGTATGCGCCCGAGAGCAAGGATACGCTAGTCGATTTGCTTGTAAGCATCGACACTGTGGGCCATGGCAGCGCAGGCGGCAGCGTGCAGCAGGCAAACGCCGCGGTTTGCCTGATGAAGCTCGCGATGATTGATAGCGGAAAGGTCGAAGAAGCAGTGAAAACCTATCTGTCTGGAATGAATGTAACGCAGAAGGATTTTTTCTCCTTCCAGTGGCAGCAGGCGCTCTCGCATGCAAACGCCCTGCTGGACGGCAGCGAGGATCCCGCGATTCTGGACGGTGCCGGTGCCACGGACGAATGGAAAAATCACACAGACGCGGAGCCATTCAACGCCGCCTGAGCGGTGAGTTTCAGAAAGTGATTTTTCGTTTGTTCTGAATTGCCCGCGCCGTCAACGGCAGAGGTGTGACTACTGTTTGACTACTATCTCCTCCAAACCCGGAAAAGCCGGTTTGTCCAGTGTTTTCAATGGTTTTGCAATCATTCAGAAAAGACGAACATTCTCGCCAAAAACCGTATAACCCTTGAAAACACAGCATTTTATCAGTTGATGCCTGAAAACTCCGACCGTCGACATTGCTCCTGTCAAGCTCTATCCTTATGTAAAAAAGCAAGACGCAAACTCATGCATTTGAGTTTGCGTCTTGCTTTTGCCCGTACCGACTGTACCCCCCCATGACACATTGTGTACCTATGAGGTGAAACAGTTGGAACTTCTGGGCTTTTCGCAGCGGCATCTTTTTGGGTGCAGCTTGATGGCAAGCAGCACCCTTTTAGATCCCTCGACTTAAAATCTCCTGAAATCTCAAGG
>OGMF01003191.1_pt1 | contig 12626 bp, 10 predicted proteins | sample 1572921 | NCBI WGS metagenome assembly OGMF01 (sample SAMEA2581919, study PRJEB24529) | metagenome | biome: Human gut stool | place: China | collected 2011
CTATCTTTGAGCAGTATAAGCCGGAAATTGTGGTGAACCTCGGTGCGCAGGCAGGCGTTCGATATTCCATTACAAATCCTGATGCCTATGTGGAAGCAAACCTGATTGGCTTCTATAACATTCTGGAAGCCTGCCGTCACTCTTACGATGAAGGACATACCCCGGTGGAACACCTGGTTTATGCGTCCAGTTCTTCGGTCTATGGCAGTAATAAAAAAGTGCCTTACAGTACGGATGATAAGGTGGATAACCCGGTATCGCTGTATGCAGCCACTAAGAAATCCAATGAGCTGATGGCTCATGCCTATTCTAAGCTGTATAACATTCCGTCTACTGGTCTGCGTTTCTTTACGGTATATGGCCCTGCTGGTCGCCCAGATATGGCGTACTTTGGCTTTACGAATAAGCTGCTGAAAGGCGAGACAATTCAGATTTTCAACTACGGTAACTGCAAGCGTGACTTTACTTATGTGGACGATATTGTTGAAGGCGTTGTCCGTGTAATGCAGGGTGCACCGGAGCGCAAGAACGGCGAAGATGGTCTACCTGTTCCTCCGTATGCAGTTTATAACATTGGTAATCAGAACCCGGAAAATCTGCTGGACTTCGTACAGATTTTGCAGGAAGAACTGATCCGTGCTGGTGTCCTGCCGGAAGATTACGACTTTGAAGCACACAAGAAACTGGTTCCGATGCAGCCTGGTGATGTACCTGTGACCTATGCAGATACCAGTGCGCTGGAGCGTGACTTCGGATATAAGCCCTCTACCAGTTTGCGCGAGGGCTTGCGGAAGTTTGCTGAGTGGTATGCAAATTTTTATAAGATGTAACTGGAGGACGCAAATGAAAGATTCCGTCTTTTTGAGCTATCCAAAGCCTTATTTAGAAAAGCAAAAGCAGTTTATAGAAAAAGTTGTCAGTTATTTAGAAAATAGAGGGCTGCAACCAAGAACATTAGGCGTGACGGATTATGATATGGATGCCCCACTAACAGCAATAAGAAGATTGTTGCTGGAATCAAATGGATTGATAGCAATCGCATTCAGAAGAAGCTTAATTGTGAAAGGAACGGGAAAACCGGATAGCGATATAGGCGAAAATGCGTACGATTTGACAAATCAGTGGCTGACGAGTCCATATTGCCAAATTGAACCAGCGATGGCTTTTCAGTTGGGACTACCGGTATTAATTATAAGAGAAAAGGGCGTAGTAGAAGAAGGCATATTAGAAAAAGGTGTGCTGGGCGTTTATATGCCAGAATTTGATTTGGATAGTGATATAGACGCGTACTTTGCATCTAAAGAATGGACACAAATAATTCAAAAGTGGGAAGGCTATGTCCGATGTGTTGTTGAAAAGAAAGGGCAGCCGCCAATCTTATACTGAATTTGTTGAGGATAGAAAAGTCTGATGAAGTGTGTTGAGGTTTACAAGGAATTATATCATCAGGAGCCGTTTGATGTGGCATTCTGCCCGTACCGTATCAGCCCGCTAGGTGCGCATATCGACCATCAGTACGGAAAAATCAATGGATTGGCAATCGACAAGGGAATCCACATGGCCTATCACCCGAAACAGAATGGCGTTGTGGAGTTGCAGTCTTTGAATTTTCCGAAACGCGCTCAGTTCTTTGTAAGTGCAGTGCCGGAAGAAAAACAGGGTGACTGGGCTGATCATCTGCGTGGTGCTGCAAAGATGCTGGGAGAAAAGTACCGCCTGAAAGTTGGTCTGTCGGGCATCATCGAGGGTAGTCTGCCGATTGGCGGTTTGTCCTCGTCGGCTTCGGTCATTATTTGCTTTTTGTCTGCATTGTGTAAAGTGAACGGCATCCATCTGGAGCCGATGGAGATGATTCTCACGGCAAAGGCGGCGGAAAACCAGTATGTTGGTGTCTCCTGCGGAAAACTCGACCAGAGCTGCGAAGTACTTTCTAAGAAAAATCACTTGCTATACCTTGACACGAAAGACGATAGTTATGAACTGATCCCCACCAGTGAGAAAATGAAGCCTTATAAGGTAGCAATTTTCTTCTCTGGCTTGGAGCGTTCTTTGAAAAACTCTAAGTACAATCTGCGGCAGGATGAGTGCAAGGCAGCGGCCTATGCACTGATGGGCTATGCAGGGATGGACTACGATACCTTTGCAAACACCCGCCTCCGTGATGTACCGTTTGAGGTCTTTGAAGCCTATAAAGACCGCCTGCCCGAACTGTGGCGCAGACGCGCAGAACACTATTACAGCGAGTTCGCTCGTGCCGAAAAGGGTGCAGAACTGTGGCGTAAAGGTGATTTGGAGGGGTACGGTCAGCTTGTTTTTGAAAGCGGAAAATCCTCTATTTACAGCTATGAGTGTGGCTGTGATGAACTGAAAAAGCTGTATGAAATCATGGTTGATACCGATGGCATCTACGGTGGCCGCTTCTCTGGTGCGGGCTTCAAAGGCTGCTGTATGGCACTGATCGACCCGGACAAGACCGAAGATATTGAAGCAAGGGTCACAGCCGAGTATCTGAAAGCGTTCCCCGCACTGGATGGAAAGTATAGCTTCCATCTGTGTGAGAGCGCAGATGGCGTTGAGTTGTAAGAGGGGAGTACATATAGATGAAATGCTTGATTTTAGCGGCGGGTTACGCCACACGGCTTTATCCACTGACCGAGAATTTCCCGAAGCCGCTCCTGAAAGTGGGCGAGAAGTCCATCCTTGATTGGCTGGTGGATGATTTGGTGGACACTACCGACATTGACGAATTTGTGGTGATTTCCAACCATAAGTTCGCACAGCATTTTGAGAACTGGAAGAACAATAAGCAAAAGACGCGGCCTTATGAGATTACTGTGATCGACGATGGTACAAGCACCAATGAAACTCGTCTGGGAGCAGTCAAAGATATTCAGCTGGCGGTAGAAAAGCTGAATTTAGCTGATGATTTGCTGGTTATGGCTGGCGACAATGTGCTGGATTTCAGTCTTTCCAAGTTTGTGGAGTTTGCAAAGGAAAAGAATACCTCCTGTGTGATGTGCCATGAGGAAAATGAACTGAAAAAGCAGCAGAAAACAGCAATCATCACGTTGGATGGCAATGACTTGATTACCAGCTATGAGGAAAAGCCGAAAGAACCGAAAGGAAATCTGGCTGTGCCGCCGTTCTACTGCTATCGTGCCTGTGATGTAAAGCGGATTCAGGAAGCACTGGACAATGGCTGCGGTTATGACGCACCAGGTAGCTTTGCGGCCTGGTTGAGCAAGCAGACCCCGATGCACGCTTACGTCATGCCGGGTAAGCGGTATGACATTGGCGACATTAACAGCTATGAGTATGTAAAAAGTGTGTTTTTAAGATGAATATACAGGGGAGAAAGTAATAATGAAGGAGTTTAAAAATCTGAAAATCGCCGTGGCAGGCACGGGGGCTAGAGATATAATAGGGTCAACCAAGAAAAACTACGATAACTAAAGGGTTTTGACGGCTTGAGTTGTCCTTCAAAAGTTTTATTTGTTGAAAAACTGCAAGAAGTGGGAAATCCTGAGGGCTATATGTAGGTGGCTTTTGGAAGCTCTGTTTTGACCCACAAAAAGGAGCAACAAACAAATAAAATAGGAGGATAACACAAGCCTACGGCAGATTGCTATAAGCAGTCTGCCGTAGGCTTGTTACTGTTTATAAAGAAAAGTGAGGAGTGCAGAATGTACATGAATGACGGAAATAAAACGAAAATCAATCTGATAAACAAGAGCGTTTTCATCACGGGTGTAGCTGGTTTTATCGGTTCTAACCTTGCAAAGAGACTGCTCTCCACCGTAGAGGGTGTCAAGGTCGTGGGTTTGGACAACATGAACCACTACTATGATGTACGTCTGAAAGAAGCTCGTTTGAACGAACTGGAACAGTTTGAAAATTTTAGCTTTGTAAAAGGCAATCTGGCAGACAAGTCTGTGATTGAAGCTATCTTTGAGCAGTATAAACCGGAAATCGTTGTGAACCTAGGTGCTCAGGCTGGCGTTCGTTATTCTATTACAAACCCTGATGCATATGTGGAAGCAAACTTGATTGGCTTCTATAACATTCTGGAAGCCTGCCGCCATTCTTATGATGATGGCCATACTCCGGTGGAGCATCTGGTTTATGCATCCAGTTCTTCGGTCTATGGCAGTAATAAGAAAGTGCCTTACAGCACGGATGACAAGGTTGATAACCCGGTATCTTTGTATGCGGCAACCAAGAAATCGAATGAACTGATGGCTCATGCTTATTCTAAGCTGTATAACATTCCGTCCACTGGCCTACGTTTCTTTACAGTGTATGGTCCTGCTGGTCGCCCGGATATGGCGTACTTCGGCTTTACCAACAAGCTGCTGAAAGGTGAGACAATTCAAATTTTCAACTACGGCAACTGTAAGCGCGACTTTACTTATGTGGATGATATTGTCGAAGGCGTTGTCCGTGTGATGCAGGGTGCGCCGGAGCGCAAGAAGGGTGAAGATGGTCTGCCTATTCCTCCGTATGCAGTTTATAACATTGGCAACCAGAACCCGGAGAATCTACTGGACTTCGTACAGATTTTGCAGGAAGAACTGATTCGTGCTGGTGTTCTGCCGGAAGATTACGACTTTGAAGCACACAAGAAGCTGGTTCCGATGCAGCCCGGTGACGTGCCTGTTACCTATGCAGATACTAGCGCACTGGAGCGTGACTTCGGATATAAGCCCTCTACGAGCTTGCGCGAGGGTTTACGAAAGTTCGCTGAGTGGTACGCAAAGTTTTACAAATAACGAAGAGTAGGAAAATAAACCGATGAAGTGTGTTGAGGTTTACAAGGAATTATATCATCAGGAGCCGTTTGATGTGGCATTCTGCCCGTACCGCATCAGTCCGCTGGGTGCGCATATCGACCATCAGTACGGAAAAATCAATGGTTTGGCAATCGACAAGGGAATCCACATGGCCTATCACCCGAAACAGAATGGTGTTGTGGAATTGCAGTCTTTGAACTTCCCGAAACGCGCTCAGTTCTTTGTGAGTGCAGTGCCGGATGAAAAGCAGGGTGACTGGGCTGATCATCTGCGTGGTGCTGCAAAGATGCTGGGCGAGAAGTACCGCTTGAAAGTTGGTCTGTCGGGCATCATCGAAGGCAGTCTGCCGATTGGCGGCTTGTCCTCGTCTGCATCGGTCATTATTTGTTTCTTATCCGCACTGTGCAAAGTGAATGGCGTCCATCTTGAACCGATGGAGATGATTCTCACGGCAAAGGCAGCAGAAAACCAGTATGTCGGTGTTTCTTGCGGCAAACTCGATCAAAGCTGCGAAGTGCTTTCCAAGAAGAATCACCTGCTGTACCTTGACACGAAAGACGATAGCTATGAACTGATCCCCACCAGTGAGAAAATGAAGCCTTATAAGGTGGCAATCTTCTTCTCTGGCTTGGAGCGTTCTTTGAAAAACTCTAAGTACAATCTGCGGCAGGACGAGTGCAAGGCAGCGGCCTATGCACTGATGGGCTATGCAGGGATGGACTACGACACTTTTGCAAACACCCGGCTGCGCGATGTGCCGTATGAGGTCTTTGAAGCCTATAAAGATCGTTTGCCGGAGTTGTGGCGCAGACGAGCAGAACATTATTACAGTGAGTTTGCTCGTGCCGAAAAGGGTGCAGAATTGTGGCGCAAAGGTGATTTAGATGGTTACGGGCAGCTTGTTTTTGAAAGCGGAAAATCCTCTATTTACAGCTATGAGTGTGGTTGCGATGAACTGAAAAAGCTGTATGAAATCATGGTTGATACTGATGGCATCTACGGTGGCCGCTTTTCTGGTGCGGGTTTCAAGGGCTGCTGTATGGCACTGATCGCCCCGGACAAGGCCGAAGATATTGAAGCCAAAGTAAGCTCTGAGTATTTGAAAGCATTTCCGGCGTTGGAAGGAAAGTATAGCTTCCATCTGTGCGAGAGTGCCGATGGCGTGGAACTGTAAGGAGAATACATAGATGAAATGTTTGATTTTAGCAGCGGGCTACGCTACACGGCTTTATCCGCTGACGGAGAATTTTCCGAAGCCACTTCTTAAAGTGGGCGAGAAATCCATCCTTGATTGGTTGGTGGATGATTTGGTGGATACCACTGACATTGACGAATTTGTGGTGATTTCCAATCATAAGTTCGCACAGCATTTTGTGAACTGGAAGAACGAGAAGGTCAAAACGCGGCCTTATGAGATTACGGTGATTGACGATGGTACAAGTACCAATGAAACTCGTCTAGGGGCCGTCAAAGATATTCAGATGGCAGTAGAAAAGCTGAATCTGGTCGATGATCTTCTGGTTATGGCTGGTGATAATGTGTTGGATTTCAGTCTTTCCAAGTTCGTGGAGTTTGCCAAGGAGAAGAATACCTCTTGTGTCATGTGCCATGAGGAAAATGAACTGAAAAAGCAGCAGAAAACGGCAATCATCACGTTGGATGGCAATGACCTGATTACCAGTTATGAGGAAAAGCCGAAAGAACCGAGAGGAAATCTGGCTGTGCCGCCGTTCTACTGCTATCGTGCCTGTGATGTGAAGCGTATTCAGGAAGCACTGGACAATGGCTGTGGCTCTGATGCACCGGGCAGCTTTGCGGCTTGGTTGAGCAAGCAGACTCCGATGCACGCTTTTCTGATGTCGGGAAAACGATATGATATTGGAGACATTAACAGCTATGAGTATGTGAAAAAAGCGTTCTCAGAATAGGAAGATAGAGTGAAGGTGTGATGGGTGGCACAGTGATTTATTAATCAAAAATGTATAAAGTGGCAGAAGAGTGTGCGACATAGTCAAAAAGACAGGGAGGAATAAGAACATGGATAAATTGCGGATATTTTTAAACTCCAAAATTGGGTGGATTATGGAAGTACTGATTACCGTAACAATTCTGTTCACGAGTTTGTTCTTACCGACTGCATTTGTTGATATAGCTGTATCAGTAACGATTATTTTAATGGTTGTTGGTGTCTATGCAATATATGGATTTTTCTTCAATAAAGAGAAGAGAACAGCGTATGGCTTTTTGCTGTTTAATATATTTTTGTCAATGATGTTTGCCAATAGGTTATATATTTACGATAATCTGGTACACATTTTTCCGATTATTGATCAAGTGGATAAGGGAGCTTGTGTTCTTGCGGTTTTCTTGTTGGTAACATTTGTGTTTACCCTTGTAAAAGTTTCCCAAAAAATAGGTGACATAGCAAAAGAAGAAAAATTGTTGAAGAAAATGAAAAACAAAACCAGTGCGAACTTGAAAATCAACGGAAACAGAAGAATGAAAATTATGTAGCCAATGAAAAAGTTCAACAAGAATGGAAAAAGGAAAATGAAAACTTAAAAGGTAGAACAGATGTTGATAGCACAAAGTTGGCAACATCTATGAAAGCAAGCACATTTTACTATGTTGTGAGTGTAATTGTAATGCTGCTAATTATAGTGGCTCTTTCATTTTTTCTAATATTTAAGGTTAATGGAATGCCTTTAGACAAGATGAAAGCAAACCCAATGGAGAATGCGACTACTGTTTTCATCTACGGAATTCTTTTTTTAATGGTAGCATTCGCTGTAGTATTTGGCTTTCTGATTTTACTGACCTTTTCAAGCTATTTGGTTCGTAAAGTATTGCAATTTGTAAATGAATTGAAAAATCCACAAAAGGAAAAAGATGAAGAAAACGGAATTCCATTATATGTATTAAGCGTTTTTGTGGTGTTGGCTCTTTTCTATTTATCCTATAAAATGGGGAAATTTACCATTGATGATTTTACGAATTTTGCGATTGATGGAAAATATTTAGCATATCCATTACTGCTGATTCTAATTATTACAGTGTTTGTGCTCCTGCTGTGGATCGTTCATGGAATGCTTGCTTTAATAAGTACAATCAATGGTAAATCAATAAAGGAAAAGTTTAAAAGCATAGAAGAAGAAATTTGTTTGGGAGAAAATTGCAAAGAAATTATAAAAGCACTGTTTGACTATGTATTTATGACAATCCTTTCCATCCTTGGTTTTTTATCATTTATTCCCAGCTATTTTACCGCTATGGCAAATTTAGCAAATGTGACGATTTTGACGAAAAAAGAAAAATCAAAGGAAGAAAAAAAGAACAATGAATCTCACGAAGAGGAGAAAAACAAAAATGAGTGAAAATGACGCCAAGAAAAATAAGCATCGTTTTAAAGATATTGAAAAAACTTCTCGTGAGAGCAATGAACAACAGGTTTTGACTGTGGCGGCTTTTTGCTTTGCAATTGTTTCGTGGATGGCAACAGCAAGAGGTTTGCAGGCATATGTTTTCTCAGGTGGAGCTGAAGCAACTTTGATTTCGTTCGGAGTTCAAAGCATTCTTTTTGTATTCAATCTTAGGCTTCCATTCCTTATTGAAAAAATTGGAGAATTAACGCCTAAAGAAGAACGTAAAGTAAATCGAAAAGGAAAATATAAGTATACTTTTGCGCAGAAAATCGCGATGGGTTTTTATGCTCTGGTGCTGATTACATCTTCATTCTTTTCGTTTGTGTATATCGGAAATGAATTGGTGTATAAACATGATACGGGTTACGCGGATGATAACACAGTATTGATGAGCTTTTATAGGAATCAGTTGAATGAGGCGGAAAAGGCGATAGATGAGAACCTAAGAGTTTTGCCATTGCGTGCGAGTAATAAACTGTCCAATTTACAGATTAAAATGAGCAAGGCAGGACTGATTGAAAATTCACAATCGGTGAACTTGGAAGCTTTAAATGCAAAGAAAAGCGACATCATCAAAGTTGTTAAAGAAAAACAAACCGCCTTTGAAAATGCGGAAAGAGAATACAATCAGGCAAAAACGGATTATGAAGATGCAAAGGCAACAAGATATTGGAAATCAGATGAATTTGAAGACGCAAAAACGAACTTGGAAGAAAAGAACAGGGTGTACACCGCAGCCAAGAACGAACTGACACAGGCGCAAAATGACCTTATGGATGCAGAAGATGCAGTAACGAATTATAAACCGTCTAGTGGAAGTTTGGTAATGGAAATGCTGGTTGAGTTTTTGAAGCCGAACTTTAACATAAATGACATGAATAAACACATGGAAGACCTTGTTGACTACGTTTTGAGCATTGGAGAGGGCGAGCAGATACCGAGTAATTATGCCGAGATTGTTGAAACTGTTTTAGAAATTAATAATGTACTCGATGATTATTCGCGTTTGAAAAATGCAGATGATAGTGAAAGTGCCGAAGAAAAAATCAAACAATTGAAAATTGATGTAGAGGAAAAATTGACAATACCAAATCCACAAGAAGATGACTTTGAAAACACAAAAACAATGTGGGTAGCAGAGTGGAAGACACGGCTAGAGAATTTAAGAGAAATTGTTTGGCGTATTCCCTCGTATTCAGGGGAAGAAATAGCAGCTTTTAGTGCGAGTGGCATTGAAATAAATAAAGATGCGCTGGAATATGATTCAACCGATATTTCTAACAAAATTGATCGCTTGGAGAGAAACAAACTGACAGATATAAATGTCATGGAAAAAGTTTGTCTTTTGATAAGTGGAAAATATCCATTGACTGCGATTGTCGCCCTTCTTATTGCAATAGAGTTGGACATGATTTCTCTGCTAGTAGGAGTTGTTATCTACTGGATGAGCAAAGTTAGTAAGGATACCGATAAAGAAATAGTATTGACTTAAAATAGGAGGATATAAAATGAAAAACTACAAAATTGCTGTAGCCGGAACTGGTTACGTTGGCCTGTCTATCGCAACGCTATTAAGCCAGCATCATAAGGTTATTGCTGTGGATATTGTGCCGGAAAAGGTGGAACTTATCAATAATAAAAAGTCTCCGATTCAGGACAGCTATATTGAAAAATATCTAGCAGAGAAAGAACTGAACCTAACTGCAACGTTGGACGCAAAGGAAGCGTATTCTGATGCTGACTTTGTTGTTATTGCAGCTCCTACCAATGTCTACTCAACAAACCATATTGACGTAGCAACGTCGAAAAGAACCTGTTTTGCACACTATATAGGGTGCTGAAATTGGTTGTATTTCACAACTATATGAACTGTAAATGCAAGATATTTATACAAAACGCTGAACTTTTGACCCCTGTGGCACAAAATTGGCACAACTTTTTCAGAAGAATCATAGAAATGGCGGAAAACAGGAGAAAACAACAAAAATCCATGAGTTTATCATTAACGTCTGAAACTGCTGTTGAGTACACTATCTGACCTGCCAATGACACCTACATCATAACGGTTTGTTGAGTCATGAAAAATAGAGAAAAACAGATGATTTCTACTTCAAAAAACAGCTGTTGAGTAGAGCATGAATGGTGATGATAATTACATGTTTTGAGTGGTTAAAGTGAATGATTTGTTCATAACGAACAATGAATGGCGAGAATTGGACAGGTCGATATATTCAGTTTTAACAAAACTCATGCACCGACAGGGTTCGATTCAACAATCCAACACTTAGAAAAAACGTCATTGCAGGGTATACGGGGTTCGAATATATAAAGCAACACTTCGGCTATAGAGAAATAGAAACGAGTGTACTCAACGGATGTTTTATGGAGTAAAAAACAAGGGAAATATGATTGCTGGGGTAGTTGGATACGACAGCATAAGAAAACACTTAGCCGAGTGTGGTTATCACACAGCGGAAATTAGAGAGAAATACTATCTGTGAAGAGCAGATGTGTACATAGATTTGGTAGTTAACAAAAATGGAGGAATACATATGAGCACAGTTACTTTAGATAATAAAACAATTTTAGTCACAGGTGCGGCCGGTTTCATCGGTTCTAACCTTGTGAAACGAATTTATCAGGAGGCTCCTTCTGCTACGGTCATCGGCATCGACAACATGAATGCTTACTACGACGTGGCACTCAAAGAGTTCCGTCTGAATGAGCTGGCCAAGTATCCCACATTTACTTTTGTCAAAGGCAATATCGCTGATAAGGAACTGATCACTGAGCTGTTCGAGAAGTACAAGCCGTCTGTGGTCGTCAACCTTGCAGCACAGGCTGGTGTGCGTTACTCCATCACCAACCCGGATGCTTATGTGGAATCTAACTTGGTCGGCTTTTTCAATATCCTTGAAGCCTGCCGCCATTGCGAGAGTCTGGAGCATCTGGTGTATGCTTCATCTTCCTCCGTCTACGGTTCCAACAAGAAGGTTCCGTACAGCACGGATGATAAGGTTGACAATCCGGTTTCCCTTTATGCAGCTACCAAGAAATCCAATGAGTTGATGGCTCATGCCTATTCTAAATTGTACAACATTCCTTCCACCGGTCTGCGTTTCTTTACCGTGTACGGTCCAGCAGGTCGTCCTGACATGGCTTACTTCGGCTTTACCAACAAGCTGGTGAAGGGCGAAACCATCAAGATCTTCAACTACGGCAATTGCAAGCGTGACTTTACTTATGTGGATGACATCGTTGAGGGCGTTGTCCGTGTGATGAAGAAAGCACCGGACAAGAAGAATGGTGAGGATGGTCTGCCGATTCCGCCGTATGCTGTTTACAACATCGGTAATCAGAACCCTGAGAACCTGCTGGACTTCGTGCAGATTCTGAGTGAGGAGTTAGTAAGAGCGAAAGTTTTGCCGGAAGATTACGATTTTGAAGCTCACAAGGAACTGGTTCCGATGCAGCCGGGTGATGTCCCTGTCACCTATGCAGATACTAGCGCACTGGAGCGTGACTTCGGGTACAAGCCGAGCACCAGCCTGAGAACTGGTTTGAGGAACTTCGCTGAGTGGTACGCTGAGTTTTATAAATAAGGAAAAATAGAGGGTTAGAAAAATGAGAGAGTTTAAGGATTTAAAGATTGCTGTGGCTGGTACTGGTTATGTTGGTCTTTCCATTGCTACACTGCTGTCTCAGCACCACAAGGTGACGGCAGTAGATATCATTCCTGAGAAAGTAGAACTGATTAATAACAAGAAGTCTCCGATTCAGGACGAGTACATTGAAAAGTATCTGGCAGAAAAAGAGCTGGATTTGACCGCAACTCTGGATGCCAAGGAAGCGTATAGTGACGCTGATTTTGTAGTGATCGCTGCTCCTACAAATTACGATAGCAAGAAGAATTTCTTTGACACCAGTGCTGTGGAAGCAGTCATCAAGCTGGTCATTGAGTACAATCCGGAAGCCATTATGGTCATTAAGTCTACAATTCCGGTTGGCTATACGGCTTCCGTGCGTGAGAAGTTCCATTGCGACAATATCATTTTCAGCCCGGAGTTTCTGCGTGAGAGCAAGGCTCTGTACGATAATCTTTATCCTTCCCGTATCATTGTTGGTACTGATGTGGATAATGCTCGTCTGGTAAAGGCGGCACACACCTTTGCAGAACTCCTGCAGGAAGGCGCAATTAAGGAAAATATCGATACCTTGTTTATGGGCTTCACCGAAGCAGAGGCAGTTAAGCTGTTTGCCAATACCTATCTGGCTCTGCGTGTTAGCTACTTCAATGAACTGGATACCTATGCAGAGATGAAGGGGCTGAATACTCAGCAGATTATTAACGGTGTTTGTCTTGATCCGCGTATCGGTACTCATTACAACAATCCCAGCTTCGGCTACGGCGGGT
>OGMF01003194.1_pt1 | contig 12614 bp, 7 predicted proteins | sample 1572921 | NCBI WGS metagenome assembly OGMF01 (sample SAMEA2581919, study PRJEB24529) | metagenome | biome: Human gut stool | place: China | collected 2011
AGCCGTCGAGGCCGGCGGAGGAGAATGCGTCGAAGCCGAGCTCGTCAGCGCGGGCGTGGATATCGTCAGCGACAGCCTTCAGGGAATCGAAGTTGGTGATCTCGTCGATGGAGTGGCCAGCCTTCTCAAGCAGAGCCTTGTTGACGATGATGCCGAACGCCTCGTAGCAGTAGCCGATGGAGAGGGTCTGGCCGTCTTCACCCTTGAGGTTGAAAGCATCGGTGGTCATCTGATCCATGATGGCAGTGCCGTCGAGCGGATAGCAGTAGTCGCCGTAGGAGTTGATGGCGCCCTGATTGCCGCACTGGAACAGGGTCGGAGCGGAACTCTTGTCAAGTTCGGCTGCGAGGGTGGTGTCATAGGTGCCGGAAGCAGCGGTGACAACCTTAACGGGAACACCAGTCTGCTCGGTATAGGTTGCAGCGAGCTTCTGCCAAGCTTCGTCAGCTTCGGGTTTGAAGTTCAGGTAATAGACAGAGCCAGTAGCTTCGGTCGCGGCGGGCTCTTCCGTCTCGGTTTCAGCGGGAGCGGTTTCGTCAGTGGCCGGGGTGTCAGTTGTCTCGGCCGGGGTGTTCTCTTCGGGCTGAGCGGGTTCGGTCTTGGATGCGCAGGCAGCCAGGCCAAGAACCATCACGAGCGCCAGAAGCATTGCGATGATCTTTTTCATGGTATTTCCTCCTGAATGATTTTTGAATTATGGAAACGTTTCCATTTCCAATGACCATATTATACTACATTTTTCTGATCTGAGCAATCAAAATTTGTTCCGAAAAAATTTTCAGCACTTTGTACGATTTCACGGCTGCAAAATTGTGCAGTTTGCTTCTATCCTCTTTTCGGCTTGCGTTTTTTCTGTTCAGTCGATATAATATTCTATATTCTTTCCTGAAACGAGGCGCGCTATGAAGTTCTTCAATTATGATTCCCCATTTTGGTCGTTTATGTCACGGGTCGCGGATCTTGTGATCCTGAATCTGCTGTGGCTGCTGTTCTGTATCCCCGTGTTCACCATCGGCGCGTCTACGGCGGCGATGTACCGCGTAACGCTCAACATGGTGCGCGGCGAGGGCGGCGGCGTGGTCCGCAGCTTCTGGGCGTCGTTCAAACTCAATTTCAAGCAGGGCGTTCTATTGTTCCTGATCCTTCTGATCCCGACGCTGCTGGTGATCGTTGAGGTTGAGATCTATCTGTCCGGTGCGGTGGCACAGTCGGTCTGGATGGGCGTGATTTTCTGCTTCCCGGCGCTGCTCGTTTCGCTGGTCGGCGCATACATCTATCCCCTGCTGGCGCAGTTCGACAATACCATCAAGAACACACTCAAAAACGCCATTCTGCTTTCGATCGGCAACCTCCCCTATTCGCTCGTGATGGCGGCGCTGAATCTGTCCGCGCCGCTCCTGCTCCTGTTTGCGACAAGCTTTTTCCTGCGGACGTGCATTTTCTGGATCCTGATCGGCAGTTCGCTCGTCGCGATGCTCAATTCATATCTGCTGCGGAAAATCTTCAAAAAGTATTTTGAGCTGGATTAAATGCGCGCCCGGTGCAAGGCTGCACCGGGCGCATACTTTTTATCTTCTCAATGCCGCGATCAGTTCCAGAAGGCCGTAGACAATGGGCTGGTGGAGCAGGTAGATGAACAGGGACTGGCGGCCGCACCAGCAGAAGAATCTCGCAATCGCGCTTTCCCGGAACGTGCCGGGCAGGCGTGTTTCTTTGTCCGCATAGACTGTTCTGCCGAGAACAGTTCCAAGCATATACCAGCCGAGATGCGGCAGAATCGGAAAAAAATCGCTGGATGTAAATCCCTCGTAGACAAAACCGAACGGGAACAGGAATTTTGCCTCTACGACCGTACCCGAAATGAGATATCCGGTCACGACGAGTACAACTCCCACGGCGGCAAGCGCCTGCGTGGGCAGCTTTTTGTAAACGGGATAGAGCATCATGCAGACACCCAGCAGATGCAGCACGCCGAACCAGACGATCACATCGCGCGAGGCCATGCCGAGGCGATACATCCCAAACGTTACAAGCGAAATGAGCATGCCGCAAGAGAAGACAATGCAGCCGCGGCGGAAGCTGCGTGAGCCGAGCGTGGCGCAGCAGCCGGACAAGACGACGAAGATCACGCCGCCGTACTGTTGCACGAACACATACCATGCGGGCAGGTGCAGATCAAGGCCGATAAAGTAAATCAGATCAAAGATCAGATGGATCAGGATCACGCAGAGAATGCAAATGCCGCGCAGCGCATCCAGTTCCCAGATGCGGTCGTTTTTTTTCATGGAAATCACCTGAAATCATCGCAGCCTGCCGCGAAACGCGGCAGGCTGCCGAAAAATAATGCTTACGAGTTTTTCGCGTCTTCCAATGCCTGACGCTCGGCCTCTTCCTCTTCGAGCACGCGGTAGGCGACCTTGCCGACCAGCGTTTTGGGCAGTTCGGAGCGGAATTCAATGTCATACGGCATCGCATATTTTGCGATATGCTGGCGGCAGTAGTCGAGAATCTCCTGCTTAACTGCCTCCGACGGTTCATAGCCGGGACGCAGGACGACGAAAGCCTTGACCTTCTGCATCTTGTACGGGTCCTTGACACCGATGACGCAGGACAGGAGAACCTTTTCATGGCCGTCGATGATATTTTCCAGCTGGCCGGGATAGACGTTGTAGCCGGACGTGATGATCATGCGCTTGATGCGCTGGGAGAAGTAGACGAAGCCGTCTTCATCCATCTTACCGAGGTCGCCGGTGTGCAGCCAGATGCGGCCGTCCTCATGGCGGCGGAGGGTGTTGTGCGTTTCCTCGGGATTATCAACATACTCGAGCATGACGGACGGGCCGGAGACGCAGATCTCGCCTTCGAGATTCGCATCAAGTTCCTGCGTGGTGCCGGGCTTGACGATTTTATAATAGGTATCCGGGAACGGCACGCCGATAGAGCCGACGCGGTTATAGTCCTTCGGCGTCAGGCAGGAGGCTGTGACGCACTCGGTCAGGCCATAGCCCTGACGAACCTGCACGGAAGCGTTGTGCGCCTTGAGGAAATCATCGACCTTTTTCTTCAGTTCGATAGACATGCTGTCGCCGCCGGAGAAGACGCCCTTGAGGCAGCTGAGGTCTGCGTTTTCAAGCTTTTCAGCGCGCAGCAGCGCCTCAAACAGCGTCGGGACACCGGGAATGATATTAGGCTGCTTCTTGATGAGCAGTTCGGCATAGGTATTGACGTTGAACTTCGGGACAAGGATGCAGCATGCGCCGCCGATGAGGGCAGTATGGATGCCGATACCGAGACCAAAGCCATGGAACACGGGCATGACAGAGAGCATCTTCATGCCGTCGATGGGTGCAAAGCCAGAGGCGGCAATAGTCTGAAGGCCCAGCGCGTTAAAGTTCATGTTGGACAGAAGAATGCCCTTGGTTGTGCCGGTCGTACCGCCGGAATAGAGGATAGACGCGCCCTCTTCCGCCTTGCCGAACTCTCTCGGAAGCGGCAGATCACGCTTTTTGCCGACGCGCTGGAATTCCGACCACCAGATGTAATTGCCCTTTTTCGGGGGCTTGGGGTATTTGCGGCCTGCCGTCAGCGCGTAGCCGACTGCAAGGTGCGGATACAACTCATCCTCAATCTTAGCAAGCAGAAGCTTGCATTCCTTGTTATCAAGTTTGGGCATGATGGGCGCGATCTTGGCATAGAACTGGTCAAGCGTGAGGATGCACTTGGAGTGCGAGAAATTGAGATAGAATTTGATCTCTCCCGCAGCAGAGAGCGGATGGATCATGTTGGACACTGCACCAATGCGGTTCAGGCCATAGAACGCGTGCAGAGCCTGCGGGCAGTTGGGCATGCAGATGGTGACGCGGTCACCCTTTTTGATGCCCATGGCGAGAAAGGCCTGTGCCGTCTCGTCGATCTTCTGCATAAACTGTGCGAAGGTCGTCTTTTTGCCCATGAATTCATAGGCAGGCAGCTTCGGATTGCGCTCTGCTGCGGCCTTGACCATCTGATAGATAGTCTTCTGCGGATAAGACAGATGATGCGGCACATTACCGTAATATTTTAACCAGGGAGCGGAAGAGGAAAGACTCATTTTTTTCATCCTTTCGAGCGAGTTTTTTCACACACCTCTGCCGCTCATTCACACACCAAAGGCGGCAGTTGTTTGCATTATACCTGTTTCGGCTCGAAATAGCAAGATTTTCTTACAGGCAGATGCGGCAGATTGTCTTATCGCACAGCTATTTTTCTAGTTTGCTGAAACCAAAGCTGTATTCAGCGGCAGATGCGGTCTAGGCGTGAAAGGTCTTCTTCGAGATAGCTGGAGGCCGGGAGGGAAAAATCAAAGTTCATGCAGTCGCCCTTATCCGGCAGACGGGGCTGCGTGAGCGCTTCTCCGAGGCGGCGGATGGTCAATGCGGCGGAAAATACACGCTGGTGCTCACGTTCGAGCGCGCGGAGGATCTGCATGGCGTTTTCCAGCGCTGTTTTGGAAAGGCCACGGATGCTTTGCTCTGTTACGTCGAAGAAATAGCCGGGATAAACATAGGGCAGGATCATATTAACGGACGGGAGCATGCGTTCTTTTTGCTTCCGGCCGGCAACGCTGTCTCCGCCGATGAAGGGATAGAGCAGGCTCTCCGTGACCCAGTAATGGAGGTTCGGAATAAAATACTCGCACTCCGCACAGCGTCCTTGTACGCGCATCAGATCGCGGCCATAGCCGGACATGACAGCAACAACGATACGGTCAACAGCAAGCTGCTCCTGCCGGAAAACACGGTCAAGCTTTTCAATGCGGTACCCCTTGTGCAGCAGATCGTCAACCAGAATGATCGGCCTGTGGAACGACCGGAGCGTGCGGACTTGGCCCGGCAGCGGAGAATAATCCGGATATTCCTCAATCGTAAAACTGCGCACATCGGGTGCGTAGCATTTTTCTACATGGAGCGTCTTTGTAACCGTATTGGGCACGATGGCATCCGCGAAGATTTTTCCGTAGGGCACGCACATATATGGCCCCAGCTGCCGGACGCCTTCGGGCACATCCTGCACGCCGTTCATACGCTCAATACGCTGTGCGATAGCCTGATTGAGCAGTTCCGTGTCAAAGCACAGAAGAAGCTTGCCGGGAAACATGGCACTCAGCGCCATACGCAGGCGGGGCCGGGTCTGTAAAACGGCTTCGCGCACGGCGGGCGCGTCGCGGTGCGGCGGCTTGATGCAGAGCATGGCGTCCTGCAGGAGCATAACGGGGTTGCGCATATCGACATAATAGATGCCGCTTACCGCCTGCGTGAAGCCAAGCTGACGCAGGGCGCTTTGCAGCGCCGTCTGCGATTCGGTGCAGCGGCAGAGTGCGTAGGTATGTCCCTGTTCAAGACTTCTGGCAAGCAGTTCATTGAGAAGCATGCGCAACGCGTCCTCCTCTTCCGCCTGTGCCGCATCCATGAACAGAATTTGCCCGGAAGCATGCTGGCGCACATAGCTGCATGCCTCCAGAGAGCCGAGTACGTCATACAGATCATCCAGCAAAATCGTATGCCCTGCCGCCCAGCCGAGCAGACGCGCAGGTCGCGCCAGCAGCAGCGCCGCGCGGGGTGCTTTTTTGCCGCGCATGCAGTCCCGTACGGCTTGCGGAAGCGTGTCTTCGTCCTGTGTGACATTTTGGAAATAGAGCGCTTCGCGCCGCAGCACATCCTTCTGCTCTGGAGAGCGGACGTACAGGCCGCATTCATAGATATACGTCTGCACGACCGGCGCGACAAGCATGGAGATATCGAGATTCTGGTCAATCGAGGCGCGGATGCGCGTGGAACTGACTGTCTCATAAAACGGCGGCAAGGACAGAAGCAAAAGCTTTCCCCGAATGATTGCAGTCAGCGCAGCGCGGTCGGCGCTGCCGTCGCGGCAGAAAATGATGTGATTATAGTCCGCAGCAGTGCCGGGCTCCGTGCGTTTATACGCTGAGGCATTTGCAATCACATCGCTGCCCGCGACAAGATAGACGTCTCTTCCCGGCAGCAGCTGCCGCAGGCGGGCAAGATCCTCCGGCATGGCAATATTGACGGGGATCTCGTCAGGGAACAGATAAGTATCCCACTGGTCGGCAGTCGAAATCGAGACGATGCGGCGGCGTAGAAGCTTGGGAAGCGTTTTCTTGCTCCAAGAAAACTCATCGACAGCCAGATAGACCTCGAAGCCGCGCGCGCGGATTTCTTGTACGATCTGCTTATGACCGACGGAAAACGGATCAAATGTGCCGGGGAAAAACGCAGCGGGCTTTTCCGCCGGGAACCGGAAGGGGCCTTCCAGCAGTTCCTGCCGGACGGTATAGCGGTAGAGATGATTGAGCATGGCCGCGCAGTTGAAGAATGTCAGCTGACCGGTGCGCGGTTCTGATAAAAGTGTCAGGAGTTTTTTGTGCAAACGGATGAAAATATCGTGTTTTCTGGCAAGAGAAAGCTGATCTCGGCCGAAAATATCCCGGCAGAGAACAGCCAGCGCCGTCTGATGGATCGTCTCATCGTAATGGGCAATGCCAGTAAGAATCAGGCCGAGAATGTGGTCGGCAGTCTGCGTTTCCTGCTCCGGCAGCACATTCAGCGCCTCGCCGAGCGTGAACAGCGCCACGCGCGCGGGCCGGATAGACGCGCCGCAGGAAAGCTGTCCGATGGATTCGACCGACTCGCCCAGTTCCTTTTCCGGCAACAGGCACAAAAGTCTTCCCAAATACGGCGGGATAAAGCGCGAGATCTGCTCCTGCCCGGATTCCAATTCGCGCGTCAGGTCGATGACGATTTCGTTGATCTGGTCAACGAGCAGTCCGGGCGCGATGGAAAGCAGCGCGTTGCCCGCCGCTTCACGCACGGGAAGATGCTCGCTGACGCAAAGCAGATTGGAAAAATGCAGAGCCGTATGGAACGCCGTCTCCGGATGCGCCTGGACATATTCGCGCAGCATATTGATCTGCGTCAGCTTAACGGTCCAGTGGACGGCGTTTTTCAGATTGCTGAGGTGAATCTGTGAGACGGTTTGCGCGTCCAGCGCTGCAAACGGCTCCGCCAGCACCTGCGACTTAAGCCAATCGTGGGCCAGATGGTCTTCCCAGTGAGGCTCATATTGCTGCACGCAGGTGCGGACAATCTGCCGCAGTCCAGGCTCTGCGTGCGTCAGCCGCAGGAGCATATGCAGCGCGATGATATCGAGTTCCGGATTTCCCGTGCCAAGCATGGCAGCAAGTCGTGCGGATAGTTCCGGCAAATATGGCCGCGGCAGATACCGGCACGGCACATGGCACAGCGCATCAACCAGCACGAACCGATCTTCGTCCCTCGCCTGCTCGAGTGCATCCAGAAGCGGCTGCACAAGCGCCCCTGCCTCCTTTTCCTCGCAGGAAGCGAACAGACTCTGGCAGATGGTCTTAAGAGAGTTGGAAATGCGCAGCGCATGCTTGCTGGAGATGCGGTAATCCGGGTGCAGACAGAGGCCGATATAATGCGTCCACAGTTCAGCGGACTCAGACAAAAGCGCCATCACGGCGGGCGGCATCTGGCCATCCTTGGCAGAAAGCGGCCGCTCCTTGCGGTAGCGCGGACCGGCATTCGCAAGGATTTTTCCCATGATGCGCCCCGCGATACGCCGCACGTCGCCGTCCGGGTGCATGAGCAGTTCATACAGGAGTACAAGCGTTTTCCGCTTGTTGGCCCTCGTCATATAGGTGCTGTATTCCTCCAGCAGACGCAGGTACATGCGGATACGCTGGAGATTCTTTTCGCCCTTGGCCTGCTCGAGCAGCTGCTCGAGCGTCTGGTCAGTCGAAAGCGTGTGCATGAGGCGGATGGAGCCGTCCAGCGTCAGATCACGCAGTGCCCGAATCGCCTCCTGCGCATTCATGAGTGAGGGATCCTTCGTCTCGTGCGGAAGAAGTTCCTGTTCCGTCAGTTCCGGGCTGACGCCGCGGCTTCGGAGCAGATTTTCAAAATCGGTCAGCTTGTGATAGACGTTCTGGTAGCGAAGCGTTTTTTCCGGCGTCATATCCGCCAGCTTGCAGAAAATCATTTCATATGCGTCCTTGAGCGAATAAATGCGCATGCGCTCTTTTTCACCGGGCGCTCTTGTGCCGCGGACGCGGAAGTCTGCGTAGATGAGAAGCAGAGATTCAATGGGCAGGTTTTCAAACTCCAGATCCCAGGTAGAGTGGTTGGCGGAGATGTAACCGATCTCCTCCATATCATTTCGGCTGAACCACTGCCATGTATAGTAATAGTGCAGATAGGCAATGCGGCTTAAGTCCTCACCCCGGCAGCCGAATTTTCCGATATCGTGTCCCAGCGCCGCCGCGCTGACCAGCGGCAGGTCAACCGGGAAGCCGGCCTTTTTTGCAAGGATAGCCGTATGCAGTGCAATGTTATGCACACCGATGGTGTGCGACGCAGGATCAAACGGCGTTGCTTCCATGCCGAGCCGCATGACGGCCAAGAGGTGGCTTTCCCGCACGGCCTGTTCAAAGCGGGCATACTGCGCCTCTACGCGGCTGCCTGCAAGCGCGCCTTCCGGCAGCGGAAGGCGATCAAGGTAGGGATCGAAGCCATCCCGCCTGTTTGCCAGCGCCGCTTCCAGCGCAGTCAGGTATGCCATTTCATCCGCCGTCAGAGTGGGAATCTCCGGCAGGCCGTCCGGGAACATCTGCGCGCAGAGTTTCTGATAGAGCGCGGATAAAAATTCCGGCGCGGGAGCAGGTTTTTCTTCAAAATCCGGCGCGCAGAGCGCCAAAACGGCGGCGCAGAGATCGCGCCGGTGCGGGTCAAGCGATCCAAAAAAAGCGGTGTTTTGCATATTCATTCCTGTATGCAGCATGCTTGTAGGTGCCGACGCCCACAGCGGCCCGCTGTGCAGCTGCGAATTCGCCTAAATCCTCTGTGGGCCCGTTCTGTCCTGCCGGGCCGATGTGGGCATCGGCACCTACAGCATGAACGGTTCCTTCTGTTACCTCAAATTTTACGCGCTTTGGCGGAAAAAGTAAAGTTTTTTTCATTCTGCACAAAACGGCGGGCGTGTACGGATGGGTATGCATTGTTTTTTCACATAAATGAATATTTATAAATTTTATGCTTGACTTTTCTGCATAAAGTGTGTATATTACGCGCATAAAGAAAAACAACCGCACAACGGAGCTTTATGGAGGGTTTTCACATGGATAAGAGCAAGATCAAAAAAATCGTTCTGGCCTATTCTGGCGGCCTTGATACCTCGGTCATCATCCCGTGGCTGAAGGAGCATTACAACGATCCGGAGATCATCGCCGTCGCGGCTGATGTCGGTCAGGGCGACGAGCTGGACGGACTGGAGGAAAAGGCCATCAAGACCGGCGCGAGCAAGCTGATCATCGCCGACCTCACCGACGAGATGTGCGACGAGATTATCGTCCCGTCCGTCATGATGGACGCGAAATATGAAAAATACCTGCTCGGCACCGCGTTTGCACGGCCCGTCATCGGCAAGAAGCTGGCCGAGATCGCGCTGGCCGAGGGTGCAGACACCATCGCGCACGGCGCGACCGGCAAGGGCAACGATCAGGTCCGGTTCGAGCTGGCCATCAAGCGCTTCGCACCCGACATGGCGATCATCGCACCGTGGAGAGAGTGGGAGATCAAGTCCCGTGACGAGGAAATCGACTACGCCGAAGCGCATCATGTGCCGCTGAAGATCTCCCGCGAGACGAACTACTCCAAGGATAAGAACCTCTGGCACCTGAGCCACGAGGGCCTTGATCTTGAGGATCCCGCGAACGAGCCGGATCTTGACAAGGCGCTGTTCCTTGAAATGGGTGTGTCCCCCTATCAGGCGCCCGACACGCCCACGACGGTTTCCGTCAGCTTTGAGGCGGGCGTCCCCGTGGCGGTCAACGGCGAGAAGATGAAGGTTTCCGACATCATCCGCAAGCTCAACAAGCTCGGCGGCGAAAACGGCGTCGGCATTCTGGATATCGTCGAAAACCGGCTCATCGGCATGAAGGATCACGGCATTTATGAGACGCCGGGCGGCACGATCCTCTATTTCGCGCATGAGCAGCTGGAAATGCTCACGCTCGACAAGGAAACGCTGCATATGAAGGAAAAGCTGGCCGTCGACTATGCCGACCTCATTTACAACGGCAAGTGGTACACCCCGCTGCAGGAGGCGCTGACAGCGTTCGCGAAAAAGGCCAACGAATTCTGCACCGGCACGGTCAAGCTCAAGCTCTACAAGGGCAACATGATCAACGCCGGCATTACCTCGCCGTATTCTCTGTATTCTGAGAATCTCGTCACATTCGGCGAGAGCGATTTCAACCAGGCCGAGGCCGAGGGCTTCATCAACATCTGGGGCCTGCCGACCAAGGTGCAGGCGCTGCGGGAGCAGGGGAAGCTGTAAAAATCCACCTCCCCTTACCATGCGGGGCATGGCAAGGGGAGGCTTTGCAAATGTCATGCAGGGAGAACGCACCATGAACAAGCTTTGGGCGGGCCGGTCGGAGGCGGAGACTTCGGCATTGGCTGACGCATTCAACTCTTCGATCGCCGTCGACGGACGGATGTACAGGCAGGATATCACCGGCTCCATGGCACACGCCGCAATGCTTGCCAAATGCGGCATTCTGACGCAGGCGGATACGGATGCGATCATCGACGGTCTGGCGGGCATTCTGGCCGATCTGGAATCCGGGGCGCTGCAGCTCGACCCGCAGGCTGAGGACATTCATATGTTTGTCGAGGCGGAGCTTACGAAGCGCATCGGCGATGTGGGCAAAAAGCTCCACACGGCGCGTTCGCGCAACGATCAGGTCGCGCTTGATCTGCGGATGTATTTAAAGGATGAGATCAAGGCGCTGCAAGCGCTGGTTCTGGCCGTCATGCAGGCGCTGCATACGCAGGCGGAGGCGAACAAGGACGCCATTATGCCCGGCTACACGCATTTGCAGCGGGCACAGCCGATCACATTCGGCCAGCAGCTGCTGGCGTATGCGATGATGCTGGAGCGCGACTATGGACGGCTTGCGGACGCGTATGAGCGCACGGACGCCTCCCCCATCGGCTGCTGTGCGCTGGCCGGGACGACATATCCGACCGACCGCGTGTTTGAAGCGCAGAAGCTCGGCTTTGCCGCCGTGTGTGAAAACAGTCTCGACGGCGTATCGGACCGCGATTTCTGCGTGGAGCTGATGAGCGCGTGCGCGCTGGTCATGATGCATCTGTCGCGGCTTTCCGAGGAGCTGATCCTGTGGTCGAGCTGGGAATTTCAGTTTATTGAGCTGGACAGCGGCTTTACGACCGGCTCTTCCATCATGCCGCAGAAGAAAAACCCGGACATGGCTGAGCTGTGCCGCGGCAAGACCGGGCGGGTCTACGGCGATCTGATCGCGCTTCTGACGACGCTCAAGGGGCTTCCGCTGGCCTATAATAAGGATATGCAGGAGGACAAGGAGGCCGTGTTTGACTGCGTGGACACGACGAAGCTTTGCCTGCAGATCATGGCTCCGATGCTTTCCAGCCTTCGTGCAAAGCCGGAGGCTATGCTGCTGGCCGCGCAGAAGGGCTTTATCAACGCGACAGATCTGGCCGATTATCTGACAAAAAAGGGCGTTCCGTTCCGCAGTGCGTACAAAATTTCCGGTCAGCTTGTGGCGTACTGCATCGCGCATGATACCGTGCTTGAGAAGCTGCCGCTGGAAACCTACAAGACGTATTCGGACGTTTTCACGGACGATCTGTATGAAGAAATTTCGCTCAGGACCTGCGTGGCGCGGCGCATTTCCGCCGGAGGCACCGGCCCCGCGTCGGTACAGGCGCAGCTGGATTCCGTCGCGGCCTTCCTCGCGGCGCATCAATAAAAAGGAGTACGACATGAACATCAAAGGACAGAGCTTTTTAAAGCTGCTTGATTTTACGCCGGAGCAGATCGCGGAGTTTTTGGCGCTTGCCGCCGAGCTCAAGGCAAAGAAAAAGGCCGGTATCCCCCACCGGCTGTGCGAGGGCAAGCAGGCTGCGCTGATTTTCGAGAAGACCAGCACGCGGACGCGCTGCTCGTTCGAGGTCGCGGCACATGATCTGGGCATGACGGTCACGTATCTCGACCCGTCCGGCTCGCAGATCGGCAAAAAGGAATCCATCGCCGACACTGCGCGCGTGCTTGGCCGTATGTACGACGGCATTGAGTACCGCGGCTACGGGCAGCAGATCGTCGAGGAGCTGGCAAAATACGCGGGCGTCCCCGTCTGGAACGGACTGACGAACGAATTTCACCCCACGCAGATTCTGGCCGATTTCCTGACGATCCAGGAGCATTTCGGCAATCTGACCGGCAAAAAGCTCGTGTACATGGGCGACGCGCGGTACAACATGGGCAACTCCCTGATGGTCGGCTGCGCAAAGATGGGGATGCATTTTGTCGCCTGTGCGCCGGAGGCGTACTTCCCGGATAAGGCTCTGATCAAAACGTGCAAAGCGATCGCCGCGCAGACCGGCGCGGTGCTGGAATTCGACACAGAGCCGATGCACGCGGTTCAAAACGCGGATGTGATCTATACCGACGTGTGGGTCTCGATGGGAGAACCGGACGAGGTCTGGCAGACGAGA
>OGMF01003197.1_pt1 | contig 12608 bp, 7 predicted proteins | sample 1572921 | NCBI WGS metagenome assembly OGMF01 (sample SAMEA2581919, study PRJEB24529) | metagenome | biome: Human gut stool | place: China | collected 2011
TTTTTACTATGGGCTATACTGCCAATGACATTCGCAACATCTGCCTGCTTGGCCATGGCGGCGACGGCAAATCCGCTCTTTGCGAGAGCATGCTGTTCACCACCAAGGCGATCACCCGTCTGGGCAAGCGTGCCGATGGCACCACTGTTTCTGACTTTGACGACGAAGAGAAGAAGAGACAGTATTCCATTTCTTCTTCCGTCATTCCCGTTGAATATAACAAGTGCAAACTCAACGTGATCGACAACCCGGGTTATTTTGACTTTGCCGGTCAGATCGTGCAGTCCCTGCGCGTAGTTGACGCGGGCCTCATCTGCCTGACCGCAAAGAGCGGCATCGGCGTCGGTACTGAAAAGGGCTGGAAGTATCTTGCCAAGGCCAATCTTCCCGCCATGTTCTATGTCTCCAAGCTGGATGAAGAGCATGCCAACTTCTTCAACGTTCTCGATTCCCTGCGCGAGATGTTCGGCGCTTCCGTCATTCCGTTTACCTTCCCCATTATGCAGGGTGAAACGGCTGTCGGTCTGGTTGACTTGATTGAGAAAAAAGCCTATGACGCAAACGGCAAGGAAATCCCCCTGCCCGCAGATGCCAACGATAAGATTGAAGAATACATGGCCGAGCTCAACGAGCAGGTCGCAGAGACTGACGAGGCCCTCATGGAGAAGTTCTTCATGGAAGAGCCGTTTACCGCCGAAGAACTCCAAACCGGCATCAAGGCCGGCATCCGTGAGCGCAGCGTGACCCCGGTCTTCTGCGGCTGCGCCTACACCGGCCTCGGCACCACCAACCTGCTGGCGAACCTCGTCAAGTATGCACCGAATCCTCTCGAGGGCAAGCCCATGACGCAGGTTGACGAGGACGGCACCGAGTCCGAGTTCAAGCTCGCCCCGAACGGCAGCCCGATGGCGTTCGTTTTCAACACGCTGGCTGACCAGTACGGCAAGAACTCCTATTTCAAGGTCATCTCCGGCGACATGGAGGACACCCTCACCGTCGTCAACGCCCGCACCGGCGATTCCGAAAAGCTCGGCAACATGTTCTTCCCGAAGGGCAAGGACAACACCAAGACCTCCAAGGTCTGCTGCGGCGACATCGGCGTCTTCACGAAGCTTGCCTCCGTCAAGACCGGCGACACCCTCGGCCTGCCGGGCAAGACCGTTCGCATCAAGGGCATGACCTACGACGAGCCGATGTACAAGATGGCTGTTTACGCCAAGGTCAAGGGCACCGAAGACAAGATCGCCAACGGCCTCGTCAAGCTGAAGGAAGAAGACGAGTCCTTCACCTATGGCAACGACCCCGAGACGAAGGAACTCATCATTGCGGGCGCCGGCGATATGCAGCTGTCCGTCCTCATGGCAAAGCTCCAGAGCAAGTATAAGGTCGAGGCTGTTCTCAAGCCCGCCAAGATCGCGTACCGCGAGACGATCAAGAAGAAGGTCGAGATTCACGGCCGTCACAAGAAGCAGTCCGGCGGTCACGGCCAGTTCGGCGACGTTTATATCCGCTTCGAGCCGCAGTCCGAGTCCGAAGAGATGATCTTCGCGGATGAGACGGTCGGCGGCTGCGTGCCGAAGAACTTCATCCCGTCCGTTGAAAAGGGCCTGCGCAACTGCGTCGGCAAGGGCGTTCTGGCCGGTTATCCGGTCGTGTTCCTGAAGGCCACGCTGTACTTCGGTTCCTACCATCCCGTCGATTCCTCTGATATGGCGTTCCAGACCGCTGCCGGCATCGCCTACAAGGAAGGCCTGCCCACCGCCGGCCCGACCCTGCTCGAGCCGATCGGCGAACTCAAGGTTCTCATCCCTGACGGCAACATGGGCGACGTCATCGGCGACCTCAACAAGCGCCGCGGCCGCGTCATGGGCATGAACCCCGATCCCGAGAACCCTGGCTATCAGATCGTCGAGGCGGAAGTTCCCGTCGGCGAAATGACCACCTATTCCATCGACCTGCGCGCCATGAGCCAGGGCCGCGGCAGCTACACGCTCAAGTTCGTCCGCTACGAGGAAGTCCCGCAGATGAACCAGGCCAAGATCATCGAAGACGCCAAGAAGGAAGAGGAAGAGGCTTAATCGCTCCCCTATCCCATTATGCACAATGCCCCGGTTTCCACATGGAAACCGGGGCTTCTTAAGTACAGGAGGCCAGACCTATGAACGAAGCGAAGCGCGCACAGTTTCATCTTCCCGGCCTGTTTGAATTTTATGACTTTTATCGCGTCTTTCTGCCGCTTTACCGGACGCATCGGGAGTATTTTTACGACTGGTGCGAGATTGCCTCGATTTACGGTGCGCCGGAAGGCTGCCTTTGGGGCGGCGGGCGCGTAGGCTGCGGCAATCAGGATCCGCACACAGTTCTGGCGCTGACGCAGGAATACGGTCTTTCCGCCCGCCTGACGTTCAGCAATTCTCTTTTGACCAAGGCGCATCTCGCAGATTCGGTCTGCAATGCACTCTGCCGCCTGTTTTCGGAGGCAGACGGTCCGCAGAACGGTGTGATCGTCCATTCCGACCTGCTGCTGGACTATCTGCGCGCCGCCTATCCGCAGTTCTACTTCATTTCTTCCACGACCAAAGTGCTGACCGATTTTCCCCAGCTTCGTCAGGAGTTGGAGCGCGAAGCCTTCCGTTTCGTCGTGCCGGATTTCCGGTTGAACAAGGCGTTTGACCAGCTTCTTACGCTGCCGCAGCCGCTGAAGGGCAAGGTGGAATTTCTGTGCAACGAATGCTGCTGGTTCGGCTGCAAGGACCGGAAGGCCTGTTATGAGGCTGTCAGCCGAAAAAATCTCGGAGAGCATGCACCGCACCGCTGTACTGCGCCGGGTTCAGCGAATGGCTACCGTTTTTCCCGGGCAATGGAAAACCCCGGCTTTCTCAGCGTCCGCGATATTCAAACAGTCTATCTTCCCCTGGGTTTTTCCAACTTCAAGCTGGAAGGCCGCAGCCTTGGCAGCGCCATGATTCTCGAGTTTCTGCTCTACTATCTGACAAAACCGGACTATCAGCTGCGCGTGCGCGAGGAGATCTATCTGGATGCGATGCTGGACTTGTTTTAGCGTCAGTTGTCATTGCAGCACGCCGAATTTCCGTAGAGGGCCGACAATTCTTGTCGGCCCTCCACCTGTTTCTTTGGTCTTGTTCTCTGCGGGAGGACAAGATACTCCGCTCTCGCAAGTATCATACAGACTGCTTCTATGTCTGTAACCGTTTTGTCCGCCACCAGCCGCGCCACTGCCTTCTGGATGACCGCCCCGTTTTCAGGATCAATGATGACTGTGAGGAAGGTTCCGATGCTCAGCGTGCCGTGCGTGTAGAACAGCCATCCGAACGGCAGAACCGTGAGCATCTGCGCCGGAAAGAAGGCGTAAGCCATAGACATGCCAAGCTGGCTGCGGCGCATCCAGTCGAAATAATACTGCGCGTTCGCCCGCACCTTCTCCGCCAGCCGCGCATAGGAGGTCTTCCCCTGATTGAACGCCTTGATGACTTCAATGCCGTTGATGTATTCGATCATGGAACTGCTCATCTCGTTGGTTGCCTGCACTGCGCCCTCGTAGTCCTTCGCATAGCCGCCCATGACTGACATCATGAACACGAACGCAATGGGAAACACCGCGAGCGACAGCAGCGCCAGACGTCAATCAAGCACAAACAGATAGACAAGCGTCAAAACCGGAGCCGTGATGTTGGCCGTCATTTCCGGGAACAGGTGCGCCAGCGTCGTCTCCATGCTGTCCACCTGATCGACAATGATCTGCTTGAGTTTGCCACTGGCCGTGTCCACGACTGTTCCGAGCGGAAGCTTCGGCAGCTTGGCAAGCAGCTTCTGTCGGATGGTTTTGAGAATGCGGAACGTCGCCTGGCGGGAGACGGACAGCGCACCGTTATACAGCGCAGTGCGGAGCAGATACCCGCACAATGCCGCCGCAAGCCATGGCGCATAGATGCTGAACGCCGTTTCGCCTGCCAGCAGCAGCGCAATGATCCGCTTCGCCCAACTCCCAGATTCGCTGGACCGGGCTTTTCTCTTTCATATCGGATTCCTCGTTTCATAACCGAGTTATGAATTATAGTTAAATGTATTTAATTTGTCAAGTTCTCTTTTTCAAAATCCCCAGCAGCAGCAAAACCTCCCCCTGCCGTGTCCTGCGCGGCAAGGGGAGGTTGGTCAGTTTTATGTTCAGAGCGACAGGAAAGCTTTCCATGTCCGGATATAGGACTGGGCTTTTTCATCTGTCTCGGCCTCGGCGGCCATGCGTAGAAGCGGTTCTGTGCCGGAGAAGCGGCAAATGACCCAGCTGCCGTCCGTAAAATAGACCTTGCAGCCGTCCTCGCGGCTGATGTGGTCAACGCATTCAAATTCCGGGCAGGCGTGCTGTTCAAACAGATATTGCTGAAGCGCAAGCTTGCGGGCCGGGGTCATGGTGAAGGACGCCTCGGCATAGCTGAGTGCGCCGTACTGCGCCTCGATCTCACGGTAGAGCACGGAAAGCTTCTTGCCGGTCACGGCCAGCATCTCGACGAGCAGCGCGGCAGCGTAGATTCCATCCTTGCCGGAGATATGCCCCCGAACGGCAAGACCACCGGACGATTCGCCGCCGATGATGGCATTCGTCTCCGTCATTTTGGCCGACACCCACTTGAAGCCGACAGGAACCTCATAGCATTTCTGCCCCAGTCCCGCCGCGACGCGGTCGAGCAGGACGGTCGTGGAATTGTTGCGTACGCAGGGGCCCTGCCAGCCGCGGTATTTGACGAGGTAATAATAGAGCAGGACGAGCAGCTTATTCGGGTGGACGAATTGGCCCTGATCGTCGATCACGCCGAGTCGGTCGGCGTCACCGTCGGTTGCAATGCCGAGATCACAGCGGTACCGGTCCATAACGACCGCCGCAAGCGGACCGAGCGTGTCTTCATTCGGCGCAGGAAGCTTTCCGCCGAAGAGTGTGTCGTGGCGGTCGTGGATGATCTCGAGATCGCAGCGGCAGGTCATGAGGATCATGCTCAAGCTCGTCTGGCTGACGCCGTACATGGGGTCGAGCGCGATGCGCAGCTGCGCGTTCTTGATGGCCTCGATGTCGATGGCGGACAGAATGCTGTCGATATATTCGTTCGTCGGGTTGTGCTCGGTGATCATGCCTGCCGCGACGGCGGCGTCATAGTCCATGGATTGAATTTTGTCCGGGTCAATTTGGGCGATCTCGGACTCGATTTTGTCCGTGACGGTGCGGTCCGCGTCGCGGCCTCCGGCGGTGAAGACCTTGATGCCGTTATAGAGGGCCGGGTTATGGCTGGCCGTGACTGCGATGCCATAGGGCATGACGCGTTTTTTGACCATGAACATCATGAGCGGCGTTGGCGAGGAACGATTGATGACATAGGGCCGGAAGCCATAGCCCGCCATGACCTCCGCCGCCCAGTGGGCAGATTCCTTGGATAAAAACCTCCGGTCATAGCCGACGCAGATCTCCGCGCCGTCGTGTCCCTCCTTGTGCATGAGGCTGCAAAGGCCCGCGATGAGCAGGCGGATATTCGCCTTGGTGAATTCGTCCGCAATGACGGCTCTCCAGCCGCCGGTACCGAAATGAATCATCTGTTTGCCCCTCCCATGATAACTTCCGCATGGCACACGCTGCCCGCAGGCAGCACCGGCAGCGCCTCGACCGGTCTGCCGCTTATCAGAATTTTCCTGACGCCCTTCTGCACACTGTCCGGGTTCGTAACATGAATATAATACTCCGCGCCGCGCCAACGGCGCACGACGGTGAATTCCTTCCAGTCCGCCGGGATACACGGGTTGACGCGCAGGCAGTCAAAGTCCGGCTGCACGCCGAGCAGATACTGCGTCGCGGCATAATATGCCCAGCCAGACGAGCCTGTCATGAACGGGTGGTGCGCCTCGCCGTAGGTTGTGTGCGCCTTACCGGAGATGAACTGGCAGTAGGTATAAGGCTCGGCTTTGCGTGTTTCGATTTTATCGTTTTGCAGCGCAGGGCAAAGCGCGTTATAGAACTTCATAGCCCTGTCTCCCCTGCCCAGCTTTGCCTCGGCACACCATGCCCACGGATTCGGGTGGCTGAACACAGAACCATTTTCCTTGAGGCCGGGATAAACGCGAGTGACAAAGCCGATGGCATCGTCCGGCTTTGTAAAGCACGGCGCGTTCAGCATCAGGCCCCAAGGCGTATAGAGATATTCGTCTACCGCATCCATGGCGGAAAGCCCTCGTTCCCGGCTGGCCGCACCGGACAGAACCGCCCAAGTGTTGCTCTCCATATGGACGCGGCCCTCGGTATCCTGCTGCGTGCCGATTTTTCGGCCGTCGGCGGTGATGCCGCGGATATACCATTTTCCGTCCCAGAGGACGCTTTCACAGGTTTTCGTGACGGATTGGCGGAGTTTTTCATAGCGCGCCGCATCGACCGTACGCCCAAGGCGATTGGCCAACTGCACAAAATTGTCCAGTGCCCAAATATGCAAAAAACTTACCATGGCACTTTCGCCGCCGCCGAGATTCAGGCAGTCGTTCCAATCGGCGCGCAGACCCTTGCAGATCCCGTGCGTCCCCACCTGTCGGGCAGAGAAATCAAGAATGTGCATCAGATGCCAGTAGACCGTCTCCTCGCCGCCGTCAGCATAGGTCACAGGCTCGTCGAGGAAGGAAAGTTCACCCGTCTCCTTGACATACTGTACAACAGCCGGGACGAGCCAGAGCGCATCGTCCGCGCATGCGTCCTTTAGACCGTGGACAATCTGGCTCTTATCCGGTGTCGGAATGACCGTGGGCGATTTGAACGACTGCTGCGGCGCGTCCTTTTCAAACCAGCGCGGCTCAAACAGATGCAGGCCGTAGCCCTCCTTCGTAAGCGCCCGCAGGAGTTCGACAAGGCGGCTGCGGCATTTTTCAGGGTTTGCGTGCGGAACCATCATCGCGTCCTGCGCCGTGTCGCGGTAGCCGAGGCCAACGCGCCCGCCGACCTCAATGAACGAGGTGAACCGGGAGAACATAACGTTGATCTCGCTCTGGTAGAGGTTCCAGATATTCAGTTCGGTGTTCATGCCCTCGTTCGGCGTGCTGACCTGCAGGCAGGAAAGCTTCTTATCCCAGAATTCTGCAAGGCGTGAAAAGTCCTCATCCGCCTTTTCCGGTGTCCAGCGGGTCTTAGCCGCTTTTCCGGCCTCGAGATCACCCTCGCCAAGCAGGAATAGAAGCCGCGCTTCCTCCCCGGGCGCAAGCGTCACGTTTTTTTGCAGCACACCGCAGTGGTTTCCGCCCTTCTGGCCGGGAATTTCACATATGCCTGTCTCAACCGCGAGAGGATCGCGCTCCGTGCGGTACGGGCCGAGAAAGCGGTCACGCAGACAGGCGTAACCGTCAGGGGTAAAATCGGACGCAAAAAACTGGAATCCATTTTCTTCATAATACAGATCGTTTTCGATCACGCCGACTTCATATCGGCTTCCGGAGGCGTAGAGACTCATCTGGAAGTTCTGGTTATCCATCTGAATCTGGTGGAAGCTGAATTCCAGATAGGAAAAGACGGACAGATTCCGTGGGATACCTGAGTCGTTGCGGAGCCTGATGTCCCAGAGTTCGATCGGCTCATCCATGGCGACGAACAGCTTCTGCTCGGCATGAATCGCGCTGTAATCGCAGAGGTATTTCACATAACTCAGTCCATGGCGGCAGGAATAGAACTTTTTGTCCTTCCCCACCGGCTGCCACGAAACAGACCAGTAATCGCCGGTATCATTGTCGCGGATGTAAATATAATGCCCTGGGCCGTCCATCGGCACGCCGTTCGGCCGGAAGCGCGTGATGCGGTGATATTCCGGCGAACGGTACAGAAGATAGCCGCCTGCCGTGTGATTGAACACGCCATACATATCGCCGACACCGATGTAATTTGTCCAAGAAACGGGCAAATCGACACGGTCGATCACATATTCGCGGCTTTGGTTGTCAAAATGGCCGTACTGCATAGCTTCTCCCACCTTATCTCAATAATGTATCGCGCAGCTGCGCGGCGAAGGAATGATTCTTCGTATCGAGGCTTGCTTCCCAGACAATAATCCCGGCCAAGTCCGCATTACGGATGAGGTCAAGCTTCTGCCCGAGTGAGCGTGCCGTCTCCACCGATAAAAACCAGCGTTTGAATGTTTTATCCGTCCCGTCGTAGACAAGATACGCGCCGCCTGCCCGCGCGTCATAGGCGCTGTGCCAGCCGGGCGTCTGCAGAAGTTCCAATAAATCCTCCTGCGCAAGCGTATCCCACGTCGGCCGCTCCGGCTCGACGGGAGCGCCGAGCGCTGCCTGTATAGACACAGGTTTTTCCCGCAGGCGCATGGCCGTGCAGTAAAATGGCGAACCGATGCAGACCTTTCCGGACGCGACACCCTGCGCCAATATGCACTGTACGGCGATTTTCGCCTGCGCTGCGCTTGAGGCGTGGCCGCTGACGCCTGCCCAGCAGCCGCATAGATCGTAGGTCATAAGGTTGATGAGGTCGAGGTACTGCGCAGCGCCTGCCCAGTCCTGCCGTGCAAGCGTATCCGGCGCGCCGGAGGCGCAGGCCGTCAGTGCTTTCGTTCCTGTTCCAAAGGCGTCATCCATGGCGGCGCGGAGTTCTGCAAGCAGCAGGACAAAATTCTCCCGGTCCTCCGTTTCCGTTCCAAAGACGCAGCAGCCTTCGTCGCCGTCTGGGTCGGCAGGGTTTCCCTTCCGCTCGCAGGCGGGATATTCCCAGTCGATGTCAAATCCGGCCAGCCATTCGTACTGGCTCAGAAGCGCAAGGCAGTGCTCGATAAAGTCCGCGCGCCCCTCCCTTGTGTACGCCATTTCGGAAAAATACCCGCAGCGTGTCCAACCGCCGATGGAAAGTAGAATTTTCACTGCCGGATAGTTTTTGTGCATCGCCGCGTACTGCGCAAAGTGATTGCGCGGCAGCCCCGGCGCGATTACGCTGGGCGATGCGTCATCCGTGTCGCACTCCGGGTGCAGAGAGACGATGCGCCATGCAGTCCGCGCGTTTTTTTTCGCGGCACGGCGGGCAAACGACGACTCCTGTTTCCCTTCCGCCGGTTCAAGCGCCCAGAACGCGTGATTGAGATACGTCGCGCAGTCCCACGGCAGCGCGCAGACCTCGCCCTTCCGCGCCGGTCTTCGGTTCAGATTCCAGTTTGCAAAGTATAAAACAGCCTGCCGCACCGATTCCGCCCTCCTTTTTTCGTTTATTCTGATTCGATTATAGACGCCCTGCTTTTCGCATGCAACGGCTCTGTCCGACATCGACAACAACGGGCAAAAAAAAGCAAGGATATCCGCAGGGGCTCTTTGCGCGAATTGGGGGAAGTATGGTATACTGTGGTCAGGCTTATGCGAAACTGACAGAAATTCTGCCTGCGCGTTTGTAGGGGCCGATGCCCACATCGGCCCGTTGAGATGTTGCGAATTTTCCGAAGATTTCCGAAAAAACGGTACATATTGCCGGGCGGAGCAGAGTGTCACCCCTACAAACTGCATCCGTCTTTTGTTTGCTTTTTTCATGCACTTACAGTTTTGAAACAGGAGGATCATTGCATATGCTTGTACGCCCCATCACAAAGGAAGAGCGGCTTCAGTCCGCGCAGCTGTTTGCCATTGCTTTTGAATCGCCGTTTGATCCGAACGATCTGACACCGTTTGCGGAAAATCCTTGCATCTGGGCCGCGTTTGACGAGGAAAGCGGAGAGATGATGAGCACAGTCTATGTGACAGACTATCGGGTGCAGTTTGACGGCGGTCGCTACAAAATGGGCGGAATCGGCGGCGTGGCATCTCTGCCGCAGTACCGCCGCGCGGGCGGTATCCGCGCCTGTTTTCAGAAAGCGCTGCCCATTCTGTACCGCGAAGGCTATGTCTTTTCCTATCTCTATCCGTTCTCTACAGCGTATTACCGGAAATTTGGCTATGAAAGCTGTGTACAGCGGTATCTGGCCGTTCTTGACCTGCGGCAGCTGCGCCCGGCGGAGTTTTCCGGCTCGTTCCGGCTTGCGCGAGGCGGCGATATGCTGCTGCCCGCTATCCGGCAGCTCGATGAGAGGTGGGAAGCGCAGTATAACATGATGGTTCAGCACGCAGAGGCAGACTACCGCTGGCTTCTTTCGGCAGCGCCCGCATCAAAGCAGGAATTTATATATGCCGCGTTCTCAGCAGCCGGTGAACCGCTTGGTTATGCGGCGTTCAAAAAGCAGGACGAGCCGGACGGTCGGAATCTTGTCTGCTCCCGCCTCCGCTTTTCCGGAAAAGACGGCTTCGCAGCGCTTATGCACCTGTTCTCGCGCTTTGCTTCCGACCACCGCTTTGTCAAATTCCCGCTCCCATGCTGCACAGCCATGCAGTACCTGCTGCCGGAATGGTCGCTCGGCGCGGTGCGATGGGAACTGCAAAGCGCCGGTATGGTGCGTGTGGTGAACGCGGAGGCGGCGCTCCGCGCCGCGTGCTACCTCGGCGGCGGAAGCGCCACGCTCCGGCTGCATGACGCGCAGATCGAGGAAAACAATGCGTGCTTTGCCGTCCAGTTTGAAAACGGGCGGGCCATTTCTGTCAGCCGCTCAGATACGCAGCCGGATGCAGAATTGGAGATCAGCACGTTCTCCGCGCTGCTGTGCGGCGTGTGCGATTTTTCAGAGGCGCGGCAGTATTTCCCCGGCCTCGAAGTGTTCCACGAATCCGCGCCGCTTGACTGCGTCTTTTTCCGCAAGCCGCTTTATATTGAGGATTACTTTTAAGTATTCTTTAGGTGCGTCCTGTATACTCACAGCAGAAAGGACGTGATGAGCATGATGATGAAACATCGTATTTTTCTGCTGCTTCTGGTCTTAAGCCTTATGTGCGGCCTGTGCGCCTGCACGGCAGCCCCGACAGACACCGGCGCTTCCGCGCAGACGGATGAATTGTCCGACGCACAGGAAACAACCGCATCCTCTGTGTCGGACGGCACGGAAACAATCATTCAGTTTACAGATGAAGCCGCCTCCGTCTCCGGCAGCGGCTGTGAAGCGGATGGGACGGCGCTGACCGTTTCCGAAAGCGGCGTTTACCGCCTGTCCGGGAGCTGCGCTGACGGCTCCGTCACGATCAAGAAGGGCACAACAGACGTGACGCTGATTTTGGACAATCTGACGCTCACGAGTACGGACACTGCACCTATTACCTGCGGCAAGTCCTCGCAGGTCACAATCGAGGCGGCTGCTGGAACGGTCAATGCGCTTTCCGACAGCGAACAGAACAACGGCGACACATACCCCGCGAACGAGAACGCAGAAAACGCCGTTCTCAAATGCAAGGACGGCTCCCAGGTGACGCTCTGCGGAACCGGTTCGCTCACGCTCACCGCCAACGGCAAAAATGGGATCAAATCCGGCGCTTCGACAGACGAAGACGGCGAAGCCAGCCTCACCATCCGGGAGTTGACGCTGACGATCCATGCGCCAGTCAACGACGCGATCAACGCCGGGCAGCTGCTGACGATCGAAAGCGGCGAGCTGACCATTTCCGCCGCAGACGACGCGATCCACTGCGACTACACGCTGCAGATCGGCGCGGAGGGCACGGACGGGCCTGCGATCTCGATCACAGACTGCTATGAGGGACTGGAGGCTGCCACGCTGAACGTCGCCTCGGGCGACATTCGCATCCGCGCCTCGGACGACTGTCTGAATGCAGCTAATTCCGATCTGACCGGCTTCGATTTCTCCATGAATCTCTCCGGCGGTACGATCAACGCCTATACGACGGACGGCGACGGCTTTGACTCCAACGGCACCATGACTATCTCCGGCGGCACCATTTGCGTCTGGACGGCGAACACGGCAGACAATCCGCCGCTTGATGCTGACGGAACGATCACCATCACCGGCGGAACTGTTTTGGCTGCCGGTGGCAGCGCGGGCATGGGCATGAAGCTTTCCGTCTCGCAGCCATATGTGACCTTTGGCCAGTCCGGCAGTATGCAGCCGCGCGGCGGAGGCGCGGACGCGCTCATTTCAAACGGCAGTACGCTTGCCATTTGGGATGAAACGGATACGCTTTTCAGCATGGAAGCGCCGTGCAGCGCGCGCTTCGTCTTCTATTCCTCGCCCGAACTGACGGAGGACGGAAGCTATACGCTCCTGTCCGATGGTGAAAACGCCGGAACTGCTGAGGCACAGACAGGCGAGAGCCAGTCCGGCTTCGGCGGCATGCCGGGCGGCTTTGACCCGAACGGAGAAGTTCCCTCTGACATGCCAAACAGCGAAACACCGCCCACACCACCCGATGGCGGCACGCCGCCTGAAAAGCCGGACGGCACATCCATGCCGGAGCCTCCGGACGGCAGCACACCCCCGGAAAAACCGGACGGCGCACCGGAACCTCCGGATTCCGGCAGCGTATAACAGCGCCCCGCTCTGGTTTCTTTTATACCGAACCCAAAGAACCACAAAACCGCTCCCCCGGATGCCCGGGGGAGCGGTTTTGAAAAAGCGGAGTTATTTTGCAGCCTTGGCAGCCTTCTTGGCGGCCTTCTCGCGCTCGAGGCGGGAGATGAACAGGGCGCAGGTCGCGTCGCCGGTGATGTTCAG
>OGMF01003206.1_pt1 | contig 12594 bp, 10 predicted proteins | sample 1572921 | NCBI WGS metagenome assembly OGMF01 (sample SAMEA2581919, study PRJEB24529) | metagenome | biome: Human gut stool | place: China | collected 2011
CTTAGTCCCTCCTTTCTTTAAGATGAGAGAGCTAAAGAAAAACCACCTTGGACAAGGTGGCCGGGGAGTAGAACAACCATGATACACGAAAATGGCTTGCCCGTCGTTACCTCAGGGCCTCCCCGGCCATAAAAGACTTTTACAACCGGGGATATAGTCCTAATTGCGGAAAAAACCACAATTAAGTTTCAGAGTTATATCCAAACCCTGTCGTGTATCACTAGACGTGTTCTAAACGCCCGGACTATCTCTAGCCCTTCGATAACCGCCTCTTACTGCGGCTATTCTTCCGTTGACAATAATCAAAATTTTCAGCTTTGGCAAGTAAATATCATGCGTATTTCTATTTACCGTTTTTTAGGTAAGTATAAAGAGCTATGGCTGAATGTCAAGTTAATTTATAGTCTTGTTATGAATAAAAGAGAAGCACAGACCATAAGCGATGAAATTGTTGGCGTTTTGCGAAAAAAACGCATTCAGCAGGGCATCAGTCAGTATAAATTAGCTCAGGAAACCGGGCTGAGTAAAAGTTCTATATTGTATATCGAGCGGTTAAAACAAAAACCGGCAATGTATACGTTGTTGATGATTGCCGACTGTCTGAATGTTGATTTGTCCGATGTTTTGAAGTCGTTGCGCTGACTTTTATATTGTTTAGTTTTTATTGCATATAAAAAACCCGCCGTTTCCGGCGGGCTTTTGTTTTTGCCGTGACTTATTCGTGCAAATGCGGCATCTGTGCCTCTTTGACTAAAGCGGCGACAAAATCGTCAAGTTTAACCGTTTCCTGTTTTTCGGAACCAAGACGGCGGACGGTAACCGTACCGTTCTCTTTCTCTTTGGCGCCGACAACGGCAATAACCGGAACCTTGGCTAACGAATGCTCGCGTACCTTGTAGTTGATTTTTTCGTTGCGCAGATCCGATTTGGCATACAAACCCGCCTCTTGCAGCTTTTTGACAACTTCTTCGGCATAATCGTCAATGTCGCTGACAATCGGGCAGACTACAACCTGTTCCGGCGACAGCCACAAGGGCAGCTTGCCGGCATGGTTTTCAATCAGAATGCCGAGAAAACGCTCAATTGAGCCGAACAATGCGCGATGCAGCATAACCGGCTGATGTTTTTCGCCGTCTTCGCCGATGTACGAAATGTCAAAGCGCTGCGGCAGGTTCATATCCATCTGAACGGTTCCGCACTGCCATTCGCGGCCGATGGCGTCGCGCAGAATAAATTCCAGCTTCGGACCGTAGAACGCGCCTTCGCCTTCGTTGATTTCATATTTGTAGCCGTTGTGTTCCAGAGCATTGGCCAGGGCTTTCTCCGAAATGTCCCAGATTTCGTCGGAACCGATGCGGTAAATGCTGTCCGGGCGCGTTGACAGATAAATCTTGACGTCTTCAAAGCCGAAGTCTTTGTAAATGTCCAAAATCAGTTTGATGGTCTTGACGCATTCTTCTTCCATCTGTTCCGGCGTGCAGAAAATGTGCGCATCGTCCTGCGTAAACTCGCGGACGCGCATCAGTCCCATCAGCGAACCGGAAGCCTCATAGCGGTTGACCATACCGAACTCGGCCACGCGCAGCGGCAGGTCGCGGTAAGACTTAATGCCCTGTTTGTAAACCAGCAGGCCGCCCGGACAGTTCATCGGCTTGACGCAGAACTGTTTTTCGTCTTCGGTCTTGCCCGAGTAGTTGTGCGCGCCGTATTTGTCCCAATGGCCGGAAATCTCCCACAGAACGCGGTCCATAATACGCGGTGTGGCAATTTCGATATAGCCGTTATGCTCTTGGCGATTGCGCATATACTCAATCAGCTTGCGGTAAATCTTGTAGCCTTTGTCGTGCCAGAAAACCGCGCCCGGCGCATATTCAGGCTCAAAGTGGAACAGATCCATCTCGCGGCCGAGTTTGCGATGGTCGCGTTTTTCGGCTTCTTCCAGCATTTCCAGATAAGCCTTGAGGTCTTTTTTGTCCGCCCAGGCCGTTGCATAAATACGCTGCAGCATTTCCTTGGTAGAGTCGCCGCGCCAGTATGCGCCTGCGACTTTCATCAGTTTGAAGGCGTCGCCGATTTTGCCGGTGGAGGGTACGTGCGGCCCGCGGCAGAGATCCGTAAATGCTCCCTGACGATACAGCGAAATTGTTTCGTCTTCCGGCAGGTCTTCAATAATTTCGGCCTTATAATGCTCACCCATGTCTTTGAAGTATTTGATGGCCTCGTTACGCGGCATGACGATACGTTCGAGCTTTTCGTCGCGTTTGACGATTTCATGCATTTTAGCTTCGATTTTTTCAAAGTCTTCGGTCGTAAACGGTTCTTTGCGCGCAAAGTCGTAATAAAAGCCGTTTTCAATGGCCGGGCCGATAGTAACCTGAACGTCGGGCCACAGCTCCTTGACCGCCTGCGCCATGACATGCGAGCAGGAATGGCGCAGGATGTGAAGGCCTTCCTTATCCTTACCGGTGATAATGGTCACGGTTGCGTCGGTAGTGATGGGAGTGCTTAAATCCTGTGTTTTGCCGTTTACGGTAATGGCCAAAGCTGCTTTGGCCAGGTTTGGGCTAATCTTGTTTGCGACGTCAAATCCGTTGACCCCGCTTTCCATCTCTAAAATACTACCGTCAGGTAATTTTATCGCAACCATTTTAAAATTTTCCTTTTGTTAAATTAATCTTTCGGTTTATCCGAAGCCATAAGCTCCTCATAAACCTTGATAGTTTTAGCACACATAATTTCTTTTGTGAAGTTGTCTTTTACGTTTTTGACCGCCGCTTTGGCGATTTTTTCTTCCTCGCCTTCGGAGAGCGACAGAGCCCAGTCGATGGCTTCGGCTAAGGAAGCGGCGTTATTGTTGTAAAAGAGTCGTCCGGTTTTGCCGTCAATGACGCTGTCCAGCGAACCGCCGTGATTGGACGCGACGACGATTTTGCCCATGGCCTGTCCCTCAATGGCGATACGGCCGAAGGCTTCCGGTTCGATGGCCGTCGACAGGATGACGTTGGAAACCATCATCAGCGCCGGCATGTCCAGCACTTTTCCGAAGATAGCCACCCGGTTTTCCAGACCGTACTTGGCAATCAGTCCCTTAAGCTCTTTGACATACTCCTCGCGGCCCTGTTCGTCGCCGGCAATAATACAATAATAATTCTGATTTTTGACCTTTGACAAGGCCTCAATCAGCAGGTGCTGCCCTTTCCACCGGGTAATCCGGCCGCCGAGCAGCAAAACTTTTTTGTCGTCTGGAATATTGTAGTCCCGCACTGTGTTTATCATTCTTTCCGGCGTAACCGCTTCCGGCGAAAATTTTTCGGTATTGACGCAGCGGTGCACCAGGCGGATTTTGTCTTCCGAAATTTTGTAATTGGCCAGAATATGGCGCTTGATATGCTCCGAAATGGCAATAACGCGCTCGCCGTAGGTCATGACCCGGTTATAAAGCTTTTTCAGTCCCCAGGGGCCGAGTCCGTAAGTGCCGTGAAACGTGGTCATGTAATGGACGCCGGCTTTCTTTGCCGCCCAATAGGCGCTCCAGGCCGGTGCGCGCGAACGGGCGTGCACGATGTTGATGCCGTTTTCCCTGATAAACTGCGCCAGCTTGTCGGCGTTTTTGCGCATTTTGAAAATGTTTTTGGTTTTCAGCGGCAGCGTCAGATGCCCGACCCTGATTTTTTCCAGGTCATAAACCAGTCGGCCGCCCTGCGAGGCGACAAAGTTCGTAATGCCGTGTTTCTGCATGCCCCCGGCGATTTCGACCGTGCCGATTTCGACGCCCCCCATTTCCAGTTCGGGCAGAACCTGCAGAACAACCGGTTTGTTTTCTTTACCTTTGACCATTTTCCGTAAATCATCCTCTCAAAACATAACCAAATGCAGCGGCCGGACAGCCGCGGCAGACAATTAATCCTGACTTTACTATTATTTTTGCTTTCCGCAAAGAAAAATCTTCAAAATCCCACAGTTTATCCCCACGTCGGAACTGCTTACAAAAATACGCCCCGGCTTCTTGAAAGCGCATGATTGCCGCTTATTTAAACTTTGAGCTTAAACATAAAGTTGAGGGGTTGTAAAAAAATGGAATACGGGGAAGAAAAGAAAACTTACGGCGTTTTGCTGCCGGTTTTGCTGGTTGTCGCGCTGTTAATCGGCTATTTCTACCTTAAACCCGGCCCCTCAGACAAAGCTTCGCCGGAAAACGGCGGCGAACTGGTGCTGCACACCGCGCCGTTGCAGCCTCAGGACGTAACGGTTGAGAAGACCTATATCGGTTATGTGACTCCGATTAGCGACGTTGACGTCATTCCCTATATCAGCGGTTTTCTCGAAGACATTTATGTTGAAGGCGGGCAGGAAGTTGCCGCCGGCGACACTCTGATTGTCATAAGGCAGAATGAATATAAGGCGCGGATGGATGCCGCCGCGGCGCAGGTTCTGGAAGCACAGGCCAATTTCAACAATGCGCAGGTCTATTACCGCCGCATCCGCAGCGCCGGCGCCCGGGCGGTGTCCAAAACCGAAGTCGACAACGCCAAGGCATCTTATTTGTCGGCCGAGGCGCAGCTGGCCGCCGCCAAAGCCGACTATGAACTGGCAAAAGTCAACTATGACTATACGGTTATTCAGGCGCCCATATCGGGGATTGTCGGCAACGTTTCGCTGACGAAGGGCGATTATGTTTCGCCGTCCGGGCAGCCGTTGTTGAGCATTATCCAGTATAATCCGATACGGGTCGTGTTTTCGATAACCGACAAGGATTATCTGGAAGAAATCGGCAAGGGAGGCCTTTTTGCCGGCGAAAAAATCCGGCTCCGCCTGGCTGACGGCCGCATTTTCGAACAGCCGGGCACTTATCGTTTCGCCGACAACCAGATCAATCGCAGTACCAACTCCATCGCCGTTTACGCCGATTTTGCCAATGCGGACAAAACTCTGATTGCCAATGCCTATGTTGACGTGCTGGTTGAAAGAAAATATACGGACGGCATCCTGATAAGGCAGAGTCTGGTCACGCTGGCACCGGACGGCAGCTATGTCTATGTCGTCAACGGCAACCGCCTTGACAAGGTCAGGATTGACATCGTTGCGTCGGTCGGCAGCGATTATCTGGTGCGCAACGGTTTCCAAAAAGGCGACCGCATTGTTCTGGATAAGGTCGGCACCATTCGCAAAGATCAGAAAATCAGGGTTGTTTCCGCTGCCGGGCAGGAGGGTAAATAATGTTTTCCGAATATTTTATCGACCGTCCCCGTTTTGCCGGCGTCATCTCCGTCATAATGATTCTGCTCGGCCTGCTGGCGATAGCGGTGCTGCCGGTTTCCCAGTACCCGCAGATTACGCCGCCGCAGATTGTCGTTTCCACCACTTATCCCGGTGCCAGTGCGCAGGTTTTGGTTGACACGGTGGCCGTGCCGATTGAAAACCAGATTAACGGTGTGGAAAACATGCTTTACATGTCTTCTTCTTCCGATGACAACGGTTCATACAGTCTGACCATTACCTTTGATGTCGGCACCGATCCGGATATTGCGCAGGTTAAGGTTCAAAACCGTTTGTCGCAGGTTATGTCGCAGCTGCCGGCGCTGGTGCAGCAGGAAGGCATTGACGTCAAGACCCAGATGTCCAACATTCTGAGCCTGCTGGTGCTGCGTTCGCCGAACAACACCTATAATGACCTTTACCTCAGCAACTTCGCCTATACCGACATTCAAAATCCGCTGGCCCGTGTTGACGGCGTCGGTGACGTTTCCGTCTACGGACCGCAGTACAGCATGCGCGTTTGGCTCAACAGCGACCGGCTTTCTTCGCTGGGTCTGAGCAGTACGGATATCGTCAACGCTATTTCCTCGCAGAATATTCAGGCATCGGTCGGCCAAATCGGCGCCGCGCCGAGCGACCGAGATACGGCGTTGGTTCTGTCTCTGACCGCTAAGGGGCTGCTTAACGACGTCCGGGATTTTGAAAACATAGTCGTTACGACCGACAAGGACGGCGGTATCGTCCGCCTCAGCGATGTCGCGCGGATTGAATTGGGTGCCGACAACTACAACATGAATGCGCATTTTGACAACGCGCCGGCGGTCATCATCGGCCTCAGCCAGACCCCGAACTCCAATTCGCTGGACATCATGAAACGCGTCCGTGCCGAGATTGAAGAACTCAGCAAAGGTTTTCCCGACGACATGGAGTTCCGTGTTGCCTACGATTCAACCGATTATGTCCGCGCCTCGATTGCCAGCATTGTCGAAACGCTGGTCATAACCTTTTCGCTGGTCGTTCTTGTAACATACGTCTTTTTGCAAAAGTTCAAGACCACGCTGATACCACTGATTACCATTCCGGTTTCGCTGATTGCCACCTTTGCTGTCATCTATCTGCTGGGCTTCGACATCAATATTCTGACTCTTTTTGCGATGATTCTTGCCATCGGTCTGGTTGTCGACGACGCGATTATCGTCGTCGAGCGCGTGCAGTATCTGATGGTCTATGAGAATATGGATGCGCATTCAGCCTCGGTCAAGGCGATGCAGCAGATTGCCAGTGCCATTGTTGCCACCACTTTCGTGCTGCTTTCCATTTTTATCCCAGTCGGCCTTATGGCCGGTATTACCGGCAAAATTTATCAGCAGTTTGCCGTTACCATTGCTACCGCCGTTGTCTTTTCGGCATTCAATGCCCTCACCCTCAGCCCGTCGCTTTGTGCCATTTTTCTTCGCGGCGACCGCGAAACCGAACCTCATGGTTTTTTCAAATGGTTTGACGAAACCATAGATTTTTTCAAAAGCCATTACCTGAATACTGTCGGCTTTTTCTCAAGCCGGCTGAAAACGACGGCTTTGGTTACGCTCGGAACCATTGCCGTCATAGGTCTCGGATTTCTGGCAACGCCGACTTCGTTTCTGCCGGAAGAAGATCAGGGCATTATCTTTGCCAACGTTCAGCTGAGCGATACTTCGAGTATCAATAAAACCAACGGGGTAATGGCGGACATTGCCGAAAGGGCTATGAAAATCGACGGTGTCAGTTATTTTATTACCGTTGCCGGTTACTCCATGCTCGGCGGCGGAGGCGAAAATGTTGCATTCGGCGTTGTCGGTCTGGAGGAATGGGCAAAGCGCACCTCTAAAAACCTCTCCATTGAGGCAATTACCGAAAAATTGACGGAAGAGTTCGGTCAGACGCCCGGCGCCGAGGTCAACTTCTTTGCGCCGCCGTCCATTCCCGGCATTGGCAAAAGCAGCGGTTTGTCGCTGGAACTTCTGGCAACCAATGCCGCTTTTACCCCGTCGGACTTATATCGGGTCATGGGCGAGTTTCTCGGACGCCTGAATTCCTCTCCGGATTTGTCTTATGCCTTTTCCACCTTTACGGCCGATACGCCGCATATTTATCTGGACATTGACCGTACCAAGCTGGAGGCATATGATATTCCGGTTTCCAATCTTTTTGAAGCGCTGCAGAACAATCTCGGCTCGCGCTATGTCAACAACATCACGCTCAGCGGCCAGATTAACAAGGTAATTGTTCAGGCGGACTTTGCTTACCGCCGCAGTGTGCAGGACGTTGAGAATCTTTATGTTCCCTCAAAAACGGGAACCCTGATTAAGGTAAAGAGTTTTGCCGACGTCAAAACCACGATTTCGCCGAAAATCATTTACCGTTACAACCAATATACAGATGCCTCGATTACGGCACAGAGCAAAACCGGCGTCAGCACCGGCACTGCGATTGACGGCATTCGCGCCATGGCTGCCGAAGTGCTGCCCAAGGGATTTTCGATTGCCTGGACCGGCCTCAGCCTGCAGGAAGTTGAAGCCGCCGGGCTCGCTGCGTTTCTGATTGTTCTGGCGCTGGTTTTCTGCTATCTGTTTCTGGTGGCGTTGTACGAAAGCTGGATGCTGGCTTTTGCCGTCATGTTTTCGACCGTATTTGCCATTCTCGGCGCCGTTGTCGGCCTGCATCTGATGGGGCAGGCACTGAGCATTTACGCACAGCTCGGACTGATTATGCTGATCGGTCTGGCGGCAAAAAACGCAATTTTGATTGTTGAGTTTACCAAGGCTTACCGCGATGACGGCGATACGATTCTCGATGCGGCCAAAAAAGGTGCCGGCGAAAGGTTCCGCGCCGTGCTGATGACGGCACTGACTTTTATTTTGGGCGTTTTTCCGATGATTGTCGCCACCGGAGCCGGCGCGTCCAGCCAGATTGCCATCGGCACCTCGGTTTTCTACGGCATGATTGCGGCGACTTTTATCGGCATTATTTTTATTCCGGCGCTGTTTGCCCTGTTTGAAAGCATTAAGGAATGGGCAGGGCACGGACGTTATGAAGCTGAAATCCAAGTCGAAACCAAGGCCCGCGGCAACCCGCTCGGTATCAGGCTGGAACCGAAGGTTCCGGCTCCGGGCGAAAACGCGGCGAAGAAAAACGGCCGCAAAAACGGAGGCAAAAAAAATGAGAAAAAATAATCTGTTTCTGTTCTCGGCTTTTATATTGGCTTCCTGTACCGTCGGCCCTGATTACCGGGCGCCCGGATTTTTGCCTGAAAAGCAGATTGCCGCATCATTGGAGCTTAACAACACGGCAGGGAGAATTATTCCTTCCGACTGGTACCGGCAGTTTAACGACCAGACGCTCAATTATCTGATTGCCTGCGGCCTGCGCGACAGTCCGAACGTTGCGGCCGCCGTTCGGCGCCTGCGGGAGGCCCGTGCCGGTTTGAACATAGCCAGGGCCGGTTATCTGCCGGTTCTGAACGCTTCCGGAGCCTATAAATATGACAAACCCGGCAAAAATATCGGCTACGAATTGAAAAACAACTATTATCAGGCCGGCCTTGATGCCAGTTGGGAACTGGACATCTGGGGCGGCGGCCGTCGGCAGAGTGAAGCGGCGCAGGCTTTGTTCAAAGCCGCCGCGGCAGACTTGGATAATGTCCGCGTGACGCTGGTTGCCGAAATTGCCGATACTTATATCGGTCTGCGTACGGCGCAGGAGCAGCTGCGTATTTCCCGCGAAAATTTAAAGCTGCAGCGCGACATTGCCGGATTGGTTGCCGAAAAATATCGTGCCGGTCTGACTGACGACATAGCCCTCAATCAGGCCAACTATGCGGTGGAAACCACTCAGAGCCTGATTCCGGCATTGGAGCAGCAGGTCTCGGCTTCCTCCAATGCGCTGGCGATTCTGACCGGTGTGCTGCCCGGGCGTCTGTCGGTAAAACTGGAACCGGCAGCCGACAATCTGGTTTCCCGGCGTTTTGACTTTGACGTCGACGGCATGTTCGATATTCCGGCGCGGGTTGTCCGTGCCCGCCCGGACGTCCGTGCCGGCGAACAGCAGCTGATTGCCCAAAATGCCAAAATCGGGCAGGCGGTGGCTTCGCTGTTTCCCGATATAAGCATTTCGGCCATGTTCGGTTATCAGTCCATCCGCGGTACACAGCTGTTTACGCCGCGCAGCGAGGCTTTCAGCTGGTCGCCTGCTTTAACGCTGCCGGTTTTTCATTGGGGCGAACTGGTTAATAATGTCGAACTGCAAAAGGAAACCAAGGCCGAATATGTCGAATTGTATAAGCAGTCGGTATTGACGGCCGTCGGCGAAATCAAGGACAGCATGTCTGCCGTTCAAAACGAATATCGGAAGAATCGGGCGGATTACAAAGCGGAAGAAGACATGCGACGCGTGCACGAATATACTCTGGCTAAATACCGTCAGGGGCTTATCAGCTTCAGCGATATGCTTGATGCCGAACAGCGGCTGCTGAATGCGCAGAATGAACTTGCCGCCAGTAACGGCGCGATTTATCAGAACATTATTGCTTATTACAAAGCTGTCGGCGGCGGTTTTGAACCGGCATTGTACTGATTTAGTAGGCGCCGCGGTTAATCGGGTCGTCCTGCAGCACGCTCTGCGGCCGGTAAACGTATATGTTGGTCACGCTCGGCAGGTTGTAGGTACGGTGCCAGTAGCCGCGGTCTTCCATGCACAGGCGATATTTGCGCGGGCTGGAGTCAGAATCGTTGCGCAGGCTGTTGACCATGTCCGGCATGGCGCCGGGGTAGGGAACATAACTGGCCCAAATGCCTTTTTCCGAATGCCAGTCAGCGCGGATGTTCATCTTGACCTCTTCCGAAAAGAACCAGGTCCGGACGTCGGGAAGCAGTTTAAAGTCTTCGGCCTGGCGCATACATTCCGAATGGTCGCGGGCAAATTTCTGAACGCCGGTGTTTTCTCTTTCCCAGTGATAAATAACCTGACCGTCGCCGTCCTGAAAAAGGGTGCAGGACGAGGCCAGAAATGCGGAAATCAGCGAAACGTAAAGTTTTTTCATTTTAAAAGTCCAGATTTGCATAATGTTTGGCAGGAAGAATTCCTTTGATGTTGTCTTTCAGAATTTCCTTGAAACTTGGCCGCGACTTTATTTTCGAATACCACAGCTTGGCGTTTTTGTAGCCGTCCCACGGAACGTCGCCCAGATAGTCGATAACCGACAGGCTGCGGTAATGTCGGCCAGCGAAAAATCGTCGCCGGCCAGATAGTTGCGCCGTTCGGCCAGCCAGTCGATGTATTCGAGATGAAAGTTGAGGTTGTTAATGCCGATTTTCAGAATTTTCGAGTCCGGCGGATTGCCGAAGCCGAAACGCTTGTGAACCTTTTCATAAACGATGTTGCGGTTGACTTCCCGCATGAATTTGACGTCAAACCATTCAATCAGCCGCCGGACTTCGGCCTTTTGTTTCGGGTCGGCCGGCATCAGGCGTATCTCGCGGTTAACCTCCTCCAAAAATTCGGTAATTGCGTAGTTTCCGGCAATGACGTTGCCGTCAAAGACGAAAACCGGCACTTCGCCGGAGGGGTTGAGCTTGTACAAATCCTGAGACGGTTTCCATGGTTCTTCTTCCTTGAGAACAAAGAGCATTCTCTTCTCAGCCATAATAATCCGGACCTTGCGCGATGCCGCCGAAACAGGATGATGAATAAGGAGTACCATATATTTGCCGCCTTTTGTTAAAGGTTTAAGTTATGTACAATTTAAACAATAAGTTCCCAAAGGTCAAGATGACGATGCCTATTTATTATGCTTATTTTCGCCGTCCGGGGGCCTGAATCATAATCATCGTGTTCGGCTGTTCGTCAACGACAGGTTCCGCAATGTCGGGCAGAGGCTTGTCACTGCTGAACGACGGCGGAACAACGCCTTCGGTTTCCTTTTCGACCTTTTTGATCGTATCTATCAGAATCTGCTCGATACGCTTGGTTGTTTCCGGTTTTTCCATCAGCGCCGTAAACGTGCGGGAGAGGAGTTTTTTGTGAATCGAGGTTTTCGAAATGCCGATAAACAGCGGCATGTTCCAGATTGACTGTTTTGAAAAGCTGACTTTGTTGTATATGCCGAGTTTCAGCGCTTCAATCATGCTGAAATAACGGCTGCCCAGAATATAGTCGATTTGTCCGGCAAACAGGCGTTCGTACATGTCGAGGCTTTTTTCAAACTTTTTGACGTTGTACTGTTTCAGTTCCTGCGCGACAAAGTCGCTGATATGCTCGTGCGTGCTCATGGCGCCGCGCAGTTTTTTCAGGTCGGCGCGTGATTTTACCTCATGAATGCGCCCCGGCAGCATGATGGCGACAATCGGATTGTTGACCGCCGCCGGAAAAACATATTCCAAACCCATGTACATCGCCGTTTCATGATACATGCCGAGCAGCATGTCGATTTCGCCGCGGCGTACGTCGCGAACCAGCGTCGAATAGTTTTTGGTAATAACGTAGGTTACTTCAAAATTCTGCTTGGCCGCGTAGTCTTCGACAATCGGCTGAAAAATGCTGCTGAAGCTGTCGCGGTACGGCGGGTTGGCATAGTTCCCGAACGGCGGATAGTCTAAAAACGCCGCCACTTTAAGCTCTTCCTTGACACGGTTCTTTTCTTTCTTAAGCTCCACCATCTGTGCCGTTGCCGTTTCGGCCAGCAGGACAATCGTCAGAAAAAGGGAAATCAGTATCTTTGAAATTTTTATCATCATGACCGCCACAAAAAATTTGTATTATCGCAAAATCTATACTAGAATATAACCATAATTTAACTAAATTTATTTAAAAAGGTTTTAATTCAAAATTATTCAGAGTGGCAAAGATGAACGAATCGCAGAAATATTCCGCAAACGAAGTGTCTTCCTTGGGGCAGAACGAATTGGAAAGCCGGGCCTTTATCCGTACGGCTTCGGCATTAAACCTCATTAAGGAACATTGGGAGGAAAAAAAAGGCGAACTTCCCGAAGCCCTTGACAAAAACCGCCGCCTCTGGACGATTATTGCCAGTGCCATGCAGGAGAGCGACTGTCCGCAGCCGCCCGAAGTGCGTCAGAATATCATCAATTTGGCCATGTTTGTCTTTCAGCGCACGGTAAAAGTTCTGGCTGAGCCTTCGCCGGACAGCCTCGGCGTTCTTATTAATATTAATATGAATATTGCCCGCGGTTTGGCCGGCAAACAGGCTGATGAGAGCGAAACGGCCGCCGGTTTGTAGTTTCCGGTTTGCAGTTTTAAGCCCTCTCAGATGAGAGGGCTTTTTTGTATGACAAAAAAATTTTA
>OGMF01003209.1_pt1 | contig 12587 bp, 16 predicted proteins | sample 1572921 | NCBI WGS metagenome assembly OGMF01 (sample SAMEA2581919, study PRJEB24529) | metagenome | biome: Human gut stool | place: China | collected 2011
ACCGGCTATAATATAATCACAGTAAAGAGACCTAAGAAAGGGTGGTAATTATGGAAAACAAAATAAAACCGCACGAGATTTACACTGCGCTAATGATAATAAAAACGGTGTGCGAAGAAAGCACTGATTGTTGTATATGTCCGTTAAAATCACAAAATCCTAACTTTGCTTGTGGCCTTAGAACCAAGCCTACTCTTTGGAAAATAAAGGACTACAATGAATACAACGCATTTTAATGATGAGGGTCTAATATTGTTACAGGCAGCAATATTAGAACAGGCCATACATGATTATAAAATAGAATTAAAGTGTGGCGGCGGACATAGTCTTGAAAGATGGTTTTTGTCCGGATGGGGGCAAATGTTGTCAAGAGGTCACGGCGATGAAATTATAAAAAGGATTAGGCGAGAGGTAAATAATGATGTGAGAGACGAATTAAAAGTTGCATATTACGAAAACGGACATCCGAACACGCTTGAAGAACATTTAGAATAATGAAAGGAAACGTATCATGACTAACAGAGAAGCGATTGAATATATCGAACGAGAGTGTCATACATGCAAGGGGTTTTATGCTCCAGAAAATGAATGTATTGCTGTCCCACAGGATTGCTTTGAATCAAAGCGACTTGCCATTTCTGCCTTAGAACGAGAGGAACGGAGAAAAGGCTGTGACGGGGGTTATCATAGAAAAAACATCACATTCAAAGAAACTATTAAAAAGGCACTGGTCGAATATTTTTATAATACAAATGTATACGCCTGTAATATAACAAGAGTTAATGAAGCAATGGAAACAGGAAACACCAACTTGTTAGATTTTGATGAATTTTCAGAAGAGGTAATAAACGACATGGCAGAATACATCAACAATGCTATAGAAACTGAGAGGTGATGGTGTTATGACCTTAAAAGAATGTATCAAATTGTGGAAGGATGGTTGTGATTGAATGAAGTATATCAAACACATGATACCCGAAGAAATGTATGAATTCAAGTCACCATATTATATGGACCCTATAGGTGTAACAATACACAACACTGCAAACGACGCACCAGCCATCAATGAGGCCAAATGTTTGCAAAACGACCCAAGTGAAGAACGAAGCTTTCACTTTGCGGTTGACGATTGTGAAGTTGTTCAAATATTACCATTAAACAGAACCGCATGGCACGCGGGGGACGGCCAAGGCGATGGTAATATGCGGACAATAGCAATAGAAATTTGTTATTCTAAGTCTGGAGGTGAAAGGTTTGAAAAGGCTGAACAGAACGCCGCCCGTTTATTAGCGTTGTTGTCTTATTTCATATTTAGAAAGGAGGTTAAGGAAGTTGCATACACACACAAACACTGGTCAGGCAAATATTGCCCACACAGGACATTAGATTTAGGTTTAGAAAGGTTTTTAAACATGGCAGAAGATTTATACAAGGAAATTGAAGAAAGGCAAAACAACACCATATCAAAGTTAACAAGCTTAGATGAGACATTATCCTATGTGTTAAGTGAAATGCTTGCACTGAATAACAATTTAGACAGAGTGATGTTTTGGCTAAAGCGACATGTAATACCCAAGGATGTCACACCCGAAAATTACGGGGAATTGGCCGAAGTTATAAACACATTGTATAAACAGGGTGTTATAGTCGGAGAGGGTAACGAAGTTTTGTCTATGAATTATGACACCGTAAGAGCAATTGTAATCTGCAAACGAATGATTGATAATTTAGAGAAAGAGGTATTAGAATAATGAATGTATGTTTTTTTGGTGGACGGTTAGTTAAAGATTTTGAAAAAAGAGAAAAGCCAGACGGGCAATTGATGTTAACAAATTCATTAGCAATAAAAAAATCCCAAGATAAGACTACTTTCATTGATATTGCGATATTTACAACAAAGCTGTGTGAAATAGCAGAAAAGTATCTAAAAAAAGGTGATTACTGCGTATATGAATGTGAGTTAACAACTTATGACAAAGACGAAAAAAGATATGTTAGCGCCGTAGTCAAAAACATCATATTCACACAAAACAATAAAAAGAAAGAGGGTTAACCCTCTTTCTTTTATATTACAGTCTGTGCTATGAAATTTGGTGCGGTAGTAGAAGCCCCAGAGCCTTTAACATAGCTAAAAAAAGCAAGAACCCCGGTCGAATTAAACCCAATTTCGAACCACCTTTCGCTGTCAAGTGTTGGCGAATCCAAAGAAGAAAGCTGTTTGAATATGGGAATAGCAATACTTCTGCTTGCTAAAGTATCCCCAACCCAAGCCGATATTCCATTAGCCAAAGTCTTCATAGTGCTTGAAGTAAACACTTCATATGCACCGGAGGGCAATTCGTCTTGTGAAATTGACCCATAAATAATCAACCCAGTTTTATCAAATCTAACAGTCATTTGAGTTAGAACAGCGGGGCCGCCATTTCCGGTCAACACAATCGGCGTGAATTCACTCGAAACCTTGCTATCCACATATGCCTTTGTGGCCGCCCGGTCTGACGGGCTTCCAGGCAATATTTCTGACGTAATTGTAACATAGGGTGTCACAAAACCCGTTTCAAAATTACTTTCAAGATCATTCACCCGCCTTGAAAGGGAAGAAATTGACGAACTGAACGAGGACACCTCGTCGCCAAGGTCATTAACCTGTGTTGCCAGCTGTTGCATGGTTTTCAATAAACCGTTAATTTGTGTTGTGTGCTGTTGGATTTTTTCCGCGTCAGCTTCCAGCGAATTGTTAATAGAAGCAATTTGAGAGTTGATGGAAGAGATAGCTTCCGAATTTGCGGCGATTAACGCTTCGTCCGCGTTAATCTTGTCAATTATTTCATTGACCTCATAACAGATTTTTGATAGTGCTTCGTAATAGCTCAGCGAATCGTCATACGTAGCAGGCAGTGTTTGATTCATAATTAGATTTAATTTTTGTAGCATAATTTACCCCCATAAAGTTATAAAATACTCATTGAATTCGTCTAACATGAGTGAATATATATTTTTTATTTCCTCTCTGAACAGTTTAATTGCCTTTAAATTGTCTTCACCACGAATCGTTTCAATGTGTTCTAACTCATAATTTTTTGTCACAGTTTGGTCACCAGTGTTTGAAGTTTTAACAGTCCCCGTATTTGTGGTGGTTTGGGTGTTTGTCCTATCGTCCACGGTTGCCGTGCTTAAATAGTTCAAGTTTTTAACGTCTGTTAATGAGCCGTTAGGCGTGTCAGAATACGCACTTGTATAATCTTCTGAAGCTTTGGTTTCTGTGGATAGGTTGTTGGTTGTTGTGCCCCCGGTTGTGGTTTCAGTGCCGGTCACATCATTTATTCTGTCGGTATACCCGGGTGATGTTAAGAAGAAAGAAAATTCTTTCGTTGTTGATGAAGACAAGTCATTATAATATGGTATAATTTCTCTTAAATGATTATTTATCTCATATTTCCACCGCGCAAATGTTTCAAAACCAATCTCATGAAATGCGAAGTGGTTTAAAAACAGTGTTTCAAAGGTGGTTATGGACAGAGGTCTGTCAAGAGACAAATCGCCGTCAAATATCAGTGGTAAAGCTTTTGGTATGTCTTTTTTAAGCTGAGTTAATGACGTGTCTGTAGACTCAGCAAGCGAGCCAATTATGAATCGTAGCTCTGTTGTGTATTTTGACAATCACCATCACCCCCATAATTATATTCAACGTCAACATTCAATCCAAACATTTTATTTATTTTTTCACATGCTTGTTTTCGCATTGATATAAAGGACGTTCTGCTCGCCAGCACACCACCCATCTGGCGTTGAACCTCGTCGGTTATCATGCGCTCCTTTTTCGTTTCACTAATGTTTGGAACGCCTAAAAACGTGAGAGCCTCATTCCATATTTTCGTTTTCAGTTCATACAATTCAGGGGAAACAAACGGCGCACCCAAAGACATTGAAGATATAGAATCGTCTTTAAATTCATCTTCTTTGAATATGACAGGGACGTTGCCGTCATAATTTTTATAAGCGTTTAAAACACTCAACTGCTGTTTTTTATTCGCTTTAAGTGCTATTGGGGTCTTTTGGGTGTTGATATTTATTTGAATTGTAACGTCTATGTTGGCCAATTTTTTTGAAAAATTTAAAATGTGCTGTACAGACGGCGTTCTAATATAGTTATTAAACACTATTACACTGTTTTCAATTGTCAGATTTTTATTATATCCGTTAGTGGCATATGCTCTGCGCTTAATTGGCACATTATACACATTCCATGACCCAGAAATAGCGGTATTTAGGGAAAGAAGACCCATGACATCATCTTCAAAGACAACAGCTTGCCCCTTTTCAAACAAGGCCAATTCTAAAAATCGTGTGTCAATTGAATCCGGGAATCCAGTCCATTTGAAACGCGAAACTGCTATATCAGTCAATCGTTCTACATAGTAATTATATGTTGTGTTCGTGTCTACTATAGAATCATAGAATCGTTTTCTCTCGTTTCTTGGCAGTGATATATTTTTCATGATTATACCCCATTATTTTGTGAATAATCGCCGAATTTTGCCGTAGACTTCCAAAACGTCATACCCCGGTCAAGAGCTTCTTCAAACACGCGCCTTGTGTCGGCAGGGGCCGAACCAGACACATGAATGTTTGAGGTTTTAACATAGTTAAACGCCGGGCGACTTGATATGTTTGGTTGTTTAATAGTGTTAGTCGCATAGCCAAAACGGGTAAAATAATCGTCAACCGCTTTAGCCGCGTCATAACGCAGGGTACATTGGTATATGTTGAATACTGGGTCCAGATATTTAGTGACAAATGACAACCCAGCCCCGGATGAAGCAACATTCGGCGGCGCGTTCATTAAATCGCCTATATTAGCAGCCTTTTCGCCCAATGAGAGAGCCCCCGACGATAAATAATCCATCCCGGTTGGATCCCCCGCAGCAATCGCTGCCACCCCCGTGCCAATAGTGATAGAATCTTTCAACAAAGAAAACCCCCATGAAAATTTGTTGGTCGCCCAGAAATTAAGGTATGCGGGGGTGTTGATGGCGGGCACAGGAAACGCAGTATAAATTATTTGGTTGTTTGCACCATCCAAGCCGTTGTAATTTTTGCACACAAGTCTCATTGCAACATCCGGGAATGACACTGTCTGTAAAGTAAATATCAACTGATTTTCCTCGTCGCTTTCCTCAAATTTAAAATCACGACTATTTCCATCAAGTGAAATTACACGGCCAAAAGAATAAGGATAAGTTTTTAATTTGTTGTTTTTTGGGACATAGCCATCTAACGATAAATTATTAAGTGTGTACGATGATATACTTGGTGAATAATATGGGTATATGGAAACAATGGATTCAACCCCGTTCGTCGCAACATACGCATTTATTGCTTCCGCGATTTCCTTATAGGATTGTTGTGAGGTGAGCCAATGCCCAGAATAGCAATTTGTAAACACGCCATCAATAGTCGTGCCAACGGGTTGCGCGCCGTCCCATGTTTTAGACCCAACCATCCCTATACCACTAATTAAAGAAGTCACAGAAGTCTGTAACCGATATGTGTAGTCTGTGATATTAAACGGTTCGGGCATTAAATTTTCATACAACGTGTCATTTACGCTATGCTCTCTAAGCACCAACCCCGGTTGAATGGTCATATCAAAAAACCAAGTCTGAATCTCGTCCAATTCTAACGTCAATTCGGTTGTAGCGTTGCTCAACATGGTTCGATTAGTGATAAACGCATAAAACCATTTTGAAGTATACGATGAATTCTGAAACATTACATAGTTACAGTCGTTTAACAAATCGACAGGGATGTTGACCTTAATCGAATTATTAAATGAACGAACATAGTTTTGGTCGTCAAGGGTGAATGAAAATGTTCCTAAACTACCGAGCGTTGTGTTTGGTTTAACTTTCGCGCTGAAATAACTGGTCTGTGCAGACACACTCGAAAAATAGAGCGTGTCTGCATAACCAGTTGAAAGAGGAACATTCGTCAATATTTTTATAATTGAATTAGGTGCGATATACATTATTGTACGGTAATTGTTGCTGTTCCTTTTTTACTCGGGTCAAAGGTTGAAGTAGCGGTGATGACAACACTCGACCCTGAAAAGTCAGACGCGATTGTTACAAAGCCACGTGAATCCACGGTAGCCTTCGCATTGGCAGATGACCAGGTCACGGACTGAGGAGCAAAGTCGGTTGTTTTAACAACGGCGGTTAACTGCACGCTTCCGCCCTTAGCCACAGTTGCTGTTGACGGTGAAACGGTCACGGAGGTAACAGCGGGGGTTCCGGTGGTAAATACAGCCGCGTTCGCAAAGGGAGACACGCTCATTACTTTCCACGTGTGCAGGAAATAATTCCAATACAGCCCCTTGCCGTTATAGTTTTCAGTGAATTGCATCATTTGGTCATATACCATAAACCAATTTTTATCTACAATAACCGCGGGAATTGAATTGAGGGATGTTAAATCGTCCGACCCTATTTCCTCATATGCCGGGTCATCATAAAACAATTCATTGAGACGTGCGGTGTCCAAGTCCCCAAAACCATCAACCAAAATAACATGGCCCATAAATTCGGCCTTATCCATATTGAAAGCCGTGGCCAGCACTTCAACGTTCATCTGGCTTTCAGTGGCGGTGTCGATAATGAGATATTGGTCATCTTTGAGAGTTGAAGTATAAACACCAGCAACATTATGTTTGTTGGAATAAAAGGTCAAATCGTTGCTAATTGACTTAAAAGCAACAACGTTTTCGCTAATCGTCCCACTAACACCGATAATTTCCATTTGACCGTTAATAATGGCTTTTGCAATTAGATATTTCATGGTTTGGTATTCATCATAATTCATTGATGTATATAATGAATCGGTGATTTTTGCTATTAAGTCAGATATACCATCCCATGATAAAAATGCGGCTCGCAACTGGTCATTTTGAATTGTTACAGGGTAAACCTTCTTATAGTTTACAACATGAAACGCGCTTTTCACATCCGGAAGGTTGCGCGTATAAATCGTTGCTTCCGAATCTTCGGGGTTGTAATTCTGGACGTTGGCAATATTTACAAATAATTCCTCGACGGTCTCGCCAAAGTCCATAACACCCTTTTTAAATACAGACCACGGATTTTGATATGATTTAGACGTGACAATAACAAGGCCGATTCTTCCAATGAGCGCGTTTAAAAACTCGTTTTGAAGTGCGGGGTAGTCCATAATAATGGCGCCAATACCACGAATTGAATCGCCGTCCTCTGTCGCGTATGGCACATAGTTTCTATAGTCTATGGTTGCCGAATTTCTAATCGCATTTAAAATATTCACACTGGAATTAGTGAGTGTTACAGGCTGTGGAACATTTGCCATTATTTGCCACCTCTTTCTTCAAATAAATCATCAATTTTAATTGTTTCAGTTTCCTCAATTTTTTCGCCCTCATCTTCAACCTTTGGGCTTCCAAATCTTTCAATATACCTTTTTCTCCACTTCTTTTCAACCTCTTCAACGTCACCGCTTGCACGTGACAATTCGTCAAATGTGTCTGAAATGTCTTCCACAATTTTAACCTTTTCTTCGGTCAACTCTCCCTCGTCAAAAATCGCAGAAAGTCTGGACAAAATATCTTCTTTACTTGTCTTCATTGTTTATCCTTTCTAATAAAATATTTATAACATTTGTGTTATTATTGATTGCTTCTGTAAGCTCATCAACCTCTTTTCGGTGAGCATCTATCAGCTTATTCACATAATATAGCAACACACAGCACATAGCGACGGGAAAGCCTGCTGTGTTTATTAAAGTGATAATGTTTTCCATCAAAACTCTCCTTTCTTATATTATATCACAAAACTTTTTCTTGTCAAGTCTTGACACATATTTATCTTGTGTTATAATAAAGTATGGAATTTTATAATGGGAATAAGTTATTAAATACAAAAGACCTAAATAAAAACACCCCGGAAATATTTATTGTCACATCAAACAGAAGTGCAGGAAAAACAACGTTTTTCAATAAGCATGTGATTGATAATTTTAAGCGTGACGGGTCTCAATTTGTTGTACTTTATAGAACAGGTTATGAATTGTCAGATGCGCATATTGCGTTTTGGAACGACATTCACGACTTATATTTTCCATATGATGAAATGACATCAAAACCATACGCCAAGGGGTTGTATTATTCACTGCTGTTGAATGGTGAAACATGTGGATTCGCCCTTTCAATCAATCAAGCAACAAAATTAAAAAATCGTTCCCATGTCTTTAAAAACGTGACAACGATATTATTCGATGAATTTCAAGAAGAATATGACAACTACCTACCCGGCGAAGTGGAAAAAGTGAGAAGTATTCATACATCAATTGCAAGAAGGGCGGGTGAGCCCTCAAGATATGTAAAGCTTGTTCTAATTGGCAACACTTTGAATCTATTGAACCCCTATTATTCTGCCCTACACATCACAGAAAGAATAAGGCCTAACACAAAATTTCTTCGTGGCAATGGTTGGGTGTGCGAATTTAATTTTAATTCCGGGGCGGCAAATTCTCTGAAAAATTCTACCTTTAACTCTGCCTTTGACGATGAATACAGTAAATATGAATCAGAGGGCGTATATCTCAACAATTCAGTGGCGCTGATTGATAAGCCGTCTGGAAAAAATTCTTACATGCTAACAATAAATTATAAGGGTGAAACATTCGGGGCTTTCTTTTATTACGACCTTAATATCATTTATATATCGCAAAAATACGACAAAAATTGTAATGATATATTAGATTATACAAATCCATATCTAAATTGTTCTACCAAACATAAGATGATGAGGGATTTTTTTCATCGTGGTTTAATAAGGTTTTCAAACATTGGCGTAAAAGAAAAAATTTTAAGTGCATTATCAATTCGTTAATATCACCGCGTATTTTATTGGGTGCTAAGCCTTAAATGGTTCCAATAAATTTTTCGTTTAGCAAACGTGCGCGGTGCTATTATAAAAGGGCGGTTATACCGCCCTTATTTTATAGGTTGTGTCTGATAATATCACACCGCCCCTTATTCGTTTGGGTACTAATTTTCCCGGTATTTCCAATCCAACCTTAAAATCTGTTAACTCTCGTTTAACCTTTACAAAGTCTCGCTCTTCATCGCTTAATGGTTCTTGTATGTCGCCGGTTAAAGACATTTTCATCAATTCTTTACCCCTTTCATTTAGCCCGGCGCATTTTATTTCCATCTTATCCCCAACCTCAATATAACATTTGGGTCTCACAAAAATCGCCTTGTCCCATTCCATTTCAATTTTCCAGTGTAAAAGTTTTTTATCATCAACACGTATGTTTTTATATTTACCCTCTAACAAATGGCACGAATCTGTGTCACTATAACAAAACAAATCATAATTATCTTGTGCGTGAGTAATTGTGAAATTGCGTGCGTATGCGGTTATTGCGGAGCCTATCGCTATGTATTCGGGCTCCTTGTCTTCCCCTTTAACAACATCATACTTTACAACGCCGTCGTCAAGCCTTGGTATTTTGTGGTCGCGTCGTCCATTTGCGGCAGTCTTACCATATAACGAATTTAAAAATAGCTTTGCAATTGTTCTACGTCCACCGTCATATTTAATTTTTTCGCTAAACCATTTATCAACATACTCATCAAATATGCCATCCTTCGCGTAAAAATAACAGCCGTATAACAACTCCTCATATATAACATTATAATGCTTGTGAAATAATTCATAATCTGTCATTGTCATAACACACTCAAAATAGACCGCAACCTCTTCACCATTAACTTCCACGGTATCAACCTCGCCTCCTTTATACCGATAGTCGCTTGATGACAACCATTTAACTCCGCCGTACCTCATACTCCCACCGCTCGCCACTGTGGGTAAATACCCTTCTTTGAGTTTAAATTTGGCCTTTATTTTTACAAAATAATACATCAACGAATTTTTTACTTTCGCAGGAATGTCACCCTTGAAAAAAAAAGGCTCACCTATAGGATAAACACACCCCGAAGAGCTGTGCATAACGCTCGAATATAACCCATTAACATCAAATGTTTTTCCTTTTCCAACCTCCCGCCCTTGTATTTTGGGGTTGACATAACACCACCCGCCTTTGTAACTTTTTCGTATAAATTCGTCGGCGTTTTTTTCGTCAAAATAGTCTGGTGTTTCAATTTTTTCTAAATTCGGGAACCACTCGCGATAATCTCGACCGTAAAATGTTTTTTTAAATTCACTTAGGGCAGCCGATGATATTGTTGTCTTGGTTGTCACGGCAAACATATGTTGTAGGCTCTCAGCTAATACTAACAAGTCGTTTTTTAAATAGTGTGCCTCACGTTCTGTAATCACACCGCCTGCCTTTCTAAATCCTTTATATTCAATCGTGCTTTTTCGGTGTACTGTATTAAAGGCTTTACCCATATCCTCGATGGATAGCGGTATCAATTTGAGCGAATCGCGAATTGATATTGTGTTTTTGGGTGTGGTTATTGTGATATTAAACCACAAACCCGCGTCCGATATCACACATTTAAAGGTTTTTTTCTTTTTTCGGTCCCCCTCGTAATACTTATATTTCAATTTATTAAGTAAATATGATACATAAAATTCGCCGTCAAATCGTAAATTGTGATAATATATGACAACATCCTCACCAATATTTTCAAGATATGAAAATGTTTTATCAATGCTATTATGAATAATACACCTCAAATCTGTTAGGTTGCAAATACCACTGGCCCACACTTCTGTATATTCTTGACCCACATACACACTGGTTTCAAAATCACCAACTAAAATTGTACTCATCGGATAGTTTGCTCCTGATTTCATCAATTTAAGCTTCGTCAACAAAATTAACTGACAAAGAACACACATATTACCTTATTTTCCAGCTCACACTTCTGACCCAATTCCTGTGATCTTTTTGAAGATCTGTGCGTCAAATTCGGGTAATGAACGGATGTAGTCCAGCATTTCGGCTGGCATATCACACCATGCTAACTCCGTGTCATTTTCTCGTAGCTCAGGCCAACAAATCTCTGCCCATTCTTTGCCTTCTTTCAACATCGTTATGTTGTCCCACTTTGGAATGTATTGAAAGTCAACGATGTGTTTTAAAACCTCTACAGCTCTCTGCTCGGTTGTTTTTCTATTGAATATATGATAAACAATTCCATTCTTTTTGTGACAAAATACAGATAAATAAGCACCCTCACATTGTAATAGACCATAACACATTGATGTACCGTTCGAGTGGTTGTTACCGTTCGACCAGTTGTTCCCGTCCGAGCGGTTGTTGCCGTCCGAGTGGTTGTTACCGTTCGACCAGCTGTTGCCGTTCGACCAGTTGTTGCCGTTCGAGCAGATGGTACCGCTCGAGCAGTTGTTCCCGTCCGAGCAGTTGTTGCCGTTCGATAACATTATCATAAAGTCCATAAATCCGAATTCTTCCACGAACTCAATGATTTGTGCACAAGACCTCACCTTTTCTTCATCCTGTACTACCTTACCATACGCTTTGACTTTAAAATATCGATTGTATCCGAGCGGTTCATAAAACCTGGCTATATCTGATGGGTTTTCACAAAAATGTGCCCCGTTTTCACAAATGATTGGGTCCCCCTCACACTTCCACACCGATTTGCTTATGTTCTCACCTTTTTTTCCATAAGTAAACCCGACTTCTCCATGGGTCGACCCGTCATATTCAATAACCTTGTAGCCCTCCGCAATTGGGGTTAGTCCTTCAATTTCGCTGTGGTCAATTCGTTTCATTCCCTTACTCCTTTAGTTTGTGGTAATAACTCTAAAACCTTTCTTACAAATCTTTCTACACTTCGCGTGTATGATTGCGCGTCTGTTTCGTTGTATAATTCATCTGCTGTTATTGTCTCGCCCGCTTTTTCTGCTTCATCTATCAACCGCCCCGCAATTCCAGCACCATATGCCTCTGCAATGCCCTCAAAAAAGTCAAGCAACGTAGGAGCGCCCTCCGCCTTACGATTAGACGTTGTCTCAAAATCTCTTATATATGAAATTGTGTTAAAATAAATCAACTCATAAATGTTCGGTGGTGTCTGTGGTGACGGCTTTGTTTTAACCCCGAACGACTTGCCACGTGCATATAAACCTGGATAAACATCGCCTGTTTGTGGGTTGGGTTTAAAGGATTGCGCGTATATGTATAATGTGTCGTATTTTGCAGGTAACTTGATGTTCTCAGGGACGACATAACCAGACTTTCTAAGTCTTGATATGGTCTTCTTATATTTTTTTAATACCTCGCCCTTTGCGCGACCCCTTGACCGACCAAGCTTAACATATGTTTCAACATACTTTTTTGCCTGTTTCTCACTTATGTTTTCTGGGTATGGTATGTCACCGTATTTCTTTGCATATTTGTCTAAACTAATCATATCAATCCTAACCCCACACTATAACCAACCAAATAACATATTGTTGACAGCGCCAACATTATTAGTATCATTGCGTATAATGTTCTATCCATAATTACCACCCTTTCTTAGGTCTCTTTACTGTGATTATATTATAGCCGGT
>OGMF01003216.1_pt1 | contig 12556 bp, 9 predicted proteins | sample 1572921 | NCBI WGS metagenome assembly OGMF01 (sample SAMEA2581919, study PRJEB24529) | metagenome | biome: Human gut stool | place: China | collected 2011
AAGTTTTGTGTTAAGTTATATTTTTAGTACATTGTCAGTTCTCAAGGGAATATCCTCCGGAATCAAAATAATGATACTAACTGTAATTATTGCAACAGTTGCGGCAATATTATTTCCGGTAAAGGAGGAAGAAAATGCATAACATATATATATGTCTTCTTGCAATGGCTATTGCAACCTATGCAATCAGAGTGCTTCCGTTAACATTAATTAGAAAAGAAATTACAAATAAATACATAAAGTCATTTTTGTATTATGTGCCTTATGTAACATTGGCGGTAATGACATTTCCGGCAATAATCAACGCAACTCACAGTCCAATTGCAGGCATAGCAGCCTTTGCGGCTGGACTTGTAGCGGCATGGTTCAACGCAGGTCTTTTCAAGGTTTCATGCGTATGCTGTGCAGTTGTGTTCATTCTTGAATTTTTTGTGTGACATTTTTGACGCATAGCCTGTTGTTTAATTAGTTCGGAAAGTTTTGGTTAACTGAAAGGATTTTTAAAATGAAGTTTTTGCATATTTCGGATTTGCATATTGGAAAATATGTGAACGGCTACAGAATGCTTGACGATCAACGCTATATGCTTGAGCGGATTGTTGAGATTATCAAAGAGAAAAATCCCGACGCTTTGCTGATTGCAGGAGATATTTATGACAAGTCTTTGCCGTCTGCCGAGGCGGTCGAATTGTTCGACCGCTTTATGACTGAAATTGCAGAGCTTCACGGCAAAACAGGGTTGAAAACCTTTGTAATCAGCGGCAATCACGATTCGCCCGAAAGAATCGGTTATTTCAACAAGCTGATTGAACTCAACGGAATTTTTACCGACGGTGTGTTTGAAGGCGTTGCAAGAAAAAATACTGTTGAATGTGACGGAGAAAAGGTTAATATTTTCTCGTTGCCGTTTATCCGTCCGTCATTTGTGCGCAAGGCATATCCTGAAGAATCGGCTAAAATTACCGACTACACAACTGCTGTCAGGGTTGTGTTTGAACACTCCGATATCAATGCCGATGAAACCAATATTTTGATTGCTCACCAGTTTGTAACGGGCAGTGAAACCTCGGGTTCGGAGTCAAGCCTCGGTACGCTTGATAATGTTGAGCCGTATGTTTTTGAACCGTTCGATTATGTTGCACTCGGTCATATTCACGGCAAGCAGATTATGGGCAAAAACAAAAATATTGCCTATTGCGGTTCGCCGATAAAATATTCAAAAACTGAATGTCGCAACAAAAAATGTGTGATTTTCGGCGAGCTTTCGAACGGAAAATTAAATCTTGAAGAAATTCCCGTACAGCCGTTGCATGATATGAGAATCATAAAAGGAACTCTGCGTGAACTTGCAGAAAATCCGATATCCGACACATATAACGACAAAACCGATGACTATGTTTTTGCCGAGCTTACGGACGAAAATCCCGTTACCAATGCATTTTCAACGCTTGAAAATATCTATCCCAACATTATGGGACTTGAATATGTCAACAGAAAAAAGAGCATTGAAATGAATCCCGAAATGTACGGTAAAACAGAGGGCAAGAGCAATATTGAACTATTTTCGGATTTCTATAAAATGCAGAACGGAAAAGAGATTGAACCCGAATCCGTAAAAATTATTGAGAGAATTTTCAAAGAAATCGGAGGTGTGAACGATGAAACCGATTAAACTGAAAATGAGCGCTTTCGGACCGTATGCCGATGTTGAAACGGTCGATTTTTCGGCATTTGACGGCAAAGGGCTTTTCCTCATAACAGGTACAACGGGCGCAGGAAAGACAACAATTTTCGACGCAATCTGCTTTGCTCTTTTCGGCGAAACAAGCGGTTCATCACGAAACGGCGAAATGCTCCGCAGTAACTTTGCAAAACCGCTCACACGCACCTATGTTGAGCTTGACTTTGAACACAGGGGAAAGAAGTACCATATCATCAGAACCACCTCGAATGAGGTCGCAAAAAAGCGTGGAACAGGCAGTAAAATAGAGGGTGCGTCAGCAGAGCTTACGGGTGATGACATTACAACTCCGCTCACAAAAACGGGCGAGGTCAATAATAAAATCAGCGAAATTATCGGCTTGAAATGTGATGAATACCGCCAGATTGCAATGCTTGCACAGGGCGAATTTAAAAAGTTCATTGAGTCGGGAAGTGAAAGGCGGAGCGAGATTTTTCGCAAAATTTTTCACACGGACATCTACAAAGAATTTCAGGATAAATTGAAAACAGAGTCAGCCGAAAAGCTTGAAGAAAAGAAAAAAGTCTGCGAACTTATCAAGTCAAAAACCGTTGCCGTTGAAATTCCCGATGATGACAGCTTTGCCGAAATCAGCGAAAAAATCAGCCTTTATACCGACAGAACAGACCTTACGGTAATTGATATTGAGCAATTTCTTTTGCACCTATCGGTACTTTCCGAGATGCAGAACAAGGACAATGCAGAAATTGAAAAAAAGCGAAAAGAGCTTGAAAAGACAATTCTTGAGGAAGAAAAGAAAAAGGCTCTTGCAGTTGAAATTAATAATAAATTCGATACTCTTGATACCGAGAAGCTCCGCCTCGAACAGCTTTTGCAGAGCAAACCGCATTACGATGAAATGCTCAAAAAAGCTGAGAATGACGAAAAAATACTGCACTCCGTAAAGCCAAAATATGACAGCCTTGCCGAGTCACGGAAAAGATATGATTCGGCACTCAAAAACTGTAAAAATGCGGAAGTAAACAGAAAATCTGCCGAAGAAAATTTGAAATTAAAACAGAATGTTTTTGCCGAGAAAAAGTCGCTTGAGGGCGAAATTGCAACGCTTAACGAGGAATCGGGAAAACTCCGTGCAAAGGAAGATATTTACAGAAAATATTTTAACCTTACGGAAAATTTGAATGTATATGAATCAGTTTTGCGAAATTCCGAAAAAGAAATTTCAAACAACAGAAAATCTTATTCTGATACGGAAAATCTAAAGGCTAAAGCGGAAAAATTTATCTCAGAAAACAGCGACACAGAGCAGAAAATTTTTGACGCCAAGAGCAAAATAACCACCTTGAAAGACAAATCAGGCAAGGCTGAAAGGCTTTCTGCGGAATATGAAAATCTCGCAAAAATCAATGCAAAGTTGACTAATGCAAAAGCAGAATGTGCCGATCTTGCAAAGTCGGCAACGGCACTCAACAACGAGTACAACACTAAGCACAACATTTATATAATGAATATGGCTGGCGTGCTTGCCGACACACTCGAAGATGAAAAGCCGTGTCCCGTGTGCGGTTCATTGCATCATCCAAGTCCGGCAAAACACAGCGAAAATGCACCCGACAAGGATGCACTTGATGCTTTGAAGGCAAGGTGTGAAGTTGCTGAAAGTGCCGTTCATAAAAAGTCAAATGAGGTCACAAGGCTTGAAACGGAATCAGAATCCGCAAAAACAAATGTCACGGAATTTGCGAATGCACTTGAGGTTGATGCCGAAACACTTTCAGCCGAAATGATTTCACAGCTTTTGTCGGAACAAAAGAAGCAATTAAAAGCCCTTGAAAATGAAACTTCTGACCTTGACAAAGTCAGAGAACAGCGTGAGGTCTGCAAGACAGAAATCTCAAGGTTTGATGAAAAGCTTAAAAAGCTTGACCTTGTTCATACAGAATTAATCCGCAAAAATGCTGACGCAAAAAGCAAATATAATTCCGCAAAAGAAGAAACCGAGAGCCTTAAAGCTGAGATAAAATACTCATCGGTTGAAGAACTTTTGAATGCGGCAAAGGCTTGTGCCGACAAGGCAGAGCAGATTAAGTCTGAAATCGACCTTGCGCAAAGCGAGCTTTCAAATGCAAAGTCAGATTTTGACAGCAAGGTTTCTGTTGAAAACGAAACTGCAAAACAGCTGAAAAGTTTTGAATCTGAACTTGAAAACAAAAAAACGGAGCTTGATATTGTTCTTTCAGAGAATAATATCTTGGAATGTCCCGATTTTAATTTGTTGACCGAAGATTCCATAAAAGAATTAAAACGAGAGGCAGAAACCTTTACCGATTCTCTGAAAAAATCTCGGGCAACGGTTGAAGCCTGTGAAAAATCAGTTGAAGGAAAGCAAAGGGAAGATGTTCTTAAAATCAATGAACTGATTGATAGCTATACTTCTGAAAAGGAAAAATGGGACAATCTTTATACCGCAGGCGACAGAAGTTTGCACAATAATCAAAACATTTACAACAGCGTTGAAAAGCTGAAAAATGACTTTGAAGAAAAACTCAAAATAGCCGATGTTTACGAAAATCTCAAGAAAACCGCCAACGGTGAAATCGTTTCCGATAACAGCAAAATCACCTTTGAACGCTACATTATGGGTTCGTATTTTGAACAGGTTCTGTACTACGCGAATCTCCGTTTTTCAAAAATGACGGGCGGTCGCTATGAAATTGTCCGTGGTGAAAGCCGTGACAAGCGAATCAGCGCAGGACTTGAAATCAGCGTTCGTGATAATTTTAACAACAAGGAAAGGGATATTTCATCTCTTTCGGGCGGAGAATCTTTTCAGGCGTCACTTGCGCTTGCACTCGGACTTTCCGACATTATTCAGCAGAGAAACGGCGGAATCAGACTTGATTCAATCTTTATTGACGAGGGATTCGGTTCACTTGACAACGACAGCCTTGCCTCTGCAATTGAAACGCTGAATGACCTTACAGGCAACGGCAACCGCCTTGTGGGTATCATTTCCCACATAAGCGAGCTGAAAAACAGCATAGGCAACAAAATCGAGGTTGTCGGCACAAAGTCGGGCAGCTCAATAAAAATTATTACAGATTAACATATCATATTATGCAGCGGAGCAGAGATTTTCTGTTCCGCTATTGTATTTTAAAATTTATTGTGCTACAATGTAGTTAGCAAAGACTAACTACAAGGAGGTCAATATGCTTTTAAACGGACTGATTATAATTTTAATACCGTTTCTCGGAACATCACTCGGCTCAGCCGTTGTACTTTTTTCAAAAGGAGAGCTCAATCAAAAGCTACAAAAATTTCTGCTCGGATTTGCATCGGGAGTTATGATTGCGGCATCAATATGGTCGTTGTTGATTCCGTCAATTGAAATGGCAGAAAGTCAGAACATAGTTGCGTGGATTCCTGCGGCAGTCGGATTTTTGCTCGGAATTGGATTTTTGCTTTTGCTCGACAGCGTTATACCGCATATGCACCTTGACAGCGACAATCCCGAGGGCGTTCATTCAAGCCTTTCAAAGAACACTATGCTTGTTCTTGCCGTTACCTTGCACAATATCCCCGAGGGAATGGCGGTAGGTGTAACATTTGTCGGAGCAATTTCCGATAATACGGGAATAACCGTTGCAGGCGCATTGGCTCTTGCGGTAGGTATTGCAATACAGAATTTTCCCGAGGGGGCAATAATTTCACTTCCGCTCCATGCAGGCGGAGCGTCACGCAAAAAGTCATGCTTTCTCGGAATTATGTCGGGTATTGTAGAACCTATCGGTGCTGTGCTTACGGTGATTTTTGCAGGAATAGCAGTTCCGTTGTTGCCGTATCTTCTCTCATTTGCCGCAGGAGCAATGATATATGTTGTAACCGAAGAGCTTATTCCTGAATCACAAAACGGCAAGCATTCCAATATCGGAACAATCGGTGTTGCAATAGGATTTACGCTGATGATGGTTCTTGATGTTGCTCTCGGATAAATTTTTTATAAAATCGGAAAATTTTCACTCTGCAAATTCTTGACAAATTTGTCATATATTATATAATTAATGGTAAAGTTGTTGTGTAAAACAACTTAAATATATGCACATTTGTGCATATGAGTGTTAAAGGAGGACTTTATATGTTGAAAGTATTCAAGAACGAAAAATTATGGTGTGCAGTTGCAGGCGCAGCAGCAGTAATCGTAGGCAAAAAGATACTTAAAGCAGATAAAACCCGCAGTCTTGCAGTTACAGGTCTTGCAAAGGGTATGAAGCTTCAGAAAGATGCAAAGGCAGCTTTCCAGAATATGAAGGATGAAGCTTCGGATATCTGCTATGATGCAAAAACAGAGGCAGGTATTCACGAGGATGCTGCTGCCGAAGAAGCAACAGAATAATGAAATTTAAAATTGTCTATGACAAGCCGCAGAGAATTCGTTTTCGCTGCGGCGCATATGCATTTGATAAGGAGTATGAGGGGGCAATCTATAATCTTGTGACCGCATCTCCTTATGTAAATTCGGCACAGGTAAGTTCTGCAAACGGCGGTATTCTTGTCAATTACACAAAGGGCAGCAGAAGTAAAATTATCGACCTTGTAAGAGCTATTAATGTAAAAACTCTTAAAAAGAACGAACCGAGTGCAGAATTTGGAATTCAGAAGATTGACAGCGATTTTCATGACAATCTTTTCACTCTTGTTGCAAAGCACTATCTTTCAAAGATGTTCCTTCCCGCTCCGATAAGAACGGCAATCACTCTTTACAGAAGTGCAAAATATATTAAAAAGGCTCTCAAAACTCTTTGGAACGGTAAACTTACCGTAGATGTGCTTGACGGTGCATCTGTTGTGGCGTGCTTGTGTCAACGCAAGTTCAAAACAGCCGCAACGGTTATGTTTATGCTCAGAATATCGGGCTTGCTTGAAGAATATACTCAGGCAAGGACCAAGGCGGTTCTCACAGACAGCCTTGCAATCAAGACCGACAGGGTATGGCTTGTTACCGATGACGGCGATGTTCTCATTCCGATTGAGGATCTCCGTGTTGATGACAAAATCCGTGTTCAGACAGGCAAGGTTATTCCTGTTGACGGTGTTGTTGCAGACGGAGAGGCAACCGTAAACGAGTCGTCAATGACAGGCGAGCCGTTGCCTGTATTAAAGCGTGAGGGGATTTCCGTTTATGCAGGTACGGTAATCGAAGAGGGCAGTATTGTTGTAACAGTCCGTCAGCTTGCATCAAATACTAAGATCAGCAAGATTATTGAGCTTATCGGCAATTCCGAGGAACTCAAGGCAGGTGTTCAGAGCCGTGCCGAAACTCTTGCCGACAGAATTGTTCCGTTCAGCTTTATCGGATTTTTCGCAACTCTTATCTTCACAAAAAACATCACAAGGGCAGTTTCACTTCTTATGGTTGACTACTCCTGTGCAATCAAGCTGTCAACCCCTATTGCCGTAATTTCGGCTGTCAAAGAGGCGGCTGACAACGATATTACAATCAAGGGCGGAAAGTATCTTGAGGCTTTTGCGAATGCTGACACAATCGTGTTTGATAAGACAGGTACTCTCACAAACGCAGAGCCTGTTCTAGAAAAGGTTGTTGCATTCGGCGATTATACAGAGGACGAGGTTCTCAGAATCTCAGCCTGTCTTGAGGAGCATTTTCCACACAGCGTAGCAAATGCCGTTGTAATCGGTGCTGAAAAACGAGGAATTTCTCACTCCGAGGAGCATACAGAGGTTGAGTATGTTGTTGCTCACGGTATTGCAACAACACTTCACGGTCAGCGTGCAATAATCGGCAGTAAGCATTTTGTTGTTGAGGACGAGAATGTTACCGTTACAAAGGAACAGCAGAATATTATTGACGAAAAATCCGGCTCATGTTCCGTGCTTTACCTTGCTATCGGCGGTGAACTTGCAGGTGCATTGTGCATCAGCGATCCGCCTCGAAAAGAAGCAAAACAGGCAATTGATATGCTCAAAAAACAGGGCATAAAGAATGTTGTTATGCTCACGGGCGACAGCTACAGAGCCGCAAAGGCGACTGCCGCAATGCTCGGGATTACCGACTATAAGTGCCAGGTTCTCCCCGAGGACAAGCACAGATATGTTGAAGAAATGAAGCAGAACGGTCAGAAGGTAATTATGGTCGGTGACGGTATCAACGATACTCCTGCACTTGCCGCCGCAAATGTTTCGGTTGCAATGAACGATGCGTCCGACATTGCCCGTGAAACTGCGGATATTACCATAAAAGGCTCTGATTTGCGTGCGCTTGTGCGTGTTCGCAAGTTGAGCAAAGACCTCATGAAACGAATCAACAAAAACTATCGTTTCATAATTGCTTTCAATTCGGCACTTTTGCTTTCAGGCTTTATGGGCGTTATTCAGCCGTCGGTTTCGGCATTTTTGCATAATGCGTCAACTATGATGATTTGTGCAAAAAGTATGACTCCGCTGACAAAGAAAAATGATAAAGACAAAGCTTTGTCGCTCCCTGAAAAAGCAGAGCAGTAATTTTAGTGGATATTTATAAGTAAATATTTCAAAAAACAACCGCTGTCAGGTTTAATCCCGACAGCGGTTTTGTGCTTGATTAAGCGGATTTTTTTACTTTTATATACGCATAGATGTAGGCAACGGCAATGCTTATCAGAAGAATTGCAACCATAATAAATGTTGAATTGATTCCCTTTATGAATGAGCTTTCAATGATTGTCAAAACTCCGGTAACTACAAAGGCAATTCCGCCGGCTCGGTTTGATTCATACCACGCCAAGTCACTGCTTTTAGTCCATGATGTTCTTACTCCGATAAACGAATTTCGTTTTGTTTTCGGAAGAAAGTTGCCTGCAATAATCAACATCAAACCCATAACCGTATTTATAATGAACGGCACATTATCTGTAAAAGTTGTGCTGTCGGGCTTTAAAACTGCCAGAATGAGAAACATCAATTGAAGAATATTGAAAGCCGCAATCATTGATGTCACATGTATCGCAGTGATTTTTGCATTGTTATTTATCTTTTCAACGCTGTTTGTGCTGTATTTAGTATATATCTTGGTATACACCATGTAAAATGCATACATAAACAGAATGATTGCAGGGAAAATGAAGTTTTCATATTTTGAACCGTAACGGTCAACAGCACCGCTTGCGTTGTAGTGCATGGGAACGGTGTCATTCATAAAGAATATAAATACGGAAGTAAGCAAAGTGGGCAATATGGAAAGTGCAAGCATAATTTTATTCAGCTTTTTCATAAAATCAACTCCTAAAATTGTTTAAGCCACATTATGAGTTCGTCAAACAGGGTTGTGTTAAGCTCATAATAAACATAATTTTTTTCTTTTGATTCAATCACAAGGTCGTTTTTCTTCAACAGATTGATGTGATATGAAAGCGATGCAGGTGAAATTCCAAGTTCTTCGGCAATGTCGCCTGCAATCATTTTCTTGCCTTTCAGCATTGTCAGAATATTTCTTCTTATCGGATCTGAAAGTGCTTTAAGTGTACCGTTCAGTGACAAGCAGATACCTCCTCACAAAGTCCTATCACATCTATTTAAAAAATATTTTAAATAGCTTGTAGCTTTATTATAGCCTGATTTACCGAAAAGTCAAGAACTATTTAAAAATATTTTTAAATAGCTTTAAAATATCTCTGACGAATATTGCAGAAAAAATAAAAATTTCTCTTGATTTTCTTTGTTGAGTGGTATATAATAATACTCGGTTAGCATAGGCTAACTCTTTTGAATAAATCATGTGGACTTCCCTTGCGGGTACCGAAAGCCTTTACTCGGGAGGATGTGCTTACCTCCCGACAGGGTTGTCTGCAAGAAAAAAGTTAGGAGAATTATAATGACTTATTTGGAAATTGAAAAAGTAGTCGGCAGAGAAATTCTTGACTCCCGTGGCAATCCGACAGTTGAGGCAGAGGTAACACTCGTTGACGGTACTGTTGCAAGAGGTACTGCCCCAAGCGGTGCGTCAACAGGTGAATTTGAGGCTCTTGAACTCCGTGACGGTGACAAGTCAAGATATCTCGGCAAGGGTGTTTCAAAAGCAGTTGAAAATATTAACACAGTAATTAACGATACAGTTGCAGGAATGGATGCATCTGACATTTATGCCGTTGACAAGGCTATGATTGAGGCTGACGGCACAAAGGACAAGTCAAAACTCGGTGCTAACGCAATTCTTGCCGTTTCAATTGCAACAGCAAGAGCAGCCGCAACAGCACTCGATATTCCGCTTTACAGATTCCTTGGCGGTATCTCGGGCAACAGACTCCCTGTTCCTATGATGAACATCCTCAACGGCGGTGCTCATGCCGCAAACACAGTTGATGTTCAGGAATTTATGATTATGCCTGTAGGCGCACCGTCATTCAAGGAATGTCTGCGTTGGTGTGCAGAAGTTTTTCACGCACTTGCTTCCCTCCTCAAATCAAAGGGACTTGCAACTTCGGTAGGTGACGAGGGCGGTTTTGCTCCGAACCTTGCAAGTGATGAGGAGGCTATTCAGTATATTCTTGAGGCTGTTAAGAATGCCGGCTATGAGCCGGGCAAGGACTTTATGATTGCTATGGACGCCGCATCATCGGAATGGAAGGGCGAGAATAAGGGCGAATATGTTCTTCCGAAGGCTGGCACAAAGTTCACATCGGCAGAGCTTATTGACCATTGGAAAAAGCTTGTTGAAAAGTACCCGATTATCTCAATTGAAGATGCACTTGACGAAGAGGACTGGGAGGGCTGGCAGCAGCTCACAAAGGAACTCGGTGATAAGGTTCAGCTTGTCGGCGATGACCTCTTTGTAACAAATACAGAAAGACTTGCAAAGGGCATTAAGCTTGGCTGCGGCAACTCAATTCTTATCAAGCTTAACCAGATTGGTTCTGTTTCGGAAACTCTCGAGGCTATCAAAATGGCTCACAAAGCCGGTTACACAGCAATTTCTTCACATCGTAGCGGTGAAACAGCAGATACAACAATTGCCGACCTCGCAGTTGCTCTTAACACTTGCCAGATTAAGACAGGTGCTCCGAGCCGTTCAGAGCGTGTTGCAAAGTACAATCAGCTCCTCAGAATTGAAGAGCTCCTCGGCGACAGCGCAGTATATCCGGGTATGGACGCTTTCAATGTAAAAAAGGCTGATTAATAAGATACTAAGACAGTATTTTTTCATAATATTATTTTCCCTAATGTTTCAGAGCAGAGTCGTTTTTACGGCTCTGTTTTGTTTTTTGCTGAAACCTTAGAATAACAAAATATTGACAATTTGCAAATTTTCATCAAAACGGATGTGTTCTTGAAACAGTCAATAATAATCGGACAATGTGAAATACTTATTATTTGGTTATAAAATTATGCTGTAATAAAATAGGACAAAATCAATACTGTGCATTGTGTAAAGTTTTTTCAAAACAAAAGCGACTTTATTTCGTCATTCCTATACATTTACATTCACAAATCGCTGTGCTATAATCAAGTGCAGAAGTACCGCACCGCTTGGCAGTGCGGTACTTCTTAGGATTTCAGTCTAATGACTGAAATCCCGAGGAGCTATCGCTCCTTGGCACAGATTGCAATCTATCGCACACTCTGCTCCTTGCAAGCAAATCAGAGTGTTGCTCTGATTTAAATCTGTTTGCAGAAATACCGCATCGTCAGGCAAAGCATAGCGTTGATATGGACTTATACTTAAACGAAAAAGATATTAAAAACATAAAAATTTTTGATAAGAAGTGTGAATGTTATGAATGGTTCAAAATCTGTTAGAAATCTGACTCAGGGAAAAATTTCAAGTCAGATTTTATTTTTTGCAATTCCCGTAATAATCGGCAACCTTTTGCAGGAACTTTACAATGTTGTCGATACGCTGATTGTCGGTCAGACTCTCGGTGAAATCAAGCTTGCGGCTGTCGGTTCAACGAGTTCGCTCAACTTTTTTGCACTAGGATTTTTCATAGGACTTTCCGCCGGCTGCTCGGTAATCACTTCACAGCATTTCGGTGCAAACGATATGGAACGGGTGAAAAAGAGCGTTGCCGCCCACATAATAATTGGCGTTGTGTCGGCTGTTGTGCTGACTGTTTCGTTTGTACTTCTTGTTAATCCGCTGCTTACAATGCTCGGAACAACCTCTGATACATTCGAGTATGCAAGCAGATATCTTACAATAATTTACCTCGGAATCCCCGCAACAATGCTCTACAACCTTACGGCATCACTTCTGCGTTCGGTTGGTGACAGCAAAACTCCGCTTTATCTGTTGCTCTTTTCATCCGTAATGAATGTGGGACTTGACCTGTTATTTATCATAGTGTTCAGGTGGGATGTTTCAGGTGCGGCAATTGCAACGGTAATCTCTCAGCTTGTGTCGGCAGTTCTCTGTTGCGTGTACATTTTTTTTAAGGTGAAAATGCTTTTGCCGAACAGAAACAGCTTTAAAAATTTGACTTCAACTGTACGGGATGAGCTAAAAGTCGGTTTCCCGATGGGACTTCAAAACTCAGTAATTTCAATCGGCATGATGGTTTTGCAGTATTTCGTAAATCAGTTTGGTTCATATGCCGTTGCCGCCTACACAATCGGCAACCGTGTTCAGCTCCTCATCCAGAATCCGATGAACTCAATGAGTACGGTTATCGCAACATTTGCAGGTCAGAACGAGGGCGCAGGAAGATATGACAGAATCAAAAAAGGCGTCAATTTCTGCCTGTTAATTTGCATTGCATATTCAATTGTAATAGGTGCGGTTTCAATGATTTTTGCTCAGCCGATAACAGGAATCTTTACAAGCGGAAGTTCACAGCAGACTATTGATTATTCTGTTCAGTT
>OGMF01003223.1_pt1 | contig 12531 bp, 10 predicted proteins | sample 1572921 | NCBI WGS metagenome assembly OGMF01 (sample SAMEA2581919, study PRJEB24529) | metagenome | biome: Human gut stool | place: China | collected 2011
CGGAGTATCGTCCGAGCCGTCCTGCACTTCACCGCCGATATAAGTGTAAACCGTTCTTTTCATTGTAAGATATTTATCAAGTATAAATATCTTGTTTAGGACATTTGCATTTAAGGAATCTGTTATCAGAATCAGCTTTCTGTCATTCTCTGCGCCGCCGTACGCCATTCCGTAATACTCCGTATTATCCCTGACGTCACTGACAGCGTTTGAATGTGCATACCAGTTGACGCCGTCCTTTGAAGTATAAAGTCCTTTTCCGCCCATAACATAGGTTTCCGTTTCCGGAATATATTCAATATCGGTACCGTATGCACTGCCGGAGCTTGCGCCGAAATAGGTTTCCGTTTCCTCCGCAGCCATAGCCGTTACAGCGCTTAATGCCATAAGCACACAGAGAAAAACGGAGATTGCTTTGAATATTGTTTTTTTCATTTCTTTCACTCCTAAATATATTTTTTATTAATTATTATTAATATATTTTTCATATGCCTTCTGCTTTATTTCCTTAAGGCGTTTTAAATTAAGCTCATTAATATGCTTCTGGAAGTCATCGAATTTATCCATTGGTTCCGCGCCTTTAATGAAGCGCACAACATTCTCGTAAACATAGTTGTTTATGTCAAATTCGATTGCCGCAACCTCTTCGGCCGTTTTCATGTCATATTCAAATACGGGGAGCTGCGTTTTAAGTCCGTTTGCAACATATTTGTTGTAAAGCTCGTATGCGTCCTGCTGCTCCTTGGTATCGTATTTTGAGGTGGTAACGGTTGTTTTCGCCGTTATTCCGGGGCTTGCCGAATATGCTCTTGTGTGAAGCGCCAGGGCTTCCGTCGGAGTAAGACCTTTTTCGTTGTGCATGATTTCATCGGTATATTTAACGGAATTTTCATCCACACGCTCATAGGTTAAGCCCTCAATGCCATAGGTCTTAAGCACTGCACCTTCCTCACTGTAGAAATAATCCATCATTTTTGCGGCAACTTCGGGATTTTTGCAGTTCTTTGTTATTGCCGCATACGGTGCCGTAACAAGCGAAATGCTGTTCATAAAGTACGGCTCGTCGCCTTTGTTCATAACGGGGTACTGCGTGCCTGCAAGCATAAATCCGTTTTCAAGCTCCGCGGAGTTCATTATTTTACCTATGGAACCTGCTATAAATCCGTAAAATGCTCCCGTCACTCCCTCTATAACCTGGCTTTGCGTTGTGCTGGTTGAAATTGTGTCGAAATCGGGATCCAGTATTCCATCCTTATACCATTGGTTCAACTGTGCGATAAATTCTTTGTAGCCCTTTTCCGACGGTCCGAACTTAACCTTGCCGTTGTTCAGATACCAGCCCATGCCGATACCGTAAGCATTATTGAAATTGTTTCCGTTGCCCTCGGGCTTGAACCAGCCCGACTCAATGCAAAGCGGATGCTTGATTCCGAGCTTATCCTTGAACGCATGAAGCGCAGTGTTCCACTCATCAATGGTTTCCGGCAGCTCAAGACCGCATTTGTCAAGCCAGTCCTTCCTGATAATCATTCCGCCGAAATTTGTTCTCATGCTTTTCTTTGACTCTTTATCGCTTCTGTACACGCGCGGGAATACGCAGTAATGTCCGTCACTTGTCAATACTCCGCGCCGCGTTTCGGGATTTTTCTCCATGAATTTTTTGTAATTGGGCGCTGATTTGTCGATAATATCGTCAAGCTCAATTATAATCCCGTCACGAAGCGCTTTTGTGATGCCGCCCTGATAATATGTTCTCCAGTCCGTTTCAACAATGTCCGTAAGGTTGCCCGATGCAATCATCAGTGAAAACTTTTCCTGAGCCTGGTCAAATGTCGGATGAACGAAGTTAATTTTCACACCCGTTATTTTTTCAAGCTCCTTGTACATCGTCACCTCTGACATTGATGAATAATATGTTGCTACCTGCGCAGGCAGCGGAATCCAGTACGACAGCTCATTTTTGCCGTCCTCACCATTTGTTTCCGCTTTCTTTCCGCATCCCCCGGCAATAGCCGAAAGGGCAATCAGCGCTGCGGCGGAAAGTGCGGCGGTCTTTTTTGCTTTCATTTCTTTTCCTCCCTGTATGATATAAATTTTAATTAATCAGCCCTTTACTGCTCCCACCATCATGCCTTTAACGAAATATTTCTGAATAAAAGGATAAATAACTAATATGGGAACTGTTGCAACAATAATTGTGGCATATTTGATTGATTCGCTTATTGCATAAGTGTCTCCCGAGTCTCCGACGGTCATATCGCGCGTATCCCCGAGAATAAGTATCTCACGCAGCACAAGCTGCAGCGGATAGCGGCGTTTATCGTCAAAATAAAGCATTGCATTAAACCATGCATTCCAGTGAGCCACGCCGTAATATAAAACCATAACGGCGATAACAGCCTTTGAAAGCGGCAGCACTATATTCCAGAACAAAATAAAATCATTTGCTCCGTCGATATATGCGCTTTCTTCAAGACTTTGCGGAACTGCCTCAAAATTTGTTTTCATGATTATAAGATTATATGTATTTATGGCGGTCGGCAATATAACTGCCAGCAGTGAATTATGCAGATGCAGCACGTTATTTACAAGCAAATACATCGGTATCATTCCGCCTGAAAAATACATTGTGAAAATCATCAGCTTCATCATAACCTTTGCGGGCTTAAAATGCTTTCGCGTTACAACGAACGCTCCCAATGATGTGAGAATAAGATTCAGCGTTGTGCCGAACACAAGAATTTCAATTGTGGTCTTGTAGCCGCTGAATATATTCGGATTATCGGAAACGCGTGTATATGCCGCCGTGCTGAACACCTTCGGAAAAAGAATCAGCCCCTTATCCCCGATAAGATACCTGCCGTCCGTAAACGAACAAACAAGCACATACCAAAAAGGATAGAAACAGATAATCATCATTGCAGCCATAAATACAATATTGAGAGCGTCAAAAAGCTTGCTTCCGAACGATTCCTTTATTTTCATTTTGCTTTCGCCTCCCTCAGTAAATTCCCATATCGGTAACTTTTTTCGAAATTTTGTTGGCTGCAACAATCAGAATAAGATTTATAACCGATTGAAACAGTCCCACCGCCGTTGAATAGCTGTATTTCATTCCCGTCAGTCCGTAACGGTAAACAAAGCTTGAAATAATATCCGCGGTTTCATATGTTGCGGGACCGTATAAGAGAATTATTTTTTCATAACCGAGGCTCATAATTTTCCCTATTCTCAGAATAAGCATTACAACAACCGTGCTGCTTATCCCCGGCAGCGTTACATGAATTGCCTGCTTAAATCTGCTCGCGCCGTCAATTCTCGCCGCCTCGTAAAGCGAGGGATCAACCCCGGCAAGCGCCGCAATATAAATAATTGAGCTCCAGCCTATCGTTTTCCACACGTCCGTCCATACATACACATGACGGAAATATTCGTTTGCTCCGACATAGTTGATTTTCGGCAGTCCGAAATGAGCAAGCAGCTGAGTTACTATTCCGTTTGTTCCGAAAAAATCAACAATCATTCCGCATATCACAACGTTTGATATAAAGTGCGGAAGATATGTAACCGTCTGAACGCTTTTTTTGAATGTGTTTGATTTCAGTTCATTCATCAGCAGAGCAAAAATTATCGGAAGCGGAAATCCGACAAGCAACTCATAGCCGCTGATGATAAGGGTGTTCCTCAAAATCCTTACAAAATATACTCCGGTAAAAAATTCTTTAAAATACTTCAGCCCCACCCATTCGCTTCCGATTATACCTTTCAGCACGTCATAACGCTTAAAAGCGATAATCGCTCCGTACATCGGTGCATAACAAAAGACTGCATAAAAAAGAATAACCGGCAATGCCATAAGGTACAGACATTTATGATTTGCAATGTCCGTGATTGCCGCTCTGAAAATGTTTTGTTTTTTCTTTTCACTGTTTGTCATTGCATGACTCCTCCTCGCTTCGGTTTTATTATACACTGCACTTTTTAAAGAGTAAATGCACATTTTTTGACGTTTGCACATTCCCCGTAATATTAGGGGTTCACGGTTGGCAAAATCAAAATTTGCATACTGTGTTTTCTAATGCTTCGGCAAATCTTTTCCCGACGGTTCGCATCGCTTCCGCGCTGTTTCCGTTTTTCATAAGCCCGAAGTACGGCGTTTCCAATGTAAAGCTCAGTCTTGCGTTGGAAAATTTATTCATATATTCCGCAAAGGTCTGCGGAGGTTCATTAACCTTGTTCCAACCTTCTCCCGGCTGCATATCCCACTCGGATTCATAAGGAATCAAGTCGTTTTCCGAAAACTTCTCAAAAGCTTTTGAAAAAAGCTTTTCGGCTTCTCTGTGCGTTTTATGAACGATATAACAATGGTCGCTGCGCCCTCCCATGTGAAGCGGCGAATGAAAATCAAATGCAAATGCAATTTTTTCTTTTTGGGAAATTTTTTTGACAGCCTTAACGGAATTATAAATTGAAATATCTCCGTAATCCCTGTTATGGTCGTGCGGCACGCGTGCCTTTCCCTGGTCGCCGTCCGTAACCCCATCGTAATCAACAAAGGGTATATATATAATTTCATAAGGAGCTTTGCATCGGATAAGCTCGGAAATAACGCCTTCGGCAACATAACTTCCCGTGGATTCACATGCGTGATGCCTTGCCGTAAGAAGGATTTTTTCCTTGCCGCTTCCGCATGTGAAATACGGAATTATTCTTCCTTTTTCCGATGTGCATAACATGCGTTCGGTTAGTCCCGATTCCTGCGCGAACATCTTCATATTTTTTTCGTTATACAAAATATCGTGTGCAAAATAAACACATTCATTTACCCCGAATGTGTAGGAAAACGAATCAGGGCTGTCGCTTTTTAGCCATCTCCATGATTTCAAATCCATGCTCATTGCTGCTCCGAATCTGCCGATTTTTCCGTCATCGGCAAATTTAAACACTGCTGTTTCCCCCTCCTTGCCCTGCACACAGACCGCCCAATAAAACCACTGCGCAGCGCTGTCGCGCATATCGGGTTCAAGCAAATAGGTATCTTTTCCGCACTTTTTCCATTTAATATTCCCTCCGGGGAAGTCAGTGGATATAATCATTTTCACACCGCCCTGTATTTTAAATATTTGCAGATTTACCGCTTTTCCAGCGGTAAATTGCTGAAAAAGTCACATTTTTTATGTTCATGGCCATTGCGCCCTCGGCGCTTTCAATCGGCTTATCTGTTATTTTCTTAACAAATTTTTCATCTCCGAAAGCCTGCCTGAACGCCTCCGATATTTTTTCCCTTGCCGAAGTGTGCGCGTTCCCGATTCTTATCAATGCGGCAGCAGCCTGCGAAATTGTTTGAAATTTGATTGAATTAAAGCCGTGAACCTTATAACGGATTGTTGCTTCGGAGTCGGCATCAGAATCATAGCTTAACAGCTCAATCAGCAAATCGGCGGATTTTTCATCCTCAAGCCGTCCGAGCCAATATTCCGCCATACAAAGGTGCGTTTGATTGTTTTTTCTGCAATCCTTCAGCACAAAATTGTCCGTTTCTGTCAGCATTTCTCTTAGAATTTCAAGGCAGCTCAGATCCCCCGAAAACGCAAGCGCAAATGCCGAATGCTTTCTGAGCTTTTCGTTATCGGACATAAGCCAGCTTTTCAGCTCACCGTTAAATACGGCATTTTGCATAGCTGACGAAAAAATTGCCATTCCCGGCTTATCCGATGAAAGTCCCTGCTTTATTGTTTCCGAATCGGTGAGCAGGCTGACATCGTGCGGCTTAATTCTCGTTCCATCCCAATCGCGGAAGCCGTCCACCCGAAAACGCGCAGAAAACGGGTTGCTGAGACAGCCGCTCTTTTCGAGCATGGCCTTAAGCCCCGAATATTCAATTTTCTTCGGATCGCAGCCGTTTTTTACCGACAGATATGCAATGTCGGCAGCAACCTCGGCAAGCTTTTTCATGTCGGTAATCATTCTAACGGCGCTCGAAATATCGCGGTCAACGCCGACAGCACGGCATGCAGTTATCAATCCGTCAACGCCCGACGGCAAAAGAGCCTTGTAAGGAATCGGGATAACAACATTGTACGCGCCCAAATTTGCGCCGACGGCCCAGTCGCCGATTTCGCTGCCGTCAAACGCAATATCCCAGCCGTGCTTATCAAGGTCACTGTAGGAGTAAAAGCACGGCTTGTCAGTAGCTTTCCCTTGCAGCAAGTCATTCAGCTTTACAGTTTCTTCTGCCACAATTCTTTTTCCCTCACGCACTCCGAGCAGCGGCATATTTTTAATAAAGCTGCCTTGCTGCCGCTTTTCTTCAGGTTCGTATGTATTTGAAAATATAATTGCACGTGTCAGCTCATCGTCATCATTTTCATTAACTCTGCCGCAGTCTATATTTGTAAAGGCAACAGACTTGTCACTGTTTAAAATCATGCTGACAAGTGTATACGGCTGCGCCAGCCCGTCGCATTTTCTGCCGTATTCGGTTTTTGCGCCTGCCATTTCGGATATTTCGCCGTTACCGGTGCAGTCAATAAGCACCTTACACGCTATATTCGTAATTCCCGAGCGGCTTATAATCTTTGCGCCTTTAACACATCCGTTTTCTTTAAATATTCCGCAAATGCGGCTTTCATACAATATTTTTCCGCCGTTTTGAATTATCATCTGCTCAAAAACAATTTTCTTGCTTTCCGTGTCATGAGAGGTGTATTTTTCGGTGTATTCTTTTACGGCAGCGTCGCTTTTCAAAAATCTTCCGCTTTGTATTCCGAAATAATGATGGCAGATTCCCCCTGCCGTTGTCATGCCGCCTACGCATGAAAGCTCTTCCGTTCCGATGACTGACAAGCCGTTCTCCGCACAAAACAATGCCGCGGACGCGCCTGCTGTGCCGAGCCCGCAAATAAGAGTATCGCATTCCACCTCAAAGCGTATTCCCTCGGTGCGGCTTTCGGTATAAACCCCGTTTCTTTTTTCGGAAATGTACATCATTTAATATCACCTGTCTTTGCATATGTGACTGCGCAGTCGAACGCACTGATCGGATTTTCAAACGCGCATGATGGAATATATACAATATCGTTTTCAGCATAGAAATTTCTTTTTGCTTTATATTCCATACAGTCGGCGGAGTATAGAAGCCTTTTTCCGCTCGTTTTTAAAAAATCGTCAACAGCAGCTCTTGCAACTGTATAGTTATTTTCCTTTACAGACAATTTCACCTTGCCGTCAACAGTTATAATATTGAAGAAAATGCTTTCTATGTTGCTGCCGATGATTGTTGTATCTATTATCTTTTTCGAATGTACGGTTCGGAAGCCCGAAGCGCCGAAAATTTCGGTACTGAATATATCTCCGTTTTTTCGTTTGGATACAACACTTGTGTTCATAAGTACATTCTTGTTTTTGAGCAGTGAATAATAAGCGCTCACCGCACGTTCAAGCCTGATTTCTCCCGATTCAAAAACGCCTTTTTCTTCAAATGTCTTCAAAAGCTCGTGCGACTGCTCATTTCTTAAAGGACTTTCGTAATTCTCGCCGAAATTAAGCGCATTGAAAAACTCATACCCTGCAAGCAATCCTCTTTCGGCAATCAGACATTTTTCATTTAAAACCGCAGATATCCCCATCGCTGCAAAGGTTGCGCCGATTATCAGGCAATCATAAACTTTTTCGGTGTCAACAGCCATTTTTCATCACCTCTTCTGCCGTAGCTTTTTCCTTAATTCTATACTATCACCGAACAAAAAGACTTACAATATGCATTTTTCATACATCAAAATAAGATAACAGGGAAAACCGCGGAAAAAGCACATTATGCTTCTCCGCGGTTTTTACAGCTTTATCCTACGGTAAGTACAACCTTGCCGACATTTTCGCCGCGCATAAGGATTGCATGCGCTTCCTCAGCTTGCTCAATCGGCAAAACCTTATATATCGTCGGTTTCACAAGCCCCTTTTCGATTTTCGGAAATACATTGCGCACAAGCTCCGAAAGAATCTTTGCTTTCACCTCGGGAGCTTTGGAGCGGAGCGTTGAGCCGATTATTCTGACGTTGCGCACATAGATATTCTTTAAATCAATTTCGGTTTTCTGCCCGGCAAGCGCAGCAATCATTATCCACCTTGCCCCGTGAGTTAAATAGGGCAGACACTCACCCATATGCTCTCCTCCGAGGCAATCAATTGCAACATCAACGCCGTGCCCTGCCGCAAGCTCGCGCTGCAAAACAACGGAAGTTTTTTCTTTTGATGTGTTGATTATAACATCGGCATTAAGGTGCTTTATTGATTCCGCTTTTTCATCGGACAGCACCGACGTTATAACCCTCACTCCGAACGCTTTCGCCATGGGGATTATAACACTTGCGAGACCGCTTGCCCCTGCGTGCATGAGAAGAGTGTTTCCCTCCTTAATTTTTCCTTCCGTAAAAAGATTCAAATAAGCTGTTGCAAACGCCTCGGGTATTGCGGCAGCTTCAACCATTGTGCAGTTTTTCGGTACCGGCATCAGCATATCATATTTTACCGCAGCATATTGTGCATAACCGCCGCCTCCAAGCAGTGCGCAAACCTTATCACCGATTTTCCAATCCGATTTTTCCCTTGCTTCGTTTCCGATTTCAACTATTTCACCCGATATTTCAAGTCCCATCCAATCAGGGCATCCCGGAGGCGGCGGATAATCTCCCTCACGCTGCATCAAATCGGCGCGGTTAAGCGCTGCCGCCTCAATTTTAACCAGCACTTCGTCCGATTTTATAATCGGATCGGGAACATCGCTCCAGCTTAATGATTTATCGCTGTTTATCAGTATTGCTTTCATTGTTTTTCTCCCTTCAAATATTTTCCGCTCCGCAAGAGCGAAGCAGTATATTGTATAATTTCAGTTCGTACTCATAGTCAAACGGATTTTCAGCTTCTCCGCGAACCATTTTTGCAAATTCATTCATCATGCCTTCATATCTGTTGATTGGCTTTGAATTTGTCACCTCTGCGCTGTAATTCCAGTCACTCCCGTTTTTTTCGTCCGTGAAGCTTACACCCGTATGAAGATTTCCGCTGATGTCATATTCTTCCAGCGGACGCAGCTCAATTGTTCCCTTTGAGCCGCATATCACAAGCTGCCGCCGCGCAAATCCGCCGAGCTCTGCCGCACACGTTTTTGCAAATGATACACCGTTTTTATATTTAAACAGAACCATTCCGTAATCCTCGCCTGTCACGCCGTCAATATTTGTGCTGCAATTCATCGGAATTATTTCCTCCGGCTCACCCATTATCCGCAGTATCAAGTCAATAAGATGACAGCCGAGGAAAAACATCATTCCGCCGGGGAAACGCGCCAGCCACTGCCTTTTTTCCGGAGTGTGCCGGCAGTCCATGTGCGCTTCAACGCAGTAAACCTCTCCGAGCTCGCCCGATTTTGCCTTTCTTACAGCCTCGTTTATTGTTTCGTTATAGCGATACATGTATCCGATGTGCAGAACTGTTTTGTTTTTTTCTGCAAGCCTGATAAGCCTTTCAAATGCAGCTGCGTCAAGCCCTCCCGGCTTATCCATATGCACAGGAAACCCTTTTTCCGCCGCAAACGCTGCATATTTTGTCAGATTAACCTCCTCTGTTTCAACTATAACCGCGTCAATATCGGAAATGTTCATTGCCTCGTCAACGGACGCCATTCTGACCTTATCCTTGTATTTTTCAATCATGTCGGAAAAATCATTTTTTTCCGATTCGGGAACAGCCAGCGCAGCCAGCTCAAAAACATCATCCATTTTTAAAAGCGTTTCAAGAATCGCCGTTGAATGGTCATGCCCGATTCCGATTTGAATTACTTTAATTCTTTTCACTTTGTTTCACCTCAATCGCAAAGCTTCCTCCAGTCGAACTGAACAAATGTCGGAAAATCCCGCGCTTCAATCAATCTGCGGTAAACCCCGGCGCACTCCTCGGGTGAATGCGTTTCATCTATCAATGCGCCGATATTCACCCTGTGAAGCGCCATAAGCCGCAGCTGTGCTTTAATATCATCACTGTGAGTGAAATATCCCGGGTAGGATTCATATTCCGGTCTTGCTGCCGTATGCGCGCCTATCAGCTTGATTCCGGGACCGTGTACCTTTCTGTAGTAATCGATGGTGAAATTCTTGTCACGGGTGCAGCCGAGCAGCGCCACGCGCCCGAAACGCGCCATGCAGTCAAGGCATTCGTCAAGACCGATGCCGAGCCCCGTCACCTCAATTGCCGCATTTACTCCGCCGCCGGTCACTTTCTTCACCTGCTCCGCAAAATCCTTCTGCGTCGGGTCGAATGCATAATCCGCGCCGAATCTGAGCGCTTTATTTCTTCTTGCCTCAATGGGGTCAACTGCAATAATCGGCGCCGCACCTGCCGCCCTTGCATATGTAACGGCAAGCATTCCCAGAGTTCCGAGCCCCATAACCATTGCAGATTCGCCTATTTCAAGGCGCGTTTTCCTGAGTGCCGCAAGCGGAAAATTTCCTATGTGGCAAATTGCGGCTTCCTCAAAAGAAACGTCGTCGTTTTGAATTTTTACAACGTTATTTTCGGGAAGAATATTATAAAGCATGTGAAGGCTCCAATACATTGCCACGCGGTCTCCCGGCTTGACAGATGTAACATTTTTTCCCGTTTCAACAACAATTCCCGAGCTGCTGTAGCCACAGTGCCGCGGAAAAACGATTTCGGAATTTTAGTCTGAAACTATGCTGACATTGGGATCTCCCGTTATGTTAGCCCTCTCTGTTCCGCTGCTGATTGTGCTGATTATCGTCCTGACCTTCACCTCATTATCCGCAATACTCTGCTCCTCCGTTTCGAGAAGCTCAGCCGTATTTACTTTCGTAAACACTATCTGCCGGTTTTTCATAGAATCACCCCATAAAGTAATTTATTTTATACAATAATAATACCATATTGACAACATAATTATAATGTACTATACTATATAAAAACACCACTATACTATAAAAATGAGGTGTCGGAATGCAAGAAGGTACACTTATTTCATCATACAGCTGCGACCTTTACCGATTCAGAAATTCGCATACCATCGGCTCGGTGCTTTTCTTTGACAGTCCGTGCATCGGTTACATACGAAAGGGCAGCGCACAGTTCCTTTACCGCGGAAAAAGCTACTATGCCGCAGAGGGCGACCTTATTTATATCGCAAAGGATACAAAGTATTACTCAATATGGTCAGGCGCTCCTGAAATCGAGTTTTATTCCGTCGGTTTCTCTTTTGTCAAGCCTTACTCTTTTTATCAATACCGTTTTCAGATTATCAAAAGTTATCCATGCCGTCTGTTCGACAAAATGTATGAAAAATACGGTACCGATATATACGTTTCCGTATCATACCTGTACCGTATTTTGTCGGATATATTCAAGCAAATGAAAATTGAGCCCGTTTCATCGGGAAAAACAACGGTTCAGCCTGCCGTTGATTATATTGAAAGTAACTATAACATGCCAATAACGATAGAAAAGCTTGCGCAGCTTTGCCATTCCTGCACATCGGGGCTTTTTAAGCTGTTCAAATCGGCAACGGGCGTTACACCGATTGCATATAAGCATAATATTATGATTCAAAATGCGCTGGATCTTTTAACGCATACAGATTTGACGGTTGAAGAAATAAGTGCAAGAGTCGGCTTTTCATCCCCGAATTACTTTCGCAGAGTTTTTTATGATATTACGGGGAAAACTCCGAAGCAGGAGCGCTGAGGCATTAATCAAGCCCTGAAAAGACCCTGATTGCCGCTTTAACATTTTCTTTCATTCCTTGTTCCGCCGCTGCCGCAATGTCGTGGAAAAAGGTTCTGTCCGCCATTTTGTCAACAGCCTCTCCCCCTGCCTTTGCCATATAAGTATAGTAATTTATCTTGCGGACGCCGCAGCTGATAACTTTTTTGTAATCCTCATTTGAAACTCCGCTTCCGCCATGCATTACAATCGGAACATTTATCATTGATTTGATTTTTCTCACACGCTCAAAATCAAGCTTCGGCTGCTTGAGGTATATTCCGTGAGCCGTCCCGAAAGCACACGCAAGCGCGTCGATTCCGGTGCTTTTGACAAATTCCGCTGCCGCCTCAGGGTCTGTGTATATACTTTCTCCGCCGCCGCTTCCGGCTTCCCTTGCGCCCATGCTGCCAACCTCAGCTTCAATGGAAACATTTTTTCTTTCGGCAATTTCTTTTATAATGCAAGTATTGGCGCGGTTAATATCAAGGCTTTGCTCCGACCCGTCGTACATTACCGAGGTGAAGCCGAGCTCTAATGCGCGCCTGACATAATCCAAATCGGTGCCGTGATCAAGATGAACACACACAGGAACGCTTGCACGCTCTGCCATAAATAACATTACGGGGGCGATTTCCTCCATTTTGCACAGTCCCATTTCCTCATGAACCTGTGCATGCATAATAATAACAGGCTGCTTAAGTGCCTCAGCCGCACCGATAACTGCACGCAGGCTTTCGAAATTCGGGGTGTTGAACGAGCCGA
>OGMF01003224.1_pt1 | contig 12530 bp, 9 predicted proteins | sample 1572921 | NCBI WGS metagenome assembly OGMF01 (sample SAMEA2581919, study PRJEB24529) | metagenome | biome: Human gut stool | place: China | collected 2011
TGACCAGGTTGGTGGCACCCGGGCCGCTGGTGGCCAGCACCACGCCGGTGCGGCCGGTGGCCCGGGCGTAGCCGTCTGCTGCATGGGAGGCTCCCTGCTCGTGAGCGGTGAGCACATGGGTGATGCGGTGGGCGTTTTTATACAGCTCATCGTAAAGATTCAGCACTGCACCGCCGGGATAACCAAAAATGGTATCCACGCCCTGCTCACAAAGAACCTCCACAAAAATCTGAGAACCGTTCAACTGCATGGTGAGTTACTCCTGTTTCCTAAACCTTTTTCATGTACGCTCTGCAGGGGGCGTGGGTAAAAGAAAAGGCCCTTGTCCCCTGTTCATTCCAAGAGACAAAGACCTTGTGATCATCAAGCTCTCTGCGGTACCACTCTCGTTGGTGCGCTGTGCACCCTCTCATGGGCTTCCAACAAAGCCCTGCCTCATAACGGCGGCTGCCGGCGCTGCTTACAAGGGTCTGACACCCGTTGGGCAGGCTGCTCCGGGAGGATTTCTCCCACGAAACACTGACTGCCTCGCACCAAACGGCAGCTCTCTGAACAGGGGGGATCGTGTGGTACTTTTTCCCATCCACGCATTTGTTGATGTAAATTATACTATAAACCGGGCTGATGTCAATCGACAATTTGTAACTTGAATCACATAAAAAGTGAAGAAAATTGAACACGTCTGCGTGTACTCTTGCAACCCTACTCAAACCGCTGTATACTTTTATTGCTTGTGTGTCACCGTGACACGCTCTTTTTTGCACAACAAAAGAGAAACGAAAAACAGGGCAGAGGGATGGGACTATGAAACTGAAAGAATGGAACGCCCGGCTCCACGGGCTGGTGATCTTCCGCACCCTGCTGGAGGACCCGGTGCTGGCTAAACTGCTGGACCTGACCGACCGTATGGAGGCCGGGGGCCGGGGCATGGGTCCGGTGTGTGACGCCGTGGCCCAGTTTGAAGCAGCACTGTTTGAGCGCACCACAGATTGGAGCCAGTACCTGAGCACCGCCGTGCTGGAGGCCGAGACCGTGTGCGTGCGGCAGGCCGCTGCCGGTACCCTGCCCCCCGTTCTGCAGACTGCACTGGACAACGAGCTGGCCTTCCTGCAGCAGCTGTGCGGCCTGACGCTGGATGCCCTGCTGGACGCGGCAGAGGTCCCGGCCGAAGAACTGGCCTTCCTGCCCCGGTGGGAGACGGCCGACCTTGACCTGCCCGCCGCCTATGCCCAGCGCATAAGCGAGGTGGGCAAGAAGGGCTACGGCATGTTTGCCAAGCACCATGTATTTACAGTAGAAAACGGCAAGCTGGTGCCGGTGAAGTACCCCGACCCCCAGCGTCTTTCCGAGCTGCCGGGCTACGAAAAGGAGCGGGAAAAGGTGATCGCCAACACCCGTGCCCTGCTGGCCGGGATGCCCGCCAACAATGTGCTGCTGTACGGCGACGCCGGCACCGGCAAGTCCAGCTCGGTCAAGGCCATCGCCAATGAGTTTGCCCCGGAGGGCCTGCGGCTGGTGGAAGTGAAAAAGAACCAGCTGTACCAGATCCCCGACCTGATGGACAAGCTGGCCGCCAACCCCCTCAAGTTTATCCTGTTCATCGACGACCTGAGCTTTACCGCCAACGACGACAACTTTGCCGCCCTCAAGGCCATTCTGGAGGGCAGCGTGGGCGGCCGTGCCCGCAACATCGCGGTATACGCCACCTCCAACCGCCGCCACCTCATCAAGGAGACCCTGACCGACCGCACCGGCGACGACATCCACGAAGCCGACACCCGGCAGGAGCTCATGAGCCTTTCGGCCCGGTTCGGCCTGACCGTGACCTTCCAGCGGCCGGAGAAGGCCCGGTTCGAGACCATCCTGGAGGAGCTGGCCCGGCAGCACCATATCCAGATGCCCATGGACCAGCTGCTGGTCAAGGCCGAGGCTTTTGCCATCCGCGCCGGCGGCCGCAGCCCCCGCGTGGCCAAGCAGTTCATCGAGCAGTGTGAGGCCGGTGTGCAGAAGTAACACTTCTGCCCAGCACGCAGCAAAGCACCCGCAGACGTTTTCCGCGTTTCCAGCGCCGGAAAACGCCCTTGCGGGTGCCTTTTTTCTGCCGCAGTTTCCCGCAAAAAAGTCGCATGAACGCCGCAATTAGTTTGTCGTTATTTTAACGACAAACTCCTGTCAAAAGTTTCACAAAAGTGCCGTGAATTCGTGAAAATTTTGACTTTTCAAGAATCTTTGTCTATTTTTTATTTATCGGCAAAAAGGCTTGATTTCCGGCAAACAGCGGACTATAATATGGCCAAAATCAGCCCGGCGGGGCGCAGCTCCTCCGGGCACATTCTGGAGGATAACTATGGGCTTTTTAACGGGTAAGACCGCACTCATCACCGGTGCAGGGCGCGCAGTCCTGCAGGATGGCAGCTGCGGTTCCATTGGATACGGCATTGCTACGGCCTACGCAAAAGAGGGTGCAAACCTTGTGATCACCGGCCGCAATGTGAAAAAACTGGAAGAGGCCAAGCAGGAGCTTGAGAGCAAGTACGGCATCAAGGTGCTGCCGGTGCAGGCCGATGTGTGCGCCGGCGGCGACAACGAAGCCACCGTGCAGCGCGTAGTGAAGCAGGCCGTTGACGCCTTTGGCGGCATTCAGGTGCTGATCAACAACGCACAGGCCTCGGCTTCCGGCGTCTCGCTGGCCGAGCACACCACCGAGCAGTTCGACCTGGCCCTGTATTCGGGCCTGTACGCAGCCTTCTATTATATGAAGGCCTGCTACCCCTACCTGAAGCAGTCCCACGGCAGCGTGATCAACTTTGCCTCCGGTGCCGGCCTGTTCGGCAACTACGGCCAGTGCGCCTACGCTGCCGCCAAGGAGGGCATCCGCGGCCTGTCCCGCGTGGCCGCCACCGAGTGGGGCCCGGATGACATCAACGTCAACGTTGTCTGCCCGCTGGCCTGGACCGCCAAGCTGGAGCAGTTCCAGCAGGCTTACCCGGAGGCCTTCAAGGCCAACGTCAAAATGCCGCCCATGGGCCACTACGGCAACGCCGAACTGGAGATCGGCCGCGTGTGCGTCCAGCTGGCCATGCCGGACTTCAAGTTCATGTCCGGCGAGACCCTCACGCTGGAAGGCGGCATGGGTCAGCGCCCGTAACTTTGCGTTTTTCTTCCTTCTTCTCAATAGACAAAAGAGGCTGTGCCGGTGGGCACAGCCTCTTTTGTCTATCTGTTGCTTTTGGGATCAGCCCCGCACCGCGATGCACTCGATCTCGAGCTTTGCACCCTTGGGGATGGCTGCCACCTGCACGCAGCTGCGGGCCGGGAACGGCTCTGCAAAGGCCTTGGCATACTCTGCGTTCACAGCCGCAAAGTCGTTGATGTCGGCCAGAAAGATCACGGTCTTGACCACATTGGCCATGGTCAGGCCGGCCTCGGCCAGAATAGCCTTGAGGTTTGCCAGGCTCTGTGCGGCCTGCTCTTCCACGGTATCGGCCATCTTGCCGGTGGCGGGGTCTACCGGGATCTGACCGGACACGAATACCATATTGCCCAGATCCAGCGCCTGGCTGTAGGGGCCGATGGCGGCAGGTGCGTTGGGGGTAGATACGACTTTCATAGGGATTCTCCTTTGTTGTGGATTCAGACTTGGAAATAGCCGTTGTTTCCATCGGGCTATCTGCAATTGATATTATAGCAAAAACTCAAGGATACTTCCAATAGGAGCCGGTATACTCTTTTGCTGCGGTCAGTGCATCCGGATGCTCAAACAGCAACACATACTGCGCATAGCCTGCATCCGGCGCAGAACCGTCCGTGTAAAATTTATTTCTGTCCCGAACCGGAGGTCTGGCACGGGCAGTACGGTAAAGCGTTGCTCTGTTCGTGCCCGTGCCACCCAGATCACCGATCTCAAACGTCAGACAGCCATCTATGACGGTCAGTTTTCCATTCAACGGCGAGCCGATCTCCGCAAGGCGGGTCACAAAAGAGTTCTGCACACGGTACAGCTTTCCGGAATAGTCGGACATCAAAACGTGCGCCCCGCCAAACTGCCCATAATATTTTGCGTCCGGTCTCTGCTGATATTCCCACATGAAATGCTCATACAGGCAATTTTCCCGGTACGAACCATCGGGGCCACCCAGTTGCTCCGTTTCCCCTTTGAGGCGCTGTTGTTCCTGTGCTTCTTCCCAGCCCAGAAGAGCACGTTCCAGATAAACCGTCTGTGCCCCCAGCACGGTTTCAAGCTGTTTCGGTTTTGTCTGATACAGTTCAGCCAGCTGTGGCAGAAACTTTTCCTGAAAGGTCTGGAGTTGCAAAGAACTGAACGGGTTCTGTTCCCGAATCGCAGTTAGAAGCCCCTGCGTTTGAGTATCTGCACTGGTAAAGTCATGGTTTTTCAGCAAATACTGACAAAGCGTCTGTATGTTACCGACATCATCTGTAATGTCGATCCCGATGATTGAAATTTTTTCTGCAGCATCCCTGCCGCTGTTCCAGTCGGCAATCCATGAATACAGCTCATAGTCCTCTTTGGAGAGCGTGCACCGATCAAGCCAATCCGAAAAGGAAAGTCTCCCCTGCACGGTTTCATTTTCAAGAAATGCCGTGGCATATCCACTTTCCTCTACAAGAACACGAACCCCCTTTTCTTTTACAAGGTATTGGAACAGAGCATTGCGGAATTGCTGATATTCTGTGCAGCGATGGGTTTCTCCAAAGAGATAGACCTGCGCATTCTCATAGCGGAGCATTTTAGAAACGCCCGCACCGGTGGAGAGGTCGATCTCCTGAGAGTTTCCCGGATAAAACGCAAAAATAAGTGCCAAAAGAACAGCCAGCAAAACCACACCGGCGAGAACCCGTTTTTGCATGCTGCATCCTCCCCGTGAAAAAAACATCGTTCAAACTCTGCCAATACGTTTTATTTTTCTTTATAGTTTTTCCAATACCGGCCTGGCTGCTCCTCACTGGCCGTGACCTGAGACGGATGCTCAAACAGCAACGCATACTGTGCGATTTTTTCATCCGGGGTGTCGGGAGCTTCGGCATAGAACTTTCCGCTTTCGGAACCAGGGTTCTTTGCAAGGGCGGTATTGTATAAGGTAAGGTGATTGGTATCAGCCTCCCCCAACTCCCCGATCTCATGGGTGATTGCACCGTCGATCACGGTCAGCTTGCCATCAAGAAAGCTGTTTTTCCCAGCCATCCGGGACACAAAGCTATTGCTGATTCGGGACGATCCTTCTTTTTGCACATAGTTTTCCATCTGAACGTGTGCTGCGCCGAACGAACCAAAATACTTTGCGGTCGGGTTTTCCTCATAAACCCTCCGGAGGTTCGCATACAGGGCATCCTCCCGATACGCCACGGCGGGGCCATCCAGCTGGAGATCCGGCTGATAGTCGTTCAGCTTGTAGCACTCCTGTCCCTGCTGCCAACCCTGAAGCACGCGTTCCAGATGGATTGCCTGATCTCCCAGCGCCAGTTCAAGCTGTTCCGGGTTTATCTGGTACAGTTCGATCAGCTGCGGCAACAAACTGTTCTCAAAGCGCTGCTGAAACTGGCATTTCTGGGTGCTGATCAAAAGCATCTGCGTCTTTGTATCTGCCGCAGAAAAATCACAGTCTCTCAGCAAATACCGGCAGAAGGCATAGACCATCCCGATCGAATCGGTGATATCGATACCGACAATGGATATCTTATCCCTATCCGGTCTATTCTGATTGAATTCTGACATCCACTGGAACAGCTCATAGTCCTCTTTGGATACGACAAACTGATCGTATCCGTATTCGTCGGCAAAGGACAACCGGTTCTGTACCGTTTCGTTTTCGAGAAAGCCGCTTGCATAGCCGTGCTCCATCAAAAGAACACGCACGCCTTTTTTCTCTACAAGGTACTGGAACAGAGCATTGCGGAACTGCTGATATTCTGTGCAACGATGTGCTTCTCCAAAGAGATAGACCTGCGCATTCTCATAGCGGAGCATTTTAGAAATGCCCGCACCGGTGGAGAGGTCGATTTCCTGAGAGCTTCTCGGATAAAGTTCAAAGACAAGGGCACAAAGGATGACGAGCGACAATGCAAAAGCGAGAAATTTCCTGCCCAAAATAACCCCTCCCGTAAAAAGAGAATCCACAAAACGTCGTGTCATTATTTTTACGCATGGGGATCGGATTGTCCACATTCCGGGAATGAACACGGGTTTTCTTGTCATGAAACCGGCAATTGCAGCTTTCACGCCACAGACTGCAAGTTCAGCGCAGTCCTATTATCAGCAGCCCTCTGCTGAAATTGCATTGACTTGAAGGGAGCACTGCGTTATTATGAGTAACAAAACCGGTCTGTGTTATCCGGAAGGAGGTTGCCGATTGAATTTACTGATTTGTGATGATGAGCCCGCTGTCGTGGAGCAGGTTTCTGCATTACTCCGAGACCATTGCGAAAAAAGCGGCATCTCTGCGCGCTTTTATCCTTTCAGCGATCCCGACGCGATCAAAGACCTTTCTTCCTATGATCTTGCATTCCTGGACATCGACATGGGCGATTCCAGCGGCATTGATCTTGCACGAAGCCTTCGCAAGGAAAACCCCGGAATCGTGATCGTTTTTCTCACAAACTTTATCCAATACGCTCCAGAAGGGTTTGAGGTACAGGCATTCCGGTATCTTTTGAAACGTGATATGAACGAAAAGCTGATTCCTTATTTTGAAGCCGCAAGCAAAGAAGTCGTTCAACGAAAGAGGATTCTCACCATTTCGGTCCATTCCGAACCGATCGACATTCCCGTAAGTCACATTCTCTATCTGGAGGCCAATCTGCGGGTCATCATCGTGCACCTGATCCATGACGAGCGAACGGAGTATCATTTCTACGGCAATCTGTCGGATCTGTCAAAAAAGTTGGAGGACCTCGGTTTCCTGCGCGTTCAACGCTCATTTTTGGTAAACATGGAGTACATCGTGCAGCTGCAATATGAAAAGGTGAGCCTGACCGGCGGGATCGTTTTGCCTTCAAGTGCTAAGAACCATAAGGAACTGAAGCAGCACTATCTGCTGTGGCGGGGGAAAAACCGATGGGCGATTTCTTGAGTTTTCTTTATACCGTGGTCGATTCCCTTTCGCTGATCCTCTTTTTGGATGCATTTGCTGAACGACGCTGGAGTGACCGGAAATTCACCATCGGCGTCGGCTGCTTCATCATGCTAAACTTCTGGATCCTGAAGGTTCCGCTGGTCTTCTTTCACCGCAATCAGGCCATAAAAATCGGGATGATCCTTTTATCCTATACCTTCAGCGCACGGGTGTTGTACGCCAAAATTTCCAGTAAACTGCTTTTGCTTCTTGTCGGTGTAGAATATCTGATCACTTATTCCCTGTCTTTCGGGCTGGGCATGCTGGGTGCTTTTGTCTGTGGGATGGACGGTGAATCGTTCCGGTCGAGTTTTCCGCTCATGATCGTCTACGGGATCATCAACTATTCCACAGAATTGTTTCTGGCCTATCTATTCCGAAAGCTCATGAAGCAAAAAGCATTTCCGGGAGCGCGGAACCGACTGAATGAATCGCAATTGGGGTTTTACTTTTTGTTCCCGTGCACATCCTTTTTCATGCTGGGGATCTTGCTGTATATCACAACAGGGAAACCGGTAGGCGAAGGTGTAATTGCCTTTACATGTGGCTTGATCCTTGCGGCGAATGCTGCTCTCCTGTATCTCTTGGATCGGATGGAACGAGCCATCGAAACCAAGGAAAATCTTTTGGCACTGGGGCAGCAGATTCAACTGCAGGCCAAAAATATGGAAGCGGCGAGCAGACTTTATGCAGAACAGCGTCACAAGGTTCATGATTTCAGAGCACACCTCAACACGGTCCAAAGCCTTTTGCTGAATCAGGAGTATGAAGCTGCCGAGCAATATTTGCGTTCCGTAACCACCATGCAGACCGACCGGCTGTTCCTGGTCAACTCGCACCACGCGATCCTCGACGCGCTCTTCAATACCAAAGCGACCGAAGCGATCAAGAAGGGAATCAACATCGACTTTGAGGTGAACGATCTTTCCGCATTGCCATTGGATGTATCGGATATGGTCGTGCTGTTCGCAAACCTGCTGGACAATGCAACGGAAGCCTGTGAAAAACTCGAGAGCGAAAAGACGATTCATGTTTCCGCCGTACTGAGACAGAGCTTCTTTTTTTCCGTCCGGAACACATCCGCTCCGGTAAAGATCCATGACGGGAACATCCGAACGACAAAATCCAACCCCGCTCTCCACGGTTTTGGTCTCTCCAACATCAAACTCATTCTGAACAAATACGCAGCAGACTTTATTATGGACTATGCCGATGGATGGTTTCAGTTTACCGGGGAAATCGAGCTGTAACCGTTCAAACTTCCCATGAAAAAATGGCCCGCGTTTTCACGCAGGCCATTTTTTATCAGATCATACGCGCTCACTCACGAGCTGGAAGCCCTCTTTGGTCAATTCGGCACGGATCTGTTCGATCTGGGCCGCGTCGCGGGTCTCCAGCGTCAACTTGAGGAAGCAGCTGGAAATGGGCATGTTGGGGTCGGAACCGTCGTGCAGCACCGACACCACGTTGCTGCCGCAGCGGGAGACGATCTCGGCCACACGCTGGAGCTGGCCGGGCTTGTCCTCCAGAGCAATGGTCAGGTTGGCCTTGCGGCCGCTCATGACCAGGCCGCGGGTGATCACGCGGCTAAGGATGTTCACGTCGATGTTGCCGCCGGAGATGACACACACCACCTTCTTGCCCTCGATGGGCAGCTTGTGGAACAGGGCCGCAGCCACGGGCACCGCACCGGCACCCTCGGCCACCAGCTTCTGGTTTTCCATCAGGGAGAGGATGGCGGCGGCGGTCTCGTCCTCGCTCACCGTCACGACGTCGTCCACATACTGCTCGCAGAGCTGGTAGGTCAGCTCGCCGGGAGTCTTGACCTGAATGCCGTCGGCAAAGGTGGAGGCAGCCTTCAGGGTCTGGTACTTGTGCTCGTGCAGGCTGCGGTACATGCTGGCGGCACCCTCGGCCTGTACGCCGTACACCTTCACTTCCGGGCGCAAGCTCTTGATGGCAAAGGCCACGCCGGAGATCAGGCCGCCTCCGCCCACCGGCACGATGACTGCATCCAGATCCGGCAGCTGGTCCAGAATTTCCAGACCGATGGTGCCCTGGCCTGCAATGACCTGCTCGTCATCGTAGGGGTGGATGAAGGTCATGCCGGTCTCTTCCTGCAGCTCCACGGCCTTGTCGTGGGCATCGTCGTAGGTGCCGGGCACCAGGCAGACCTCTGCGCCCAGGTTCTTGGTATTTTCCACCTTCATGATGGGGGCACCGTCCGGCATGCAGACGATGCTCTTGATGCCACGGCGGGTGGCGGCCAGCGCCACACCCTGCGCATGGTTGCCCGCCGAGCAGGCAATGACGCCCTTGGCGCTTTCCTCGGGCGAAAGCTGGCTGATCTTATAGTAAGCACCGCGCACCTTGAAGCTGCCGGTGGCCTGCAGGTTCTCGGTTTTCAGGTAGAGCTGGCAGTCCTTGGACAGCTTGGGGGCCTCGATGAGGTCGGTCTTGCGGGCAACGTCCTTGAGCACAAAGGCAGCGTGGTAGATTTTATCCAGAGTCAACATGACGATTCCTTCCCTTTTTCGTTTCCGTGATGTCATCCAGTATATGTTACCAAAATTGTTTTGTCAAATGAATTCCGTTCACGATAGAAGCACATAAAAAGAGAACTGCCGCAGACGTTTCATCCACAGCAGTTCTCTGCCTTGTTTTTTATGCGGTTATGCTGTTGGCATCAACGGCCGCGTCCGCCGCCGCCGCCATGGAAGCTGCCGCCGCCCATGCCCCCGAAGGAGCCGCCACCGCCGAAGCTGCCGCCGCCAAAGGAACCACCACCGAAGCCGCCGCTGCGGGGCGGAGTGCTGCGGGGCGGGGTACGGCGCGGCGGCGGAGAGTTCCGCGGGCCGCGGCCGCCGTAAGGGCCGGGACCGCCAAAGGGGCCGCCCGGCGGGGGCGGGGGCGGGTTGCGGCGTCCGCGCGGCGGACGGGGTCCTCTGTGCCAGGGGCCGCCAAAGCACCAGAACAGGCCGCCCAGCGGGCCGGAGAAGGTGTACACGATCACCGACACGATGATGAGCAGCAGGATGATCGTGAACAGGATGGTGACAAAGCCCAGCAGAATGTCGCCAAAACCGCCGCTGCTGCTGTTGTCATCATAAGCAGGCTCGTTGTAGGAACCGTTGTTCGTGTTCCCGCCCGAAAGGCTCACGCCGTAGATGTCCGCGATGGTCTGGGCCACGTTCCGGGCGCAGGTGGTCACGGCGTCGTCATAGTCCTGCCGGACGAAGTCGTCCTCCATGGTCTGGGCAAGGGCACTGGCCTGACTTTCCAGCGTGGTGTTGCGGAAACCGTCGCCTGTGGCAATGTAGTAATCGCCGTCGGCGTACTGCTGGGTCTCCATGACCAACAGGATCAGCACACCATTATTGCCGGTAGAAGAACCAATGCCCCAGGCATTGGCCGCCTGCAGGGCATATTCCTCTGTAGTGCAGCTGCCGGTGTAATCCACCGTCAGCACGCCGATCGTCGCACCTTTACAGCTGGACTGCAGCTGAGCATTCAGGTCGGTGATGGTCTGCACAGTGCTGCTGCTGAGGACGTTGGCCTCATCCACCACACACTGGTCCTTGGGCAGCTCCGGCAGGTCCGCCTTGGCCGCATAGGCCGGGCACAGGGCCGCCGCGCTGACCACGAACACCAGCAGCAGTGCGCTGAGTTTTCTTGCAATGTTTTTCATGCGAAGGGCTCAACCTCCTTCACGCCGGCAAGGCCGCCCAGCACATTGGCCGGGAACCCGCCGACTTCGTTCTGATAGTTGTAGACTGCTTCGTTGTATTTCAATGTGCCGATGATGGTGCCTGCGCTGTTGAACTGGCCATACTGGCCCTGCACAGCGCCCATCTTCATGGGGTCGGCGGCCTGCTCCTGCAATTTGGCATAGAGCTGGTCGATGGCCTTGCCCAGCGTCTCGTTGGCCTGATATAGCGCGTGCATGGAACTGCCGTTGTAGTAGCTCAGGGAGGTCAACGCCTGACTCTTTCCGCCAGACTGCACGGCGTCCAGACAGGCCGAAAAGTCATCCAGCGCCGCCTGCGCGGTCTGTACTTCAGCATTGTCGGCCCCCAGCGTATTGCCGGCGGTGGTGATGACGTTTGCCGCCGTATTGGCCCGGGCGGTCAGTTCCTCGCTGAGGTTGTAGCCGTTGTCGGCAGACACGCCCACCGTGAACCACTGCCGGGCCGTGTTGTATTTGCTGCGCACCTTGGCACTGCCAAAGCCTGCAAAGGCCGCCAGCATCACCACGATGCTCAACGCCAGGGCCACGGCCTGCCGGGTGAGGGCGGCGGGCAGTTTTGCTTCCAGCCCGGCCAGCTTCTGCTGCAGCGGGGTCAGCTGCACGGCCTGCTCCGGGCTGGCCTTTTCGCGGTAGCTGCCCGCGTCAAAGCCGCCGGGGGTGCCGGTCTGCTTGGGGTTAAAATCTGCGTTTGCCATTTCAGCTCCGGATCTCCATCATTTTGGATTTCAGTTCGTCCTCGATACGGGTCAGTTCCTGCTCGGCGGCAGCGCGCTTTGCGCGGCCCTCGGTCTGGATCTTGTTCAGCTCGTCCAGCGTCTCGATCAGGCTCTTGTTGGTCTGCTGCAGGGTCTCGATGTCCACCACGCCGCGCTGGGACTCCTTGGCCGTCTCGATGGTGCCCAGCTTGAGCGCCTCGGCGTTCTTCTTGAGCAGGTCGTTGGTCATGTCGGTGACGGCACGCTCGGCCTGCATGGCCTGCTGGCTGTGGGCCAGGCCCAGGGCCAGCACCATCTGGTTCTTCCACAGGGGGATGGTGTTCACGATGGTGGACTGGATCTTCTCGGCCATCATGGTGTTGTTATTCTGCAGCAGGCGGATCTGGGGGCCCATCTGCAGGCTGATGTTGCGGGTAAGCTCCAGATCGTACAGCTTCTTTTCAAAACGCTCGCACTGGTCGGCCAGGTCGCGGGCCGCCTGGGCGTCCTCCGGCAGGCCGGAGGCCTTGGCCTTGTCCATGGCCTGCTGCAGCTCCCCTGCACGCACCTCGGCCAGCTTCTTTTTACCGGCCAGAATGTACATGCTGAGCTCCTTGAAGTAGGCCATGTTCAGGTCATACATCTTGTCCAGCATGGCGATGTCCTTGAGCAGCTGCACCTGATGGGCCTCCAGCATGCCCTGGATATTCTCCACGTTGGTCTCGGCCTTGTTGTACTTGGTCTTGAGGGCGTCGAGCTGGTCGCCCTTTTTCTTGAAGAAGCCCAGAATGCCCTTCTGCTGCTCTTCGCCTGCGTCAAAGCTCTTCAGCTCGCCGATCAGGTCGGTGATCATATTGCCCACTTCGCCCAGGTCCTTGGTGGACACCTTGGAAAGAGCTGCTTCGGAGAAGTCACCGATCTTCTTCTGGCAGGCGGAGCCGTACTGCAGCACCTGCT
>OGMF01003226.1_pt1 | contig 12528 bp, 9 predicted proteins | sample 1572921 | NCBI WGS metagenome assembly OGMF01 (sample SAMEA2581919, study PRJEB24529) | metagenome | biome: Human gut stool | place: China | collected 2011
AAAGATCTTTCACCTGAAAGAAAACCACACCGATGTCAAGACCGAGCTCATGGCAGGTATCACCACCTTCATGACCATGGCCTACATCCTTGCGGTCAACCCCAGCATCCTGTCCGCTTCCGGCATGGACGCCAACGCCGTCCTGATTGCCACCTCTCTGGCATCGTTCGTCGGTACGGCCCTGATGGCACTGCTGGCCAACTACCCGTTCGCGCTGGCCCCCGGCATGGGCCTGAACGCCTACTTCTCCTACACCGTTGTCCTGACCATGGGCTATAGCTGGCAGCTGGCCCTGATGGCCGTCTTTGTGGAGGGCATCATCTTCATCGTTCTGAGCCTGACCAACGTGCGTGAGGCCATCTTCAACGCCATCCCCATGACGTTGAAGAGCGCTGTCAGCGTCGGCATCGGCCTGTTCGTGGCATTCGTCGGCCTGCAGAACGCCAAGCTCATCATCAACAGCGATTCCACCCTCGTCACCTACCAGCACTTCAAGGGTGAGACGTTCCACAGCGTGGGCGTGGGCGCTATCCTGGCCCTCATCGGCATCGTCATCACCGCCATCCTGCTGGTGAAAAAGGTCAAGGGCGGCATCCTGTACGGCATTATCATCACCTGGGTGCTGGGCATCCTCTGCGAGCTGGCGGGCATCTACATCCCCAACCCGGATGCAGGCATGTACTCCGTCATCCCCACCTCATTCATCAGCTTTGACTTCTCCGCCCTGGGCAAGACCTTTGGCCAGGTGTTCAAGGTCGATTTCAAGGGCGTGGGCATCCTCAACTTCTTCGCCGTCATGTTCTCGTTCCTCTTCGTGGACCTGTTTGATACCCTGGGCACCCTGATCGGCGTGGCTTCCAAGGCCGACATGCTGGATGAGGACGGCAAGCTGCCCCACATCAAGGGCGCGCTGCTGGCCGACTCCATCGCCACCTGCGCCGGTGCCGTACTGGGTACTTCCACCACCACCACGTTCGTGGAGAGCGCTTCCGGCGTCACCGAGGGCGGCCGTACCGGCCTGACCAGCATGACCACCGGCGTGCTGTTCCTGCTGGCTGTGGTGTTCAGCCCCCTGTTCCTCACCATTCCCTCTTTCGCTACCGCTCCGGCTCTGGTCATCGTCGGCTTCTATATGATGGGTTCCGCCCTCAAGATCGACTTCTCGGACCCCAGCGAGGGCATCCCCGCGTTCCTGACCATCCTGGCCATGCCCACCGCTTACAGCATCTCTGAGGGCATTGCCATCGGCGTCATCTCCTGGACCCTGCTCAACGTCATCACCGGCAAGGCCAGCGAGAAGAAGATCAGCCCCCTGATGTATGTGCTGACCGTTCTGTTCATCCTGAAATACGTCCTGCTGTAACAGGCATTTGCAGCAAACAGAAAGCCCCGGCTCCGGCCGGGGCTTTCGTGCGTTTATTGGTTCCTGTGCGGGTGGGGCGGGCAGGGTTCAGCCGCCGAACAGCCCGAAAAAGCTGGTGTGCGTCATGCCCAGCACCAGAAACAGAAGAATGAGGGCAAACAGCACCCCAATGATGATGTCCATCTGGTGGACCGTGAGGGGGAATTTATCGTAGAGCTTTTCCTTGGGGTTGACGAAATTCGGGTCGTTGTTGTCCAGCAGGGTCTTTTTGCCCTCAGCGCTCTGGGCTTTGGCGGCGGCAAGTTCTGCCTGCTCCTTTTCCAGCTGGGCCTCCCGCTGGGCAAGCAGTGCCTCACGGCGGGCCAGCTCTTCTTCCCGCTGGGTCTGATTCGTTTCTGCCATGGTGGTATCCTCCGGCGTTTTTCTACCAGTATACCATAGAATTGTGACAGAAAAAACTCCTCCCGCAAAAAGCGGCCTTATGCCGCCAGCAGATCCTCCACCACATCCATCAGCTGAGACGGATCGAGCTGGCACGCGGTACAGCGCGCGGCCAGGCGAAGGACCCGCACCGGGTCAACGGAGACATCTGAGATGAACCGCAGTTTTCGGTGTCGTCCGCGAGATGTAGAATACGCGGCGATGCCAAAGGATGTATACGCACCACACGCGGGATGATAAAGTCGTTCCATAACACAATGATACCAAAACACACCAATCACCTCTCTGTCAAAATTGTCACGCCGCTTTGAAACGGCTGCATGAATGCAGGTTTGCTGCCCGCAAAATGTTCTGACAAAATTTATATACCATCTCTTGGCTTCAAAATAAACAGCCAAAATTTCAAAATTTGGCGGCGTGTTTTGCATGTCCGGTGAAACCGGTGGTGCAGGAAAAAGACGAGCTGGAAAACGAGAATGAACAATTTTACGGAATATCGTGTAAAATTGAGAAAAATCAACTTCACGCAGCAGCAGATGAAAGAATGCTCCGCGGAAAACCGAAAGTACAAAAAGAAAAATCTTTGCCGCATCTTAACCACTTTTTGGCAGAAAAAGTTGAGAAATCGGTCGTAAGACCGAGCTTTCTGGTATATCACTTGTTCGCTGTGCGGATAAGGCTGCTCGTTCTGCTTTGCCTCCGCATCGTCTGCCGCAGACCCCGGCGCTGCCCTTGTCTGAAATGCTTTCACTCCGGATGCAAACCAGATGAAAAATCCGACGGGCCGCATCACTTGACTTTCCCCTTGCAGGGGAGTATACTCCGGGGCAGTGAAATATTCGGCTATGACGAGAAAGAGTACCCGGAAAGAATGCTGCAGAGAGCTGCCGGATGGTGCAAGGCAGTGCAGGGCGTCCGTGGGAAGATCCTCTCCGAGCTTTCCGGCTGAATGGGCGGTATCTACGCCCCAGTAAGCGGGAACGGCAGGCCCCCGTTATCACGGGCCGCGCATTGTTGGATGCGCACTGAGGGGCCGGGCTTTGCACCGGCAATAAGAGTGGTACCGCAGAGGAGTTTATACGCCTTTGTCTCTTACGAACCGTAGGGGACAAAGGCGTTTTTGTTTGCGGGAAAGCCATTTTCCGGATGTTTCATTGCCTTTGCATCCGCAAAAATAAGTGTTTTGAAAAAGGAGATTTCATCATGAAAACATTGGAAAAAGTAAGCGACTTTGTGGGCAAGTACATGGCCGCCATCGTCATTGTGGTAGCGGCACTGGCGCTGCTGTTCCCCGGCACCTTCAGCGTGGTAAAGACCGCATGGGTCAACACCCTGCTGGGCATCGTCATGTTCGGCATGGGTCTTACCCTGAAGCCGGAGGACTTCAAGGTGGTGTTCAGCCGCCCGAAAGACGTGATCATTGGCTGCATTGCGCAGTTCACCCTGATGCCCTTCCTTGCATGGGCGCTGACGCAGCTGTTCCACCTGCCCACCGAGCTGGCTATCGGCGTCATCCTTGTGGGTACCTGCCCCGGCGGCACCTCCTCTAACGTGATGACCTATCTGTCCAAGGGCGACGTTGCACTGTCCGTCGGTATGACTGCCGTTTCTACCGTGTTGGCACCCTTCCTGACTCCCCTGCTGACCCTGCTGTATGCCGGTCAGCGCGTGGATGTGAACCCTGTAAATATGTTCCTGTCCATCGTCAAAGTAGTGCTGGTACCCATCGCACTGGGTTTTGTGGTCAACCACTTCTTCCACGCCTTCACTCAGAACGCCGTCCGCGTGCTGCCGCTGGTCTCCACCACCGCCATCGTGCTCATCATCTGCGCCGTTGTTTCTGCAAACTCCGCCAAGATCATGACCAGCGGCCTGCTGATCCTTGCCGTGGTCATTCTGCACAACCTGCTGGGCTACCTCACCGGCTTTGGCGTGGGCAAGCTGCTGAAGCTGGATACCACCAAGTGCCGCGCGATCTCCATCGAGGTCGGTATGCAGAACTCCGGTCTGGCCACCTCGCTGGCCGCTGCCCACTTTGCACAGTATCCGCTGGCAACTATCCCCGGCGCTGTGTTCTCGGTGTGGCATAACATTTCCGGTGCTGTCCTTGCCAATTTCTTTGCCCGCACCGCAGAGAAGAAGGACTGATCTTATACAATCAATAAGGGGCTGCTGCACAAGGTTTCTTCCCTGTGCAGCAGCCATTTCTTTGTTTATTGGACGTGATCTGCGCGGTTTTCCTGTCTTTGCCTGTTTTCTGGGCTGTTGCACAAATGCAAGCAGCTCGGGATCAAAAACACCCGAACCCCAGACCCCCTGCGTGTGATGCATGATGACTTTTCGGTTTTTAGAACGTTGATTCGTTAAGTATGCTCGATTTGCTACAGATCTGCTACAAACGGCAGTTTTGAATCCTTACTAATTATTTTATTATTGAGTTTCCTGACGACTCCATGCACGGCCAAACAGCTCTCTACCATTGGGAGCAAGATGTAACACGCATTGCTTTTCTAGAATTTCCGCAGTTCTCTCGCTATAAGAATCCTGTTTATCCAGCGCAATAATCACTTGTTTTCCGCTTTTCATATACCTGGTTAAAATATTTTCGACTGCTTCATCAGATATTTGCTTTAGTATCAGTGAATCATGAACCAGTATCGGAAGCTTCGTCAAGCTAGCAATCGCTAAATCATACACAACCAGTCCCTTATATGCAATTCCCGTTCCCGTATCATCTTGCGTAAAAAACTCATAGCCACCTTCCTCTAAATGTAATATTGGCGGATTCACTTTTTCCGAATACAGTGTTGCATTTATTTGTCTCATTTCACTGTTTATTGCAGCTTCAACACTACCATACTGCTCTTTCCGAACTTTCTCTAGATTTTCACGCGCTGTTTTGTTTCTTTCATCCAGTACTATTCTTTTCTGATACGCCTCATTTTCTTGCTGCATTTTTTTAATTTGTGAAAGTATTTCAGCGTGTTTTTGAAGTACGATAGCTGAAAATTTCGGATTTTTCACCAATCCACTTAACTCATCTTCTAGCAGTTGTATGTCTTTATTCACTTCATCCAACTGCTTCTGCATTCTTTTTCGTTCTTCCTGCAACTCTGCATCAAAAATCACAGCTATTTTCTTATGGAAAGCTTCTATCTCTGAAATGTGTTTAACGTTTGCATCAGGGAAAAATTTTTTCAGCTGTTCAAATGACTCTGTCGTTTCTGAAAATTTATAATTAATATTCTCATCTAACACAGCAATCTTACTGCACAATTTGCTTTTTATTCTCCGTTTGGGTGTAAGCTCTCTTTTTAATCCGATTGCTCTTTCTGATGTACTAGTATCTATATCTAAAAGCCCTTTATCTAACTTTTGAGTCAGTTCTTCGATTTCCTCCTGCTTCTTTATAATTTCTTTTTTATTTTTCTCATATTGTCTTTTTCCAATGCTTACAATAAAATTGTTTTCCTGAGCCTTTTTATAAGTTTGGCACTCTTCTTTTGCTTCATCTGCTATATTTTCATAACTCGAAAGCACTTTATAGCGATCAAATAATTTCAGCAATGCCTTTTTAGCTTTTTGGGTTGATTCTTTAGGCGCTGCATTAAGCGGATGCTTTTCATCATAATTTTCTTTTCCATACACTCGTATATATCGCCCAACTGCATCTCTAAAAGATAGTTGGTACAAATCCAATTCATATTTTTTTGAAAGCCATCCTGTAAATTGCTCTTTTGTAACCAAATCTAGCGGACTATAGCTAGAGTCGCACCTCCAAATTTCAGTGCTATCAGGAACCGCTCTCAAAAAAGCATGTTCTCCATCCTCGAACTGAAATTTAAAGCCTATTTTATGTTCTCCTATATTTTTAACTATATCTGATGCTCTTGCATATGTATCACCGCCAAAAGCATAATCAACGATAAGTAATAGAGTTGACTTTCCAATTGAATTGTCTGCATCAGGTGTGCCGAGAACCACATTCAATCCTGCGTCAAATCGTATAGTCTTTTGATAAAATTTATCACAAAAAATTTCACTTAACATAATACAATTCCCCTAAAGTATCATCATACTTGACTCTTCCCAATGAAAAGAGCACATCTAACGCTTCTATATATTCATTTACATCCTCAAATTTTTGTTTCTGTTCTTCATATAGTTGCCTTGGACTCTTACTAGAGTATGACAGCGACTCCAAAATAATTGAAAATTTACTTATAATGCTCACATTATATGAAGTAACTTTACTCGGCAATCTCATTAAATACCTCACAATTTTGAACGAAATAAGCTACAATCGCTTCGCAAGCTTCTTGTGACTTTACATTTGTTCGTTCCTTTATCCATTTTACCATATACTCAAAAATCTGTGTTTTTTCAGCCTTCGCTTTGCTCATCTTAATGAAACAGCTTCTAATTTGTTCAGATAATACTTGCATATAAAATCCATCTTTACCATCAAGATTTTTAAAAGTATCATTGATCAATGGATAAAAAGCTTGTACATAACCTTCAATTTTCATTTTTAACAGCACTTCTGCTGGCGAAAACTTCTTCACAATGGGAACAGGTTCATAGTTAAGTTTTTCTAACTCCAATGCATTTACTGTTATAAGTTTTTGTATAACATCCAGAATGTTATCTTCGAGTCCCAAGGATCTTGTCATTTCGCTTAGATTTGCCCTTTGTAAGCATTCTTTTTTTATATTCAACAAGTTTATATAATCTTCTTTAGTAGTATGGAAATCTTGTGTTTTATGACAATCTTGACACAATGCTATCTTATTATCGTACGATTCCGAATTATCTCCCAGCCTTGGTAATCCTTGTAAGGTCATATATTGTTCTTCTGTCGGTCTATTGGGATAGATATGCGCTATTTCAAAGAGCTTCACCTTCTTTTTCTGCTTTCGGTCAATCAACAATTTTCCGCATAACGGGCAGCGAGATCCAACCTCTTGCAGATAAAGACGATTATCAAACTCTGATATTTTTTCACGCATTTTGCAATATCCATCCGCTTCGATTGCAGCGTTCAATTCTTCTTGTGTCATCTTATATTCCTCACATTGTTATTCATCAAATATAATTTTTTATATTATTTATAATAAAACAATTGAATTAACACTCACACAAGCGGCTTTTTCAAATCACTCAGCCTCATTTGAAATATATATTTCCATTCTATACGCTCATTCCATACAGCCGCATCCACAAAGCAATTCTGATTCAAGCCAGCTTTCTTAACTGCCTCTATCGCTGCTTCTCTCTGGCTCAAATGCCGTTTACCAGCGGTCAAGCAGTTTGCTCCATCCAGTGTATCATACTGCTGAAATGCCTTATTAAAGTCCATCAGATCATGCAACCGGATAGGTTGATTCGTCTCATTATCCACCAACAGGCCCCAGTTTTCCCAATGGCGGTCGGTGTTGCCCACCAGATAATCCAGAATGTTCATCATATAGTATCCGTGGGCATCCAGTTCCAGAATTTTATCCAGCGTGTTCCAATCATGGTTTGTGCCGTAGACATCGTAGGCTGCATAAGTCACAAGGCTATATCGCTGCGAGGTCATAATTTTGCTGATGGAAACCGGCTCGTTCTCAAACATCCCCTGCTCATACAAAACCTGATGACAGTCAAAGCATCGACAGATCTTACTTGCCAGCACCTCACGCTCAACTGCATCTTGTCCACCATCTTTATAAAGATAGAAGCCATCATCCTTGCGCACCCACGCTTTAGGATAGCATCCGCCAGTGGACAAATCATTTGCCAAAAGATGGGCATTTGTCACAGCCATCTGATGCCCACGCAGTGCAATATCCACAAGAGCATTGCTTAAAGAGTGTGTGTAGAGATTGATATCCTCAAACAGGATATTCTCTTTTTCTCCTTTTACCCAGAACACATCCAGCAGTGACAGGCAATGGTACGAAAGCGCAATCTGGGCGCGCTCACGGTCCGTAACACTCTGAGGTGCGCCTATACTATTCAGAATCTCTTTCGCATAGGTACGATCCAGCGTTAGCATACGGGATGCACACCAATAATAGAAATTCGTTACATTATTGATTCGATCATCAAAATCATCCGATTCTTCCAGCACTAAATCGTATGGCATAAAATCTTTAAGGTGAATTTTGCATTCACCAGCCGTGCTTACTTGTGCCACACACTTTTCCATGTGCATGATATGATAGACTGTTGCTTCGCTCATTGTCTTCACCACCTTATTGACTGGTGCACGCTTTCTTTTCTATTATTGTACCGTCTTTTCTACTGCAAAACAAGATGCAAAAAGCTTTTAGTCTCTGATATATACCCAGTTGCCATCCACAGAAGCAAGCGCATTTTTCTATTGCATTTCTAGTTTAAGTAAAACCGAGTGGAGTGGCATCATGTTACCCTGCACGGTTTATTTTTTAGAGTGTTTCTTTTGCCTGTGCAGCTCTTTCCATTCTTCAATTGCCAGCTCTGGGCCACAGTGTGAAACATCAGTATCCGCCCAGTGAAAGCATGTCCCCGCCAAAACAATCGGCATCCGACGTAAAAATCGTATGTCTCATTTTTACTTGTTACACAACATCATCCCAGACCCAGACGAGTTTTCCCCTAGCATCTTCGGATGAATCAGAATTTCCATGTCCAACAGGTTTTCAAAAGGAACTGAATGTAATCTATTGGTGCAAGGTTGTTTGCCTTTGCTGTTTCTACCATACTGTACTCACTTTTGGTTCGGCAGGCATATCACCGAACAGCCAGTTCTCTCTTCCCGCTGAAAAGGGACGGATCTTGTTTTCCGCTCGATTGTTGGAGATGTCACAGCGAGGATCTTTCAGGTAATGTTCCATATCGGACCGCTAACCCTGTGCATATTCCACTGCTTTTTTCAGATTTCCAACTAACACAAAAAAATGCGCATTGGTTGACTGTAAGGCGTTGTTCCTTAATGTAATCATCTCACTGCATTACCGGAGGGCTATTTCGTCAGAAAGTCTGGAATTATTGGATCGATTCTATTCGTCTATATTAGGTGTCCATTTTATTCCAATAATTTCCGAAGGGACCTTCTTTGTCTTATATATAAATCCCACACTATACTTTGCTCTGGTAACTGCCACATAAAACTTTGAAAGGCTTTCGCCTTTCAGTCCTTTTGATTTTCCTGACAGCCACGTTAGCATTGGCTGTGTTGGATATATCAAAACTCTATCGAACGTAAGTCCCTTTGCCGAGCCAAAAGTCATCACCCTAAACTTTGCATTTACCTTGGTTCTTCTGTCATATCTAAGCTGCATTGGCTTATATGTTTCCATGTAGTTATCAATATCCTTTTCTTCAATCCAAAATATTCCGTCATGTTCTGTTTTTACATTCATTGCGGAATCACATGGCTCCATGTCAGGATACATCTTATTTGCAAGATTACATATGATCTGATTGTTGCGATACGATGTCGATAATGTCGTGGAATCAATGTTCATTTCAGGAATGTTCTCCTGTACAAAGTTTATTATTTTTCCACCTGCATACTTTTTGTATTTTGCCTCATAATGAGTTCGATATGTCGTCTGACGAGGATCTCCTACTAAAGTCACGCTGCAGCCGACCTCGTGTAGTTTTCTTATGACTTCTAAATCGTATCCAGCAAAATCCTGTATTTCATCTACAAAAACATAAGGAAAAATTTTTCGTATTCGTTGAAAAACGCAGCCTTTTGACAAATCATCCAAAACGCATGACAATTTTGAAATCATGTTTGAATATATATTACCTGAAGCTGTCACATATTTTTTCTCATTTGTATCCTTTAGCTTCAACAGGTTTTTATCTGCTTTATTCACTAATAATACACCAGACACTCTATTAGTTATAAGATAGCTTTGATAAGGCCGTATCCCATGCCTAATAAGTAGTGAAAACCATGGAATAATAGTCACATTGGATGGAATGCAACCATTTACCTCATAGAATTTTTCTCTAATACTTTGTTCATTTGCGTCAGTATAAGTCGTTATCAAAATATTTTCAGAAATCTCCAACGCTCGCCTTACAAGAAATGTTGTTTTCCCCGCTCCTGCCGCCGCAACAATTAGACTACTCATTTTTTATTGCCCTCATTATATATTCAGGATATTTAATTTTCGTAGCCGATTCAAAAATTGCTATTGCGCAATCCGTTTTATGCGCGTGCATATATTTATGCATCTCATCATCAGTATTGTAGTTGGTTCCAAAAATATTGTTCATCACTTCCCGTCCATTTTCCTTCAATATTTTTGGTTCTAATGTATTGTAATTAAAATCCTTATTTGACAATTTTAAATCACCTGTATCTACTACATTATCAACGCATATGTGGATACACGGTATTTCTTCATATTCTTTGTACTTTTTCTTAACAGCTTCAATATCTCCATCGTTATCCGTAACAACAGCTGTTGCTTTGTTCAACGTCTGTGCAATTTCAAGATACCTCTTAAAAGCCACTCCTCCTACGGTCATTACATCTATTCCATCTTGGATAGGAAGACGTCCTTCATGAGTATCCATATAAGCTCGCTGGACAACCAGTTCATCTGAGTCACCCTCTACCAAGATTGATCTTTTACAAAGAATCAGGCGCAAAGTATCATAACCGGCCACTTTTCTGAAAAATTCAAAAGTTTCCTTTTTGAGTGATTTCATCGAGCAGCAATTATTGCCTGAAAGCAAAATTAAATTTTCCAGTCCAAGTTTATTAGCGACAAAGCTACTATGCGTTGATGCTATAATTTGTCTACCAGAGGCAGCCTTTTTAACGACGCTCATCAATTCACTTAAACGAGAAAAAGACAAATGGCTCTCTGGTTCTTCAATCAAAATAATACTTGCCTTTTCTGCCTGTTTATGGCTTAAAGCTAATTGCGTTTTTATGATGCATTGCGCGCCTTTTCCCGCATGAACAAAAGGTATCCCATCTACCTGTGTAACCAAACTTGACTCCCAAGAGTTCTGAACCCCTTGATCCGCACTTAATGATATCTTTCCGCCCATAATCGTCGAAGCTGAACTAATTTTTTTGTTTATTGATCGAATTGCTTCATTTTGTGCAAATTCATCTATCATAGTTCTATGGGCTTGTGTTATTGCTGTTATGTCCTCTGGCTCAAGAAAATCTTTTACTACTTTAGAAATGTAGACATCCGATCCATTTTGGTATCTGTAATTTGATGAATCGATCATTACAGATCGTATTGGTATGAATCTGGGCATTTTCTCATCTCGACTAAAAGAGAACCATCTTGCTTCATAAAACTCAATGGGTAAACTTGTGAGTTTCTGTGTTTTAAGCAAACTTTCATATTCCGCATTAAATTTATCAGAAAATCCAATCAAGAATTTAATTCCTTCTATACCATCAATATTTTCGGAATTACCATTTCCTTCAAATTCTGGCAATGTCCCACTCTTAAAGTATAACTCAATCATTATCTCCGGAGGTGCAATCGGATATCTCATCTCCACAGATGCCAGATATTCCGCAACGATTTCTCTATTAAACAAATATGCCGACAGTTGATTTCTAATATTTCGACCAGCATATATACCCATTAAGGCCACATGAATAGCTTCAAGAATAGTAGATTTTCCAGATTCATTATCACCAACTAAAAGGTTGATGTTTTCATTAAATCTAATTTCAAACGGATCTTTGAATTTTTTAAAGTTTTTAATGATTACCCTCTCAATGGCCATTTGTACCCTCTCCTATCACTCTACTCCTAACGCTTTAAACACCGCATCCTCTGCGCTGCTGTAGAAGATCAGATTGAAGCTACCCACCAATTCCGGTGGAACAGTCCCCAGATCAACGGCACTTGAAATCGGCAGCAGAACCTTCTTTGCACCGCTATCGAGGCAGACCTGCAGACTGTTTGCAAGCTCATCTACCTTCAAGATTGTTCCACTGATACTAATTTCACCCAGAACAGCAAGGGTACTGACTGTTGGCCGTCCAAGCGCAATACTGCACAGCGCAATCAGCGTAGGCAATGCTAATTTTCCTGTCATGCCAATACCTTGCAGATCCTGATAATTGATGATGTAGTCTTTAGATGCAGTGCTGATGCCTCCGCTGATGCGGTTTTCATTTGCTTTCAGGAAGTTGAAGGCTGTGTTGGTGGATTCTCTGCAGTCACGGTCGCTGCCAAGACCGGTGCGTTCAAACTTTCCGCTGCCCGGCAACATCTGGCTTTCCAACCGGAACACACCGATCATGCCGCTTTTTCCACGCGAAACAGTGTAGATCTGTCCCGGATTGCACATTCCATCCGGGATCAGCTTACCGCCACCCTGTTCGGGAACCGGCACAAACTTTTCTTCAAAGGTATCCAGATCAATGTAGCTGAAATTCACATCATAGAACTCCATGCCACCCAGCTTTTTCAGTTGCTCTTTCACACGACGGCGCATTTCCAGTGCAAAGACAAGGATCTCCTCCAGTTGCTCTTTGGTAAACTCACCGTCCGGGTACAGCAGCTTTACATAGCCGCCTACGATCTTACGCACTGCGATCGTATCACGCTGATTCAGATTTTTACCAAGGCGGAAATACTTATCTAGTGCATCGCCGTACTGCTCCTTACGCAGTTCCCGGATAAATTCAGCAAGATAATCCGTGATGAAGCCGTAGTCGTTGGTGAAATGCTCCGGGCGGAATTTTGGGATCTCCC
>OGMF01003230.1_pt1 | contig 12518 bp, 4 predicted proteins | sample 1572921 | NCBI WGS metagenome assembly OGMF01 (sample SAMEA2581919, study PRJEB24529) | metagenome | biome: Human gut stool | place: China | collected 2011
CGGTCATCTACCGTATCAACCACATGAGCCACCACCGGCAGGGAAACAAGTGGTGCATCTATCCCATGTACGACTTCGCACATCCTATTCAGGATGCGCTGGAGGGCATCACCCACAGCCTGTGCTCGCTGGAGTTCGAGGCGCACCGGCCCCTGTACAACTGGGTCATCGAGCACTGTGAGCTGCCCGCCCATCCCCGGCAGATCGAGTTTGCCCGGCTGGGCATCGACCACACGGTCATGTCCAAGCGGAAGCTGCGCAAGCTGGTGGAGGAGAACTATGTCTCCGGCTGGGACGACCCCCGTATGCCCACGCTGTGTGGCCTGCGCCGCCGGGGCTATACCGCCGCCGCCATCCGCAGCTTCTGCGAGCGCATCGGCGTGGCCAAGTCCCCCAACACCATTGAGTACGGCTTCCTGGAGCACTGCCTGCGGGAGGACCTGAACGCCCACGCGGAGCGCACCATGGCGGTGCTGCACCCGGTGAAGCTGACGGTGACCAACTACCCCGAGGGCAAGAGCGAGGTATTCACGGTGGAGAACAACCCCACCGACCCGGCGCAGGGCACCCATGAGATCACCTTCTCGCGCCATCTGTGGATCGAGGCGGAGGACTTTATGGAGGTGCCGGTGCCCAAGTACAAGCGACTGACCCCCAACGGTCCGGAGTGCCGCCTGAAGGGCGCGTATCTGGTGCAGTGTATCGGCTGTGTGAAGGACGCGGACGGCAACGTCACCGAGGTGCTGTGCACCTATGATCCGGAGTCCAGCGGCGGTGATCCCGCTGACGGCCGCAAGGTCAAGGGCGCCACGCTCCACTGGGTGGACGCGGAGAGCTGCGTGGACGCGGAGGTCCGGCTGTACGACAACCTGTTTTCCGACGAGCAGCCCGACGGCCCGGACAAGGACTTCCTGGACTGCCTGAACCCGGAGAGCCTTACGGTGCTCACCGGCTGCAAGGTGGAGCCGGAGATGCGGAAGGTGGCGGAGGCATTCGACAAGCAGGCCGACCGCACCGGCGTCAACGCGCCCACGTTCCAGTTCATGCGTGTGGGCTATTTCTGCCTGGACAACCGCGACAGCTCCGCGGCGCATATGGTGTTCAACCGCAGTGTGTCGCTGAAGGACAGCTTTAAGAAGTGAGAAAAAGCACCCCTCCGGGGGTGCTTTTTTTCGTGTGTGATTTAAGCGCCGGACCTCGAAGTCTGTCTCGGCCAGGGTGCTGTCGGCGGTGCCCACCTGAAGGGTCACGGTAAAGATGCCCGAAGCGCTGTCGTAGCGCAGACTGACATCGCGGACCCGAAGACCCCGGGGATAGGCGGCGCTGCTGAGCAGCTTGGTGCTGCCCAGGGTGAGCTGGCCGTCGGCATCCACCTGAAAGGCGGCGCCCTCGCCCTCCACGCTGCCCAGGTCCTGAATAAAGATGTGGTCCAGGCTGCCGTCCGCGCCGGGGGTCACGGTGCCGCAGAAGCGCAGCTTGTCGCTGATAACGCTGGTAAGGGTGGAGCACAGCTCCTGGGCCTCGGACAGCTGCATGGAGCTGTTGTAGGTGCGGCCGGCGAAGCGGACGCCCACGGTCAGCAGGGCGCTGACGAGCAGGACGATGAGAACAGCGCACAGCAGCTCCGTCAGGGTGAAGCCGCGGCGGTCACGAAGCTTGTTCATGGCGTGACCTCCTCGTAATAGAGGCAGCCGTTGTCCTCATAGACCTGCACGGTGGTGCGGCCGCTGCGGGTGCCGCCGCCGGAGGCGGTCAGGGCGGCGGTGCTGTTCGACACCGCGCTGCTGTAGTGGAAGGAGATGTCGGCGGAACGGACCTTAGCGTTGATCTTGGCGGCGGAGACGGCGGCGGTGGTCAGAAATACGAAGGTCAGTACAATGATCAGGATGGAGACCAGCGTCTCTACCAGTGTTTCGCCGCGGGTGCTGTTCAGCTTTCTGATACGACCGCCTCCTTTTCGATGGTGGCGTTGTCCGGCGACCAGGAGATCGTTGTTGTGGTCGTGGTGACATCGCGGACCCAGAGACCGCCGCCGCTGACGGTGCTGACAGTGGGATCGGCCTTGTTTTCGCGGAGCGTCAGCACCAGGCGGCAGTCACTGTCGCCGCCGTCGGCCAGGTGCAGGACGATGGTGATGTCGTAATTGGGCGCCATGGTAAAGACGGCGGAGACATCGTCCAGCCCGTCCACGGAGAGGGTGATGGTGTCGGTAAAGCTCTTGCCGCTGTCCCTGTCCACGGCGGCCTTGCCGGCCTTGAGCCATGCGGCCGTAAACCCGGTGGGTGAGGTCGTTTCGCGGCTCGTTTCGGTGGAGGTGTCATTGGTATAGGTGGTCTTCACCGTCTCCTGGACAAAGGAGGCGTTCAGGATATCATCACGCAGCAGACGGGCCGCGGAGCTGACCGTCAGATACGCCTGCCGGGCAGCCCAGTCATTCTCCAGACGGCGGGCCGAGGAGGTGGCGGCGGTGAGGATCACCGCACTGACCATGCTGGCCGCCAGCAGCAGAAGGAGGGCCATCATCAGCGTGGCGCCCTGTTGGTTTTTCAGTTTGTGCACGGGAGGGCCTCCTTTCCGTGGAAGTGTTATGCGGTGGGGGTATCCGGCGCGGGAGCGTCCCCGGACGCGGCGGAGTCGCCGCTGCTGCCGGAGTCACCGGTGCCGCCGGAATCGCCGCCGGAAGTGCCGCCGCTGCCGCCGGAATCTTCGCCGCCGTCGCCGCCGGAGGGCTCCTCCTTACCGGAGGGGGAGACCGGGGCGGCATACAGCTTGCGCACGGCGGTGAAGGCCGTGTCGGCATACAGCGGCTGGGTGATGTCCGGGGTCCATCTGTCGATGGTGTCCGGGGAGATGCCCTTTTCCGTCAGAAGCCGGGCCACGTCCTCCGCCGTAGGCGCTGTGCCGTAGGGGACAGACAGAGTGAGCGTCTGCTCATCCACCTGGAGGGTGGCGGTCACCCGGGTGTCCTCCTCCGTCAGCGTGTAGGGGATGGACAGGGAGAAGGCGTGGTTTTCGGCGTCCATGAGGGTGACGGTGAGCGTGATCTGGCCTTGGCTGCGCCCCTTGACCGTCAGGGGACGGTAGGTGAAGGCGCTGGTGGTGTCCTCTGCCGGTGTGCCCACGGTGACGCGGAAGTCGTCGTTCTCGGCGCGGAACACGTCGGGATGGAGGACGGGGGTGTCCTCGTCGTTGGAGACGGGCATGGGCCGGAGGACGTACTCCGTGGCGTCGGCGCCGCTGCCGGAGGTGACGGTGACGCCGGAGACGGAGAGACCGTCAAAGGCGGCGTCGCTGCCCCGGCTGTACAGGTACAGCTTGGCACCGGCGTAGGCGGGGCGGTCGGAGTACGGCACGCCGGAGGGCACGTCGTCCGTGAAGGCTGTGCCGTCCCGGTTCATGACGCCCTGCTGATAGACAGGGGGGTCGCCGGAGGTATTGGCGATGCCCAGCACGCCCTGCATGCGGACGGGAAGCATAAGGGGCAGCTGGCTGGTGAAGCTCTCGCCGCCGGGGGCGGTGTAAGTGGCGGTGACCATGGTGCGGTCCTCGCCCTCACCGGTGGCGGTGAGGGTGACAGAGGCCGTATGGTCGGCCTTGGTAACGGGAAGAGAGGCCGTGAGGACCCTGTCGCCGTGCTGGGGCGTGACTGTCCATTTGACATCCAGTGCGCTGCCGAGGCTGTCGCGGGCGGTGAGCGTTAAATTACAGGTGTCACCGACAAAGAAGTCATCGCCGGGCAGGTCGTCCACGGAGATGTCCAGCGTGGAGGTGACGCTCACCAGCAGTCGGGCGGTATAGTCACCCAGCGTGGCGAAGACCTCGGTAGAGCCGACGGCCTTGCCGGTGAATTCCACGGTGTAGGTGGTGGGGTTCTTGCCGGGGGCGGAGGTGCGCACCGGCTCGGAGACGGTCACCACATCGTCCCGGGCGCAGGTGATGACGGGGAGCTCGTCCCCGGCGTCGCCGGAGAAGGTCAGCGTCAGCGTGGCGGTGGGGGTGGTGATACGGTCCAGAGACAGCAGGCCGTTGCTCCAGTAGAGACCGGAGGTGGGCCATGCGCCGTAGTGCAGATGAGCGGTGCCGTACTGGGTCTCCTGGGTCAGCACGGTGGGGAAGGGGTAGTTCTGGCCCTGCAGGGCTGCGGCGCTGCCGGGGAAGCTGTATTTGCCGTGGGCCGCCTGGCCGTTTTCCTCCGTGGTGACCCAGTGGAAGCTGCTGCCGCCATTGCCGTTGAGCAGCTCCACGAAGGTCTTGCCGCCGGCGGAGGTTTGCGCGGACATCTGGTCGTAGGTCAGGGCAGTAAGGCCGTTGATGTTGTAGGTGCTGCTGCCGGTGTTCCAGGTGTACTTGGACAGATAGCTCAGTTTGCCACGGAGCATATCCATCCGCGCGGCATCGGTGCTCAGCAGGGTGGCCAGGGAGTAGTAGGTGTACTGTCCATTGGACTTGGTGGACTTGCTGTAGAAGGTGGGGAGGCTGTTGAAGGAGATCGCGGCGCTGCTGTCCAGGTAGTAGCAGTTGTTGATGGTCAGCCGGGCGGTGCCGCCGTTTACGCCGGCACGGTCGGCGATGCTGCCGATGAGGGAGATGCCGGTGATGGTGCCCTCCATGGCAGGGAAGGTCATGTAGGTGTAGCAGTTGTTGTAGGTGGGTTGGCCGTCCTTGCTGCCGGAGAAGTTGGAGAAGGTGGCGGAGAAGCCGCTGCCGCCGATGCCGCCGATGTACACGTAGGTGTCCGGGCCGGCCTCTGCGCCGCCCTGGGTCATTTTGACGGATTTAGGCGTCTTCTCATAGCGATCCACGAAGGCGGTGTTGGGTTCACCGGTAAGGATGCGCTCATTCAGCAGATCGCTGGCGACGGTGATGCTGCCGCCGGTGTAGCAGTCCGACACATCATAGCGGACGCCGCCCACCAGGCCGCCCACGCGGACATAGTTGCCCCACTGGGCCTTGTTCATGGCGCCGGTGTTGGCGTAGCGGTGGGTACAGTTGATATTCAGCTTGACCACGGCGGAGCACCTGTTCAGATTGGCACTGGATACGCCCACCAGCCCGCCGATGGCGGCTTCGCCCACGAACTGCCGGTTTTTGCTGTTGTCGGTCACGGTGTAGCCGGCGATGGCGCAGTTGCTGATGGTGCTGACCTTCGTCTTGTCCTTCAGGTTTTCATCATAGTCGTAGGCAATGCCTACCAGACCGCCCAGGGCGTAGGAGGTGGCGTAATTCTCCGGCCCGGTGGCACCGGAGGCGGGGGTGGCGTCGGTCTTGCGCTGGATAACGGCGTCGTTGTCGCTGTAGAGCACGATGTTTTTGATCTCCGCGCCGGCGGTGGTACCGAACAGACCCACGTTGTAGCAATGGGAGGTGATGTTCACATTCTTGATGTAGTAGTTGCCGCCGTCGTAGATACCGCCGAACCAGTTGTACAGCGTCAGATCATAGGTTTCATTGCCCCTGTTCAACTGGCCGTTGTTCACCGCGCCGGCAATGGGGTGGAAGTCGTAGTTTGCGGCCGTGCCGTCGGCGGCGGTGCCGTGTCCTGCGCCGTTGAGGTCGTGGGTCTGCTGCCAGGTGAGGATAGGACGGGGGCCGCCGGTGCTGTCGCCGGCCAGCGCCATCGCCTTTGTCTGCAGCGCATTGTCGCGGCGGTTGGTGTATTGCAGATAGGGGTAGTACTTGTAGTCACTATTACTGCCTGTGACATCGCGCGTCGTGCTGCCCTGACTGTCGATATAGCTCCAGTTAATGTATTGCAGCTGCTCTATGGAGCGCACCTGGTAGGGCTTGGAGGCCGTTCCCGGCGCATTGTTGGAGGACAGGGCGAAGGCGTCGGCAAAGAAGGGGCTGACGGTGTAGGTCAGCGCGGCGCCCTCGTGGGTCAGCGTCCAGGCATCGTTGGCCTGGGTGCCGCTGGTCAGGTGCAGACCGTCATCGGAGGTCTTGTAGGTGACGAAATTGAATTCCGGCATCTGCCGGTGCAGGTCATCGGCCGCCGCGGTATAGCGAGTGCCGGTCACGGTGATGCCGGTGGAGAGCGCAGGCTCGGTGGTGCTGCCGGCGGACCAATAGTAACCGTAGCCGTAAGCGGTAACGGTGCCGCCGTCATCATGGGTGGTGCAGAGGCTGCTGTTGGTCTTGTATTCGCCGTCCTCGACACCGATCGAGGAGAAATAGTAGCCGCTGCCGGTGGGCTTGGACTCATATTCCCAGTACAGCAGGCCCAGAACGCCCATATCGGCAGGTGTCACCCAGTCGCCGTAATGGACGCGGCTGCCGTTGTGGCCGGCGACGATGCCGGGATAGGGGTAGGCCTTGCCGGCGGAGTCCAGGGTCTTATTGTGCTGGTAGGTATTGGCGGCGGAGACGGCGCCAAAGCCGCCCAGCCGGGTGGCCATGCCGCGCAGGGCCGGCTCATTCACCGGAGCCGCGCCGGATCTGTCCGTGTACTGGTATAGGTGAACGCTGTCTACAAAGCGGTATGTGCCGCCGTTGAGGTAGCAGCAGCCGGATACGCCGCCGGCAGTGGGGGCAAAGCCGTGAACATCCGCATTGGGTGAAGTCATGGCTGTGGCGCAGTAGCTGGCGCGGAGGGAGCCGGTGTTGCTGCCGGCAAAGCCGCCCAGCGTCACGCCGCCGCCGTTGATCGTGCCGATCTCAATGTCGGCCATGGCGTAGCACTGCTGGACGACGCCGCTGTTGCCGCCCGCGAAGCCGCCGGCGCAGAGCGTGGCGTACAGGCTATTGGCGAAAAGGCGCGGTGCGCTGACGCCGGAGGCGCGGACCGTACCGCTGTTGCGTCCCACCAGGCCGCCCAGATACAGGATACTGCCGTGACGGGCGTCGCCGTTCACGGAGAAGCCCGCGGCGGCGCAGTTGTAGACCGTGCCCTCGTTGCAGCCGGTCAGGGCGCCGATGCAGGCGGTTTGCAGAGAGAGCTGACCTTCCAGAGAAACGGTACGATCCTTATTGGCGGTGAGCAGTATGATATTGCGCAGGGTGCCCCGGTTCAGACCGAACATACCGGCATAGCTGGTGCCGTCGGTGTTGACGACGCCGGTAAAGGAGGGCGCTGCGATGGTATAGCCGCCGCCGTCGTAGGTGTGGATGAAAGGCTTGCCGTCCGCGGCACCGATAGGCGGCTGCGTGTGCACCGTGAGACGGGCGTAGCTGTTGTAGTCGATGGGGCGCTCCTGCCGGAAGACGGCTGTCTTGTCCAGCAGGGTACGGTAGGTATCGTAATACAGGCTCAGGTCGTGCAGATGACGGGCCGTGCGGAGGCCAACCTCCGCCGGGGCGCTGGGCAGGGCGGCACCCTGGATCACGCGGCAGGCGAAGTGGGGATTGAAGAAGTAGGAGATGTCATCCACCGTTACCTGACGGTAGAAGGTGGGGGACACCTCACTGGTATAGACCAACTCGTCGGGCAGGCGCACCAGCCAGTATTCGCTGTCGAGTTTGATGGAATTCCGCAGGGTGGCGGTGCGTGCCGTATCGCCCAGGGTATAGGCAACGGTGATGGCGTCCGTGGGCTGGGTACGGTAGACCATGCCGTAGCCGTCGTCCACGACGGTGCCGCCGGAACGGAGGGTGGAGCGGTTGGCACCCAGGAAGCCGTAGGTGCCGTCGCTGTATTTTTCATAGTAGGCCAGCGCGCCGGACTCGAAATCCGCCTGCCAGTCGCCGTAGTGGGGCAGACCGGTGAGCCGGGGGTAGGAGTAGGTGCTCAGGCCCATGTTGTCCATGAGATTGTAGGCCACGGTGTCGCTTGTCTCCGCGGTAAAGGCGGTACCCAGGGCCTTGACACCCTCGGTACGGTTCTGGCCGCTCCATTCGGCGTAATTGACGAAGCTGGTGCCGGACAGATCGTTCCGGCTGTGGAACAGGTAATAGACAGTGTCTATGTCGGCGGGAGCCGTGCCGGCAGCGGGGGGCTTGACGGTGGAGTAGGTCAGCTTCATGTCGGTGCCCAGGCGGACGCAGGCACTGTAACAGGCCTTGAGGCTGTCACCGTCGGAGAGCTCGCCGCCGGAGAGACCGGCGGTGGTGCCGGCACTCTGGAAGCCGGCGGCGTAGCAGTTGGACAGGGCGATATTGGCGGTGCCGTTGCAGGCGCCTATCAGGCCGCCGGCGACGCCGTTATTGGCGGCGGCGTACAGGTAGCAGTCCGCGTAGGAATGGTCCACAGTCAGAGCAGCGCTGTCCGCATTGCCCACCAGGCCGCCGGCATAGCGGACGCCCTGAATCACGGTAGCCGCGAAGCTGCGGCGGATGGTCAGCGTGCCGTCGCAGCGGCCTGCCAGACCGCCCGCCGTGCTGCCGCGGAGCCAGATGTCCTGTTCGGTCTTGGTGCTGAGTTTGTCGCGGGTGGGACTGAGGTACACCTGACAGTCGAGGATCTCGGTCTTGCCGCTGAGACGGCCGGCCAGGCCGCCGGCATTGCCGGAGGCGGTGATGTCGGCGCCGCAAAGGCGCAGGTTTTTCAGCGTGCCGGAGAAGGCGGCAAAAAGACCGCCGTCGCCGGTGGTGTTCACGGTCAGACCGTAGATGACCGGGTGGTAGACCTGGCCGTTCACGATGGCCTTGCTCTCGCAGTAGGTCAGGCGGCTGTTGGTGATGGGCGTGAACGTGCGGGAGCCGTACAGGCGGTCCCAGCCGTCGTCGGCGTTTTCGTTGACAAATTGGATATCCTGCTCCTGCACGGCGCGGGTGATGCTGTCGGGCAAGCGGGAGGCCGTGTCCAGATTTTGCAGGTGGCGGGCGTAGGTAACAACGGCGGTGTCGCCGCCGCGAACCTCGGCAAACAGACTGTTGGCGGTCAGCGTGCCGGAGGCGGAGTCCACCAGACGGTTCTCACACGTCACCTCCACGGTGATGGTCAGGTCCGCGCCGGGGGTCAGATTTTTGTTTTTGAAGCGGGCCTGCTGGCCGAAGCGCATACCGTCTGTCAGAGAGTCCAGGACCATGGTGGCGGTGTAGGTGAGATAGTCGGTCTTGACCTCGCTGCCGGTCAGCTCGATGCGGGAGGTGCTGTGGACGCCGTCGGAGACGGTCACATAGAAGTGCAGCGGCTCCATAGGCGTGTCGCAGGTGACGCGCAGAAGAAGCTGCTCTTTGTTGATGATCTCCATATGGGGCGTCAGCTTGCCGGTGATCTCGGACTGCACACTGTCGCCGCCGTAATAGCCCACGGTGGCGCCGGCGCTCAGCCGGCCATCACGGAACCGCAGGGGATTGAAGCTGTCAAAGTCGTAGGTCAGGGGTTTTTCACTGTAAAACACGGCGTAGACGCTGCCGCTGGCGGGGTCGAGCTCGATCACCCAATGGTTATCCCACAGCTGGCGGTCCACCTGATCCTTCGGCAGGATGGCCGCGGCGGCGGAGCCTTCGCCGGTCTTGGCGGCGGAGGTCACATAGTACAGGGAGGATTTTCTCTCGGCGGCGTCCAGCGGCGTGTTGTTCAGGGGCTGCAGATCCTCCGCATAGCAGTCGGAAATGCGGCCATTGGCCAGCAGCTCGGACAACTTGTTCTGGGCGGCGTGGTAGACGATCTCCGCCCTGGCGTCCAGTTCTGTCTGGCGCAGGTCGCGCTGATGGCGGGTGATGGGGATCATGGCCAGGCCCATCAGCACGATCAGGATGGCGACCGCGATGAGGACTTCGGACAGCGTAAAGCCGGAATTATTCTGTTTTGAGAGCTTTTTTTGCATAACACAATCGATACGCTGCCCCGCAAAGGGACGCGGGCGGAAAAATGGTGGGGACGCAGTCAGGGCATCAGCTCGAAAAAGATGAGGTGAAGCACGGTTTTGTACTGTGCTTTGTCGGCGTCATACTGCACGTCCACGTTGGAGAGAAAGTTGACATTGGCGCTGGCACTCAGCGCGTCGATGATCTGGCGGGACTGGGCATAGGAAGCGGTCTGGTAGGTCAGCGTCACGGGGCGCAGCACGAGATAGCCCTCCTGGGTGGTGCCCTCGGTGCAGTCCACCTCGTATTGCAGGGTGGCGGCCATGAGCTTGTCCAGCTCGGTCATCAGGGCCTGGTCGTTGTCGTACTGGGGCAGGGCACGCTCCTGGCCGGAGGCCTTGATGGCGGCAATGGCCTGCTGCATCTGCTCCAGCTGGGCCAGACGGACACGGTCGGTGTCCAGCTCGGCCTGCTCGATGTCGGTGTTGGTGCGGAGGGAGGTTATCTGGCGGGCGATGGGCTCCAGAAACAGCTTGCAGTAGCCCAGGACCAGCACCAGCACCACCAGGACCAGCAGCAGGGTCTTTTCCCGCTTGGTAAGCTCGCGGTTCATTGAGACACCTCCTCCGGCTGGCGCAGTTCGATGCGGACGGTGAAATCCATGATGGTGGCGGCCTTGCCCTCCTCCGTGGAGGCGACGCTGAGGGAGACGCTGTCCACGATGGGGGAGAGGCGCAGGCGGGCGAACATGGCGGAGATCTGGTCCAGAGTCATGCCGGACATATCCACGTTCATGGTGTTTTGGGTGATCTGGAGCGCCGTGAGGGAGCCGTGGCTGAGCATCTCCTGCTCCAGCAGGTCCAGGGCCGCCTGACGGTCCACGGCGGCGGGGATGTCCTCGCTGCCGGCGGCGGTCATCCAGTCCATGGAGTAGGTGCGGTATTCCAGCAGGACGCGGTCATAGTCGGCCAGAGCCTCCTGGGCGCTCACATACTGGGTGTGGACGCGGTCATAGGCGGCCTGGGCCTTGTCCAGACGACGATACTGCTGGAGCACGCCGAAGTTGACCACAACGGTTACCAGCGCCGCAATGGCCAGAATACCGATGAGCAGGGTCCGGCGGTCACGCTGGCGGTCCTCCTGCAGGTTCAGGTTGATGCCGGTCTTCTGGGGGCACTTTATCATTTTCCGCGCGGGTGCGGCAGTGTGCGTATCCACGGTGATGCCGTTCTTTTCCGCGATCATTGCAGACCTCCTCTCAGTCCCTCGTCCACGCCGCCGATGGCGCGGAGATACATCCACGGCTCATCCAGGGCCACATCGTCGCCCAGCAGCTCCTGGGCGGTGTGCAGGTGCAGGTGCGTGGTCTCGGCCAGCGCCTGACGCAGGGGGACAATATTGCAGCCGCCGCTGCACAGGCACAGGTCAGTGAGCTCCTGCTGCCGGTTGTTGTAGTTGAAGAAGTTGACGGCCTTCATCACCTCCACGGCGATGCGGGCGTAAAACGATTGGGCATAGTCGGAGGAGAGCACGTCGTTGTAGTTTTGCAGCACATAGCTGTGGGCCACATGGATATCCACGCCGCAGTGCTCCGCTACCAGCTGTTCCAGACGGTTCAGGCCCAGGTCGATCTCCCGGCGGCTTTCGAAGAAGGCGCCGCGGTAGATGTAGAGATAGGCGGCGGTGTGGCCCAGGTTGACGATGCACATATCCCGCTGGGGCAGGCCGGTGCGGCGGTAGTAGGCCGCCAGCACGCCGGCGTAGGCGCACTCACTGGGGGTGAGGACCTGCAGCTTGAAGCCGGCGCGGCGCATCATGGCGCGGTAGCGCTCCGCCGTCTCCTTGAGCATGGCGCAGGCCAGCAGCGTCATTTCGGTGGGATAGCCGTCCTGGTCGCGGAGGATGTCGCGCATGGAGTAGTCAAAGTAGTACTTGCTCTTTTCGTCCGTAAGGAAGTCGCGGAACTCGTAGGGCAGGTTGTAGCGCAGCTGCTGCTCCGTCATGGCGGGCATGGTCAGCTCGCGGGTAAAGACCTCGGTGGAGGGCAGGACCACGGCGGCGTTGGTCAGGGGAATGCCGTTGTCCCGGGCGGCCTGGCGGAGGAAGTCCGCCATGGCGTCCATGGACAAGATCCTGCCGTCAGCCACCATGTTGTCCGGCAGGGGGGCCATGGCGGCCTTTTTCAGCGTACTGCCGGCGAAGTAGGCCAGCTTAACGCTGCTGCCGCCGATATCAATGCCAACGATCTTCTTCAAAACAGAATACCTCGCTTTCTTGGAGATGGGGGCTCACAGCAGGGAAAGATACCAGTCGATAAGGTTCTGGCCGAACAGGGCGGCGCACCAGGCGGCCAGCGCGATGCCGGGGCCCCAGGGAAGGCCCTGCTGTCCGCGCTTGGCGCGGACAAGGCCCCATAGGATGCCGACGACGCAGGCCAGCAGCAGGCACAGCAGGTTTTTCTGCCAGCCCAGAAACAGCCCTGTGAGAAACAGTAGCTTGATATCGCCGCCGCCCATGGCGTCGCGGCGGAGCAGCTTCTCCATCAGCAGCGCCAGCAGTAGGACGCCGCCGCCCACGGCGACGCCGCCGATGAGGCCGTCCAGCGCCCGTTTGCCCGGGTCCGGGACAAAAAACAGGGTGACGATAAAAAGCACAACGCCGACCGCGATAAAGCGGTCGGGGATGATGTACCCCTCCAGGTCCGCGAAGGCGCAGGCCAGCAGCAGGCAGGCCACGGCCCAGGCTTCGAGGGTCCGGAGGGAGATATCATAGCGCAGCAGCAGCGACACGAACACCAGCGCGGCCACCGCTTCGCCCACCGCGTGGCGGGG
>OGMF01003234.1_pt1 | contig 12506 bp, 7 predicted proteins | sample 1572921 | NCBI WGS metagenome assembly OGMF01 (sample SAMEA2581919, study PRJEB24529) | metagenome | biome: Human gut stool | place: China | collected 2011
GTTGTTATGTAGAGTGGATTGGGGGAGATTCAAGCTACACAGGTTACAATGTTTATGTAAAGAGCACAAGTGACTCTGATTGGACAAAACTTGATGACCAGCTTATTAGAAAGTACCCAGATCGTTGGAGAGCTGATGCAGTAGGTCTTGCAGCAGGTACATATAATATGAAGGTTGTTCCAGTTTCAGCTGGTACAGAAGTAACTGCTGATGCAATTACTACTTCAGATTTAACAGTAACTAACTATGACCGTTCAGGTGCAGCATTCTCAACTAAGTCTACTTATAAGGGTGCTGGTGCTTACAACGCAGACGGTACATTAAAGGCTGGTGCTAAGGTTATTTATGTTACACCAGAAAACGCAAAGACTGTAAAAGCAAGCATTATGCAGGATAAGGCTGAACAGGAATTTACAGGTCTTCAGGCTATTGTAAATGCTTTACAGAAGGGTAAGGAAACAGCTCCTGTAGATATTCGTATCGTTGGTATGATTAATGCTGATGATATGGATAGTTTTGCAAGTAAGGCAGAAGGTTTACAGATTAAAGGTAAGAATGCTTATTCAAATCTTAATCTTACAATAGAAGGTATCGGCGAAGATGCTGGTATCCATGGTTTCGGTATGCTTATTAGAAATGCCGGTAACCTTGAATTAAGAAACTTTGCAGTTATGGCTTGTTTAGATGACTCTATTTCTCTTGATACAGCTAACTGTAACGTATGGGTTCATAACCTTGATTTATTCTATGGTAAGACTGGTGGCGACGCTGACCAGGCAAAGGGTGATGGTACTGTAGATGTTAAGGGTAAGTCAACTTATGTTACAATTTCTTACAACCATTTCTTTGATAATGGTAAGTCATCACTTTGTGGTATGAAGAGTGAAGTAACTTCTTCATTAATTACATATCACCACAACTGGTTCGACCACTCTGATTCAAGACATCCAAGAATTAGAACAATGTCTGTTCATATTTACAACAACTACTTTGATGGTAGTGCAAAGTACGGTGTTGGTGTAACAATGGGTGCTTCTGCTTTCGTTGAAGCGAACTACTTTAGAAATGTTTCTAAGCCAATGATGAGTTCTGGTCAGGGTTCTGATGCCTTAGGTCAGGGTACATTCTCTGGTGAAAACGGTGGTATCATTAAGGCATACAACAACAAAATGGTAAATGAAAACAGAGTATTCAGCTACTATACTCAGAATAACCCAGCTTCAACAGGCTATGATGCTTATGAAGTAACTAGCAGAACTGCACAGGTTCCTTCAAGCGAAACAACTGAAAAGGGTGGCACTACTTACAACAACTTCGATACAGATGCCAACTTTGGTATCAATGTATCAGATGCACAGGTTGATGACCCAGCTGATGTACCTGCAAAGGTTACAACTTATGCTGGTCGTGTAAACGGTGGTGACTTCAAGTGGACATTTGATAATTCTACTGAAGATGGAAACTACTCTGTAATTACAGCTCTTAAAACAGCAGTTGTAAACTACAAGACTACTATTCAGTCTATTGGTGGTAACGGTACAGGTGCTACTGACCCAACTACAAGTGCTACAACAGAAACAACTACAAACAAAGATGGTTCAACTGAAACTACAACTAACAGTCAGGAATCTTCAACAGAAGGTACAACTATTGCTCCAGTTGAAGGTGCTCAGGTTCATAACTTTACATTAAACGGTACTAGCAGTTCTTTCTATACTATTACTGGTACATTAACATCTAGCTATGGTTCTGTAAACTACAATGGCTTAACACTTACTAAGGCATTAAAGATGGAATCTAAGACAGCTGTTAACTTCGACCCAGATGGTGTTGCTGGTACATTAACAATTGTTACTAACCCAACATATTCAGGTACTATTGAATTAAATGATAAGGCAATTACAATAGGCTCTGACGGTGTGGCAACTATTAGCTTAGACGGTTCTCAGTCTTACTCAATCACTAAGGGTAGTGGTTCAAACTATATCTTCTATATTGCATATACTCCAAACGGTAGCACAACTACAGTAATCAAGGGTGATGCAAATGATGATAGTAAGGTAACTGTAGATGACGTTACAATGATTATGGATTTTGCAGTTGGCAAGATTTCAGCTGTAACAAATGCTACAAACGCCGATGTAACAGGTGACAAGACTGTTGATGTTGACGATGCTTACAAGATTAGCCAGTTCTTAAATGGCTTAATCAAGTCTTTATAATTCGACATAGGTCGTGAAACTTTTTCCTCTCCTGCCTATGGCAGGGGAGATACTTCTAAATTTAAAGGGAGGAAACAAAAACATGATAAAATGTTTTAAGAAAGCTATCAGTAGCGTACTTGCAGCAGCTATGCTCGCAACAAGCTTTACTGCTATGCCTATAAACACTTTTGCGGCTACATCTTTTAGTGCTGCAGGTGGTTGGTTTGAAACACTTTATGCTGAATGGGCTGGTAACAAGAGTGATGTTACAGCTGTTAGCTATAGTGGTACAGCAAGTGGTTCACTTACTGGCGATGATTTAACTTACCTTGTAAGACAGGACGGTTCTAATGTAAGATTAGATATTCCTGGTTTAAAGGCAGGTACATATAACTTAACTGTTACAACAAAGAGTGGTACAATCACTAAGGAAAACATTAAGGTATATGAATATGATAGAAGTGGTTATGCTCACTATGATGCTCATAAAGAGGGCGTAACTGGTATTGGTGCATACAATGATGACGGTACATTAAAGTCTAATGCAATCGTTGTTTATGTAACAGAAGAAAACAAGAATACAGTTCAGCTTCCTGGTTATACAGGTGATAGCTATCCTGCAGGTATTGGTAATATCCTTAACTACAAGTCAGAAGATGCCAACGGTGTAACTGGTGGTGGAAAGATTGATATTGTAAAGCAGTTAAGAGAAGAAGGTATTCCTCTTGATATTAGATTTGTAGGTACTATCAGAGGTGGTGACTCTAACACAAGCAACAACCCACCAGCTGAAAACATCAAAGGTCTTACTGGCTACAATACTACTACAAACGGTGGTACTAAGGGCGATAACGGTATGATGATTAGAGTATACAAGTCTTCAAACGTAACATTTGAAGGTATTGGTACTGACGCAACATTTGATGGTTGGGGTGTTCAGATTATCAGCCAGACTGGTTTTGTAAGTCAGGGCTTTGAATTTAGAAACCTTAACTTCACAAACACTCCTGAAGATGCTATTGGTCTTGAAGGTACAGCTTCACTTTCTTCATCTCCACAGTCTAAGGAATGGTTAAACAGTTCTTGTACACCAATTAAGTTTAGTTGGGTACACAACAATACATTCCATCAAGGTTTTTGTAAGAACCCTGCCGAATCAGATAAGGCAGAAGGTGATGGTTCTTGTGACTGGAAGCGTGGTTATGGTTACACAATGGCTTATAACCATTATATAAACAACCATAAGACAAACCTTATTGGTTCTTCAAGTTCTAGTATTCAGTATGATGCTTCACTTCATCACAACTGGTACGAAAAGGTTGAATCAAGACAGCCATTATCAAGACAGTCTAACATCCACATTTACAATACATACTTTGACGGTGCTACTTCTTATGCTATTTCTCCAAGAGCTCATGCTTACATTTTCTCTGAAGGTAACTACTTCGGTGCTTGTAAGAACCCTGTAGACTCAGCAAAGGAAGGTTCTGCAACTGTTAAGTCTTATAATGATAGCTTTGCAGGTTGTAACGGTACAAATGCTGCACAGCAGGTTACAAATAAGACTGATAAGGTAAGCGACAGCAGTGGCAATCCTTATGCAGGTTTTGAAAGTGGTAGCGATATGTATGAATATACAGCTACTTCTCCTATTCAGGCTAAGGCTGACTGTCTTAACCTTGCAGGTGTTATGAAGGCAGCTTCAGAAATCAATATGGAACCAACTCCAGAACCTATTGTATCTGAAAATCCTAATGCTTTAACACTTCCATTTGAAATTAACTTCACTACTCCTAGTGATGCAAATTACTGGTCTAATAAGACAAGTGATACTAACTTAGCAGCAAATAGCCAGTACACTATTGCTAATGCACTTGTAACACCAGCTGCTAAGATGACAAGTACAGCAACTACAATGAAGATTAGAGATAATGGTGTAATCTTCAAGGTAAATACTGCATCTGATGTAACAATGACAGCAGGTTCATCTAGTGCTTACGGTATGGAACTTTATGATGCTTATGGCGAATTAAAGCTTTTCGTAGACGGTGGCAAGACTGGTACAGTACAGAACATTCCAGCAGGCGTTTATGTAATTAAGTCTGGTAACACAGCAAAGGACGCTTACCTTGAATACTTAAAGGTTTCTGCTAATGACCCTAATGCTCCTACAGTAACAGAAGCAACAACTCAGGCAACAACTTCTTCAGAAGTAACAACTAAGGGTGACACTCCAAGTGAACCAACAACAGCAGCTCCTGTTGTTGATGACGGTTATTCTTGGCATGATGATGGTGTAGATGCAAGTGGTAACGATGTTGCTGCTGTAAATTCTAACATCTTTAGTATTGCTGGTAACGATACAACAAATAAGTATACTTATAACGGTGTAACTTATAATTCTGGTATCAAGATGGAATCATCTACTAACATTACAGTTAATGCCCCAGCAGATGGTGCATTAAAGTTAGTATTAAGTGCAGCTGGTTCAAGAACTATCAAGATTGATGGCGAAGAACAAGATGTAGTTGATGGTCTTAATGTATTTGATTTAACAGCTGGTACTCATACAATTACTAAGGGTACAACTAATGTTTATGTTTATGTAATGAGCTATGCAGTTGATGGTGGCGACACAACAGTTACTACAACAACTGAAACAACTACAGAAGCTACAACTAAGGAAACAACTACAAAGGATACAGAAGCTACAACTAAGGAAACAACAGAAGCTACAACAGCTGCTCCAGTTGATGGTGTAAATGTTGTTGTTGGCGATGCAATGGTTAAGAATGGTTCTGCTGTTACAGTTCCTGTTAAGTTGACAGGTATGACTGATTTAGCAGACTATAACATTACATTGACTTATGATTCAGCTGCTCTTACAGCTACTAAGGTTGAAAACGGCGACATAATCAATGACAGTATGGCTACAATCAATAGCAACATTACTGACGGTTCAGTAAGAATTGCTGGTATTAACCCTGCTGATACAATTAACACAAATGGTACAGTTCTTGTAAATGTTACATTTACAGCAAATAAGGAAGGTACAACTCCTGTTGCAATTACTGTAAACACATTAAAGGGTGCTAACCTTGCAGTTGCAAACACAACTACTTCTAATGGTACAGTAACAGTAACAGCAAACGGTGGTTCAGTTGAAACTTCAACAGAAGCAACTACAACTGAAACAGAATCTAGTACAGAAGCAACTACTGTTGATTACTCTACTAAGGGTGATGTAAACAAAGACGGTAAGATTGATGAAAAGGATGCAGCCCTTATCTTGAAGTATATTCAGGGTATTAAGGACGAAACTTTCTATGATGAAGATGCTGCAGATGCAAATGGCGACGGTGTAATCAATGCACTTGATGCTACTTGGGTATTAAACCACAAGGGTAACACTTCTAAGCCATCTACACCTGAAACTAAGACTTATACATTGACAGGTACTGATATTAATGCTACTTCTGGCACTGCTCTTACAGCAGACACAAATGTTGGTACAGAAAATATGTTCCTTGCAAAGACTGGCGTTAAGAATGCAAGTGGTTCAGTTCAGATTAGTGGTTCTAAGACAGTTCAGTTCAAACTTACTTCTGATGGTACAGTTGCATTAACAAATGCTATTTCTTCAGGTGCATATGCTAGACAGGTAGCGATTGTTAACTCAAATGGAGATACAGTTGCAACTTTAGATGTTGAAAATAAGAATGGTGCTAAGAACAATTTAAGTGCTACTTCACTTGTAGCAGGTACTTACACAATTAAGGGTGTAAATGTTGATTCAAGTGATAAATCTACAAGCGGTAGTCTTAATTCTTCTGTAAACATCGGTACAATTACAGTAACAGGTACTCTTGAACAGGTTTCTGCAGAAGCAACAACAAAGGCTACAACAACAGAAACTACTACAGAAACAACAACAAAGGCTACTACAACAACAGAAGCTACAACAACAACAACTACTGAAGCTACTACAGAAGCAACAACAGTAACTCCAGCAGGTGACCTTGTAGCAACAATCAATGCAAGTGATTTAACAGTTGGTACTATTAGCTCAGAAACAGTATTAGGACAGTTTAAGTTAATTGCAAGTGCAACAGCTCCATTTACAGTTGATGCAAATGCAAAGAGCGTAGACGGTTTCGAATTTACAAAGAGATTAAAGACTGGTGGTAGTGGTGCAGTAGATAAGAGAGCAATTTCATTTACAACAACTGGTGCAGGTAACGTAATCTTCTATGCAATGAGTGGTAGTAATACAGCAGCAAGAGCTGTAAACTTACTTAATGCAAGTGGTACAGTAGTAGGTACAGCAACTGTATCAGGAACAGAGCTTGTTAAGTCAACAATCGCTATTCCAGAAGCAGGCACATACTACTTAGTATCAGGTAATAGTGGTATCAACTTCTACTTAATTGGTACTGATGTAGCATTAGCAGACCAGAAAGCTGATGCAACAACAGAAACAACAACAGCTACTGAAACTTCAACAGAAGCAACAACAGCTACAACAACTACAAAGGCTGATGATACAACAGAAACTACTACAACAGCACCAGCTGGTAAGGCATTTGCTGTAAGTGGTGACAGCTGGTCAGCTGAAAACGACAGCGTACCAACTTGGTTAAATGGTGGTAAGCTTACAACTGCAACAAATAACAGTGGTTACACAGCTTTCGCAGCAGAAAGTGCTAATGGTACTGTATTTACAAAGACTGTTGAAGTAACAAAGAATACATCATTTACTATTGATGTTGCTGATGCTTTAACAGCAAGCGTATTCATCGCTGGTGACAACAACGCAGCAAACAAGGGTACAATCAAGGCTACATTTACTGACGAAAGTGGTAATGTAACTGATATTACTCCAGCAGATGCTAACCTTGGTGGCAGAAAGACTGCAACAACAGCTTTCGAACTTGTTGCAACTGGCAAGGGTACAATTACAGTAACTCCTAACTATAACTCATTATTATACAAGGTTGCTGTTAAGTAATAAGATTTTATAGCGAAATTAGTTGATTTAAGCGAGGGTTTATAGCAAAAATAAATGAATACACAAAATATTCACAAAAAAGTTATACTTTTATAAAGGAATTTTTTTCCAAAGGTGAGGAAAAGGTTTCTAGTATAAAAGAAGGAGGTTAATTATGAAATTCAGAAGTTTATTATGCTCTGTATTAGCTTCTACTATGGTTATTGGCTCTTGTGTTTGTGCTAATGCCGCTACATTTACAGCAGGTAGTGAAAATGCTACAGCAGGTAATGTAGTATCAGTACCTATTACCGTTGCTCCAAGTGCTGGAGAAACATCTACAGATGTGAACGCCTATGCTATAGCTATTAGCTATGATTCATCTGTGCTCACACCAGTGGTAAAGGGAACTGACGAAGTAGGCGACAACACTTATGCAACTGTTGGTGACAGCTTTAATAGTGGCGTGCTTACAGCTGATTTAAAAGATAATGAAACAGGCAATGATGAAGTTCTTATAGGTTGGGCTGCAGCTTCACCTGTTAATGTAACTGGAGCAAGTACACTTGCAACTGTAGATTTTACAGTTAACGCAAATGCTACTGGTTCTACTGATGTAAAAGTTGCTGTTGCTCAGGTAGCCAATTCTGCTTCAGCTTTAGCTGATGCAAGTACAATTGAAGCTGCTTCTGGTACTGTAACTGTTGATACAGCTACAGGATTATTGGGTGATGTAAATAATGATGGCGATATAACAATGGCAGATGCAAATGCAATAGTTAGACATGTTGCTAACATTGAGTTGATTGCTGTTGATAGACAGCAGTACGCTGATGTAAATAAGGATGGCGGCATAACAATGGCAGATGCAAATGCAGTAGTTAGACATGTTGCTAACATTGAAACTATTACTCAGTAATATCATTGATAAATTATAGAAAACTATGGAGGGTTTAACTATGAAGTTAAAGACTATTGTAGGCGTAGCTGTTGTTGCAGGCATGACTATGCTTATGGGGGTAGCTGCTAATGCTGCTACTATGCTTGAATTTGGAAATGTGTCTATTTCAGGTACTACAGCACAGGTTCCTGTATACTTAGAGTCAAATGAAGTTAAAAATTTTGGTGCTTATGATACAGATGTTACATTTGATAACACAAAGATGACTTTTGTAAATGCTTCAAATAATATCGTTGATGAATTTGGCGATGCATTTGGTGCTGTAACAAAAGATACTTCTTTCATTGCTAAGGGTGAAGGTAGAGTAGGTGTATTATGGTTAACATCTGACTATGATACTGAGTTTACTGATAAGGTAAAGCTTTATACTCTTAGATTTAAATTAACTGATACTTCTATGACAGCTGATGATATTTTAGCTAGTCTTTCAGTTCGTCCTAAGGAATTAGTTTCAGACGGTAAAATTTTCTCTATTGGTAACTTTGCTACTTATGTAACATTTACAGTAGATAAAGATTTTGTTCCTACAGGTAATAGCAAGAATATTGTAGGTATGGCACTTAGCGTTGACGGTACTCAGTATAGCGAAGCTGACGGTACATTAAAGTACAATGAAGATACTGATGGTAACTATGTATTTACAGTTAAGATGAAGCCTTCTGCAAAGACTGTTGCAGATGTTCAGTTAATTGGTAAGGTTGCTAAGACAGAAGATGTAGATGCTACTGATTCAGCAAATACTACTGATTTATTACTTAAAGACTTCGGTACTGTACAGATTGAAAATATGACTCCATTTGCAGACTAAGAGAGGTGATAATATGAAGAGTGTATACGAAAAGCCAGAAATGGAAATAAAGGAATTTACAAACGAGGATATTATCACAGTTAGTGGTGGTCTTGTTAAGAGCAAGTTCTCTCTTGGTGAAAGTGTAATTGAATTCTAATTTGTAAAATTTAAAAGAGCTTATTCTTTGAATAGGCTCTTTTTTTGTAGGAGGATATTTATGAAAAAAATTTTAGCTGTTTTAGTTGTAACTATTATGTCTGTTACTTCTGTTTTTGCTAGTGAAAATGTAAATGTTGTTGTTTATGGAGAAAGTATTGCTGATAAGGGTGTAATAGTTGAAAGTAGAACATTAGTGCCTGTAAGAGGTATATTTGAAAAATTAGGATTTAATGTAAGTTACAATGCTGAAACTAAGACTGCTACAGCAGATATGGGAAAAAGTTTTGTTGTAACATTCCGTAATGGCGATGATTTTTATACAATAAATGGAAAGCAAATAAAAGCAGATGTTCCACAACAAATTATAGATGGCAAGTTTATGATTCCATTAAGACAGATTCAAAATATTATTAATGTAAATATTGATTGGAATGGAGAAACAAAAACTGCTACTATTTCAAAAACAGGTGGAATATCAGATTTAAAAATAAGTACTGAAAGTAAGTTAGTTCTTAAAGAAGATTAGAATTAAAAGAGCCTATCATTTGATAGGTTCTTTTTTGTTGAGAAAAAGGTAAAAGTATGATATAATTCCCAAAGCAAGAGGGACTTCAGCAGTTATACCCCAGTCTTTTATATGTTTAAAAGGTGTGATGCTTATGAAATAAGTGTTATGAATTTAAAATGTATGAAAGGGGGAGTATGTATGCAGGACTTAGAAATAGTTTTATTACTGATACTATTGATAGTTTATTACATAAAAAAATAACTGCCCCGACCGGAAATCTGTGGCAGTTATTTTGCAACAATTTTTGAGTAAGGGGTAACAACTGAGGTTGCTCCCTCTTGTGTTTTAATAATAACACTTTGGGATATATAAGTCAAGAGCCGGAAAAGGCTCTTTTTTAGTATAAAAATAACTGCCCCAGTACTGCAAACCTTGGCAGTTATTTTAATAACGAAATGTTAAGGGGTAACAACAGATGTTGCTCCCTCCTGTGACTTGATAATAACACTTTATAAAATACAAGTCAACATAAAATCGTTTTTATGAGAGCCTATCATTTGATAGGTTCTTTTTTTATTGTATTTGTCATAATATTAAGGGATAAATATTATTTAAGGAAGTGACAATATGTATCCCGAAATATATTCTGCTGTCTATGATTTTGGAATATGCCCTAAGAATATAGTGCGTTGCAAATATTTTTATATTGTGCATACTGACAAGGGTACTTACAGCATTTGCAAGGCAAGGGTCAATACCAACAGAATAATGGAAATTTACAGATTAAAGGAACAATTATGGACAAAAGGTTTTAGGGCTTTTGACAGATATTTACCGGCAAAAAGTGGATTACCTTATGTAGAGAGAGATAGTGATGTGTATATCCTTTCGCCTTTTAAGGGAGCCAACGAACTGGACTTCCTTAATAATGCTCAAGTTGTAAAAGCTATTGAAACCATAGGTAGTATGCAGTATGCCTTGAGCCGAATAGACAGCCAACCAATGGTAAGAGCCGCATCTATTTTAAAGCCTCATCCCTTAGATGAAATGGAAAAGGGACTTACTACTATGGCAAAGTGTAGAAAAGCAATATCCAATACAAAGACTTTAAAAGATTGGGATATGACTGTACTGAAAGTCTATGACAAGTATTATAGCAAGGCTGAAAAGGCTGTTGAAAGATTGCAAAAAAGCACCCTTGAAAAATCATTTATACACAATAGATTAAAAGAGGGAAATATTCTTTTTAACTATGGCAGAATTTCTATTATTGATTGGGACTATATGACAGTTGGTTCGCCTCTTTGGGATTTGGCATTTTTTATAAACAGGTATAAACGCAAAAATGCTTTTTATGCCCATAATAAAGGACTTAACTATCTAAATATTGAGGATATTTTGGGGGCATATAGCAAAAACAACTATTTGACAGATAATCAAATAGAGGACCTTCAAGCTGTCATTGACTATCCTAGACAGTTTATTTCTGTTATTGGAGAAATTTATAGAAAAAGTAGAAAATTTATACCTGTTGGGCTAAAAATGAAATTAAATGAAATGGCCGAACAAGTGGATTTTGAATTATAAAGATATACAAATAATGTATAATGTTTTTTTAAAATATATTTGAATTTCGTATTGATTTGTGGTAGAATGGAGGTTATAAAGGAATAGAGTGTAAATTTTATATATAGCTTTTAATAGTGAATCGGAAAGATAAATCCGATGGCTTGTTTTTCAAGCCACAAATTAACAAAGTTAATTTGTTCTTAGTATATACACAAATTTATAACATAAATTGTAGGAGGTACAACAATGGCTGAACAGAAAAATAAAAGTGCCGAACAGCTGTTGTCTGACTTACACCAGAAGCGTCTTGAACAGGCGTTAAACGAATTTAACGCAGATAAAACAAGAATGGCAGTAGGCAGATTATTAGAAGAATATGTTGATGATGGCGGTCAAAGTTATTTTGACGGAGCTCAAAAAGATGCTACACTGTATTTTGTAGACGATGATTATATGGATAAGGTGTCTGATGTAGAACCTAAAGACGAAGATAAGCCTAAAAAAGAGAAAAAAGGCGGATTTTTTGCTGGGGCGCTCAGTAAGTTAGCTGAAAAAATGAAAACTGAAGAACCTGAAGACTACGAAGACGAATTTCCTGAGGAAGTAGAAGAATATAAGGATGATAAAGATGACGATGTAAACCTTATTGACGGCACAAATAAGGGTTTCGATATGCCAGCACCGGAAGAACTAGAGCCAGTTGCACCTATTGAAGAGGAGGAGGCTGTTCCTCCAGTAAAGCCTAGTATTTTTGATACTGCTAAACTTTCTTCTATGGATTTGAATGATATTGAGGAACGACTTGAAAAGGTTCATTTGAAACCAGCAACTATGGAATTTGCTGACCCAGACGAGGTAATAAAGGAAATATTGGGAGAAACTGAAAAAGAAGAAACACCAGAAAAAACAGAAGAACCTAAGGAAGATATTAAACCTGCTAAGAAAGAAAACAGAAAGATACACAAGAAGAAGGATTCTCTTGATGATATTTCTGTAGACGATATGGGTCTTGGCAATATTGTAAATAAAATTGCCGAAGAAGAAGAATTAAAGAATAAAGAAGAAAAGCCAGAGGAAACTTCAAATATAGAAGAAGTTGAAACTGAGGATAATACAGAGGTATCTGCTGACATAAGTACAGAAGAAAAAACAGAAGATGTACAGGAGATTGAGGAACCTGAAACAGTAAATGAAACTGTTGAAGAAGAACCGGTTCAGGAAGCTACTACTGATGAAGTTGAAGAAACTCCAGAGGTTGAAGATGTTACAAGTGAGGATACAGAGCCTGTAGGAGAAAGCACAATAACTGTTACTTCTGTTCCAGAAGA
>OGMF01003236.1_pt1 | contig 12503 bp, 12 predicted proteins | sample 1572921 | NCBI WGS metagenome assembly OGMF01 (sample SAMEA2581919, study PRJEB24529) | metagenome | biome: Human gut stool | place: China | collected 2011
AGCAGAAATCCCCTTTTGTCAATGCCGCAGCGGGTACATTTGAATTGTTTTTTGAAATCATAATATATTTTTTTGGATTTTAAGGAAAAAAAGCTTGCAATATATAAAAAGCTGTGCTAAAATATAATGCGGTAATGTGAGAGTGGGTTGTTTCCCACTCTTTCGTATTATATATGAATTTTAGGGGGGAGCTTATGTCAAAGGCTGAAGAAACGCTCATCCGGCTTGCGGAGCCTGTGTGCCGCGAGTGCGGAACATATGTGTACGACGCGGAGTACAAAAAGGAGGGCGGCAGTTACTATCTGCGGCTTTATATTGACAAAGACGGCGGAGTTGGGATTGACGACTGCGAAAAGGTGAGCCGCGCACTGAATCCGATTCTTGACCGCGAGGACTTTATAAAGGAAGCTTATATTTTTGAGGTTTCCTCCCCCGGAATGGACAGACTTTTGTCGCAGCCATGGCATTTTGAAAAGGTTTTGGGGCAGGATATTGATATAAAGCTGTTTGCACCAGTTGACGGGAAAAAGACGATAACGGGCAGTCTTATATCGTTTGATAATAATATCATCACCGTTTCGGAAAACGGAAAAGAAACAGAAATCGATAAAAAACTCGCAGCCTCGGTGCGGCTTGCAGTTAAATTTTAGTTAGGAGTGTTGACCGGAAATGAATAACGAGCTCATACTTGCGCTGGAGGCGCTTGAAAAGGAGAAGCATATTAAAAAGGAAGTTATGTTTGAGGCGCTTGAAACCGCTTTGGTTGCAGCTTATAAAAAGAACTTCGGTTCGGGCTATAACTGCTTTGCGGAGGTCAACCGCGAAAACGGAGACATGCGCGTTTACTGCCGGAAGGAAGTTGTTGAAGAGGTTGAGGACGACTGCACGCAGATTTCGCTTGCTGAGGCGCAGTCAATCAACAAGCGCTATCAGATAGGCGACAGCGTTGATTTTAAAGCCGATCCGCTTAAATTCGGACGTATCGCCGCACAGACGGCAAAGGGAATGGTTGTTCAGAAAATCCGTGAAGCGGAGCGCGGAAATATGTATGACGAGTACAGCGACAAGGAAAATGATGTTATGAGCGGGCGCGTTGAAAAGCTTGACCGCCGCGGAATTATCATCGACCTCGGCACTGCCGAAGCGCTTTTAATGCCCGGCGAGCAGATTCCCGGCGAGGATTATACGCCCGGCAAACGCATGAAGGTATACGTTTTTGAGGTTAAGAAAACAAACAGAAGCGTTAATCTTATGGTATCGCGCACACATCCGGGACTTGTGAAAAAGCTTTTTGAGCAGGAGGTTCCCGAAATTGCCGACGGCACTGTAAAAATAATGAGCATTGCGCGCGAAGCAGGCAGCAGAAGCAAAATCGCCGTTTTCTCGGAAAACGAAAACGTTGACCCTGTGGGCGCATGCGTAGGTCAGCGCGGAACACGCGTTGCCGACATTGTGCGTGAACTTAACGATGAAAAAATCGATATTGTTCAGTACAGCGAGGATCCCGCGGAGTACATCAGCGCGGCGCTCAATCCGGCAAAGGTGCTTTCGGTTGATATCGACGAAAAGAACAAATCGGCAATGGTAACCGTTCCCGAATTTCAGCTTTCGCTTGCGATCGGCAAGGAGGGGCAGAATGCCCGCCTTGCGGCAAGACTCACAGGCTGGAAGATTGATATAAAGAGTGACGAATCCGGAAAGGAATGATTTTCCGATGAGCAAGATTCCGCTCAGAATGTGCATTGTTTGCCGCGAGATGAAGCCGAAGACCGAGCTTCTTAAAATAGTGAAATCGGCAAGCGGTGCAATTGCGCCCGACAAAAGCGGCAAAATGCCGGGGCGCGGCGCATATATATGTACAAGCGGCGGCTGCGCGGCAAGGCTTGAGAAAACGAAAGCTCTTGAGCGTGCATTCAAATGCGCTGTACATAAGGATATTAAGGAAATTATAATGAAAGAACTGATTTAATGAACGATAAATTACTCGGTATGCTCGGTTTGGCAGTGCGTGCCGGAAAGGTTTCCTTTGGCGTTTTTATGACCGAAAAGCTTGTTGAAGAGGGCAAAGCACGTCTGGTTATTGCCGCGTCGGACATCGGCGCAAGCAATAAGCGGCGGCTTGAAGCAAAATGCAGTCATGCAGGCGTTCGCATTATATATTATTCGGACAAAGAAAATCTCAGCCGCGCAGTCGGGCGTGAAAACACCCCGGCAGTCGGAATTAAGGACGAGGGATTCACCGAAGCTATCGTGAAAATTTTTGGAGGTGTTGCTAAATGATCGCAAAACAGAAAATAAGTGCAATATCAAAGGCTATTGACATTCCGGGAAAGGAAATCGTCAAGGTTGTAAAGGATATTCTCGGAACATCGAAAAGCACGTCATCGTCACTCGATGTTGAGGAAATGAGCGTTGTTATCGAATATTACACACAGCAGTTTGACGACGGCAGCTCAATGGACGAATATGTGATGTCGCAGCGTCCGAAAAAGGTTGAAGAGCCTGCTGCCGAAGAGCCGGTTGTTCCCGAAAAGGAGGAAGAGCCGAAAGCAATCAAAACGCTGCGCCATGTTGACACGCGCACAAACGCCGTTGACCTCGATATGCAGATTGCCAAGGAAAAGGCCGAGGAGCTTGCCCCCGAAATAAAGGACACTGAAACCTCCAAGCAAAAAATCAAGAAAAACAGAAACAAGCAGCCGCAGAAGAAAAATCAACCCAAGGCTGCCGAAAAGCCTGTGCAGCCGCAGAAAAAGGAAAAGAAAGAAAAGCTGCACGTCCTTATTCCAGATGAAATCACCGTCGGCGATCTTGCGCAGAAGCTCAAGGTCAGCGCAACGGAAATTATCAAGCGGCTCATGCAGCTCGGTATAATGGCTGCAATAACGCAGAATATAGAATATGACGTTGCAGCCTTGATTGCGGAGGATATGGGCGCTGAGGTTGAACGCGAAATCATTCTCACCGAAGAGGATAAGCTGCTCGGCGACGCGGACGCACCCGACGACGAAAAAGATCTTGTTCCCCGTCCCCCGGTTGTTGTTGTTATGGGTCACGTTGACCACGGTAAAACAAGCCTGCTCGACGCCATCCGTTCAACAAACGTAACCGCAAGTGAAGCGGGCGGAATCACGCAGCATATCGGTGCGTATATGGTAAACATCAACGGCAGTCAGATTGCATTTCTCGACACGCCCGGTCACGAAGCGTTTACGGCGATGCGTGCGCGCGGCGCTCAGGTAACGGATATTGCAATCCTTGTTGTTGCCGCAGATGACGGAATCATGCCGCAGACGGTCGAAGCAATCAACCATGCCAAGGCGGCAGGCGTCAGCATAATCGTTGCGATAAATAAAATCGATAAGGACGGCGCAAATCCCGACCGCGTTAAGCAGGAGCTTACCGAGCACGGGCTTGTTCCCGAGGAATGGGGTGGCGACGTTATCTGCGTTGAGGTAAGCGCAAAGCAGCACAAAAACATCGACCAGCTGCTTGAAATGGTGCTTCTCACAGCCGAAATGAAAGAGCTTAAAGCAAATCCCAACAGACTTGCCAAGGGCACGGTCATCGAATCCAAGCTTGATAAAGGGCGCGGACCTGTTGCAACGGTCCTTGTTCAGAACGGAACGCTCAGAGCGGGCGATATAATCGTTGCCGGAACTGCTGTCGGCAGAGTGCGCGCAATGACAGACGAGCGCGGCCGCAGAATTAAGGAAGCAATTCCCTCCACACCTGTGGAAATTGTCGGATTGAGCGAAACTCCCGAAGGCGGTGACCTTTTCTACGCCGTTTCCGACGAACGCGCAGCGCGCCACGTTGTTGAGGCAAGAAAGCAGAAAATTAAGGATGACGCGCTTAAAGCGAATCAGAAAGTCAGCCTCGAAGATTTGTTCAGTCAGATTCAGGACGGTAATGTTAAGGATCTCAACATCATCGTTAAGGCGGACGTTCAGGGAAGCGTTGAAGCTGTTCGCCAGAGCCTTGAAAAGCTTTCGAACGATGAGGTTCGCGTTAAGGTAATTCACGGAGCTGTCGGCGCCATCACGGAAAGCGATGTCACGCTTGCTTCCGCGTCCAACGCAATTATAGTCGGCTTCAACGTTCGCCCCGATGCAGGCGGCAGAAGCGCGGCAGAGCTCAACAAGGTTGATCTTCGCATGTACAGAGTAATTTACGAAGCGATTGAGGAGATTCAGGCTGCCATGAAGGGTATGCTTGCGCCCACCTTCCGCGAAAATGTTACAGGTCATGCCGAAATCCGCCAGACGTTTAAGGTCAGCGGTGTCGGAACAATTGCCGGCTGCTATGTGACGGACGGAAAAATTCAGCGCAACTGCGGCGTTCGCATTGTGCGCGACGGTATTGTCGTTCACGAGGGCGAGCTTGATTCGCTGCGCCGCTTTAAAGACGATGTTAAGGAAGTTAATACAGGCTACGAATGCGGAATGAGCTTTGTCCGCTTCAACGATATCAAAGAGGGCGACGTTGTCGAAGGATTTGTTATGGAAGAGGTTAAACGCTGATTATTTTCCGCAGCAGTACGCACAGGAGGTAATTACAGTGTCATTTAAACGAACTGACCGCATTGCGGAGGAGCTGAAAAAGGAATTAAGCTCCGTTATCCGCGAGCTTAAAGACCCCAGGATTCCGCTCATGACGAGCATTGTAAGCGTTTCGGTTACAAACGATCTGCGCTATGCAAAGGTGTTTGTCAGCATAATGGGAACCGATGAGGAAAGAAAGGACGCGCTTAAAGCGCTGCAAAGCGCCGCAGGTTTCATCCGCCGCACCGTCGGCGGAAGGGTTCAGCTGCGCTGCGTTCCCGAATTTCTGTTCAGGCTTGATACAACCATTGAATACGGGGCGCATATCAACGAATTGCTTCATAATATAAACAAGGATGTTGAATAACATGGAAAAGGAAATTATAAAGCATCTGTTTTCATCACGCTCGGTCGGGATTTTCATTCATGTGAATCCCGACTGGGACTGCTTCGGCAGCGCCATGGCGCTGCGCACGGAGCTGCGCGGCAAGGGTGTGAAATGCGATGTTTTCACGGATGCGCCGCTTTCGTTTCATCTGAATTTTATGGAAACGGACGTTATTGAATATTCGGAGGACTCCCCCGCTCCCGATTACGATTGCTATTGTATGATTGACGTCAATTCAGCTGATCGGATCGGCGGCTGGGGAAAGTTTTTTCAGAGCAAGGAGGACACTGTTTGCATTGACCATCACATCATGCAAAGCTGCCCTGCGCGGCTGAGCCTTGTTGACCCGTCTCGCAGCGCTGCCGGCGAGCTTGTTTATGAGCTTATCGCCGCCTCGGGCGAAAAGCTTACAAAGCAGGCGGCAGCGTATCTTTACTGTGCCATCTCGTCCGACACAGGCTCGTTCAGATATGCAAGCGTCACACAAAGGACGCTTGAAATCGTTATTGAGCTGATGAAAACGGGGATTGACACTGCCCGTCTTTGCAGCATGCTTTACGAACGCAAAACACTTAAACAGCTCAAGCTTCAGGGAGAGGCTATCTCGCGGCTTAAGCTTTACGGCGGCGGAAAAATCGGAGTTGCCGGCATTGACCGCGCCGTTATGGAAAAATATGATGCAAAAAAATCTGACACGGAATTTCTTGCCCAGCTTCCGCGGATACTTGACGGCGTTATAATCAGCGCGTTTTTCACGCAGCTTGAAAACGGCGATGTCCGCGTGAATCTCCGCTCGGACGGTGATTATAACATTGAGCCTGTTGCGCGCCTGTTCGGCGGCGGCGGTCACAAAAAGGCGGCAGGCTGCACAATAAAAGGCGCTTCGTTTGAAGAAGCGGAGCAAATGGTTGTAACGGAGCTTTTGAAGCTATGAATGATTTTAACGGAGTAATTATACTTAACAAACCGCGCGGCAGCTCATCGCACAGAATGGTGAGCATTGTTCGCCGCGCTCTCGATATGAAAAAGATCGGGCACACAGGCACGCTTGACCCCGGCGCAACGGGGGTGCTTCCGATTCTTGTCGGAACGGCAACGCGCGCGTCCGATCTTCTGACCGCGCAGGACAAGCGCTACCTCGCAACCGTGCTGCTCGGAACCGTTACCGACACGCTTGACACCGACGGTAAGGTTATTGCCGAAAATCCCGTTAATGCGGCGGAGGCGGACATTCGCCGCTCCGTATCGGCCTTCGTCGGTAATATTGAGCAGCTGCCGCCGATGTTCAGTGCGGTTCAGGTCGGGGGGCAGCGTCTTTATCACCTGGCGCGGCAAGGGATTGAAATCGAGCGCAAGCCTCGCAGCGTTACAATATATTCAATCGATATCCTCAGCATTGATATCCCGCGCGTCACAATCGACGTTCATTGCAGCAAGGGAACATATATAAGAACGCTTGCCGCGGACATTGGTGACAAGCTCGGCTGCGGCGCTTGCATCGAATCACTCACGCGAACGCAAAGCGGAGATTTTCTGATTGAAAATTCCGTAACTCCGGAGCAGCTTTCCGCACTTTCCGAAAAAGGAGAAGCAGAAAGCGTTATTATCCCGACGGACAAGCTTTTTCCCGATTATGAAGCCGTGCAGCTCGATAAAAAACGCGCTGACAGGGTAAAAAACGGCGTTCCGATTTATTTCGGCGGCAAGGATTTCGGACAAAAGCTCAGAATCTATGATGAAAACGGTAATTTTATCGCACTTTCCGAGGTTTCCGAAACGGACGGACGAAAGTGCCTGAAACTTATAAAGGGGTTTTACAAATGACAGCTGTTCAAAGCAGCATTGCACTCGGATTTTTCGACGGAGTGCATACGGCGCACCGCGCAATAATCGAAGCCGCAGTCCGCAAAGCCGAAACGCGCGGTCTGCGCCCCGTTGTGCTGACATTTGACAAAGCGCCGTCCGAGGTGCTTTTCGGCTCAGCTCCTCCGTATATCACAACGCTTGAAGAAAAAGAGCGGCTGATAAATGCCTTGGGTGCGCAGATGCGCCTGATGCATACAAGCCGCAGCCTTTTGTCCATGACGGCGGAGGAATTTGCCGAAAAAATACTGGTTCAAGAGTATAACGCCGCGGAGGTAACGTGCGGATTCAATTACCGATTCGGAAGCGAAGGATGCGGCGACACGCAGCTTTTGACAAAGCTCGGAAAAAGGTTCGGATTTAACGTCACCGTTATCGGCGAGCGCATATCAGGCGGCGAAACGGTGAGCTCAAGCAGAGTACGCATGCTTATTTCAAGCGGCAGAATTGAAGAAGCAAACATTCTCCTCGGAAGAAACTTTTCAATTTCGGGAATGGTTGAGCATGGCAAGCGGCTCGGGCGGACAATAGGTTTCCCGACCGCGAATGTGTACCCTCCGAATGGCGCGCTTCTCCCGATGAGCGGAGTTTATGAAACAGTTGTTGATATAAACGGCGAAAGACTGAGCGCCATAACAAACACGGGCACAAATCCGACCGTCGGCAAAGAAACGCTGCGGACGGAAACATATATCCCCTCCGCCGATATTGACCTGTACGGCAAGCGGATAACAGTTGAATTTGTCCGCTTTATCCGCGCTGAGAAAAAGTTTTCCGATTTGGAGGCTTTAAAACGGCAAATTCGCGAGGATCTGAACGGAATTGCGGCGTTTAACAATAAAAAAATATAATGAAAATAATCATCAAAAATATTTTTCTTGACAAACGCAGACAAAAAGCGTATAATTGAAACATAAAATTAATGAGGGGTTTTAAGCTCATGTGTTCATTTGGTTTTGCAGCTGTTATATCTGTCATTATCGCTATAATTATTCTAGACATTATCGGTCTTAATAAGAATAGCGCTTTTTGTCGTATATAAACTGCATTAATACCGTTTCGGGATTATTTATGAGTTTTTTAATGCTCGCGGCAATCAGTGCTGCGGGCATTTTTTGGTATAGGCGCATATGTTCGAGTCTGTTATGCCTAAACCTTTCAGAATATCAAATGTATGGAGGAATACGAAATGAGGAAAATTGAAATTGCCGACATTACACTTCGCAGCGGAGACGACTATTCCCTTAACTTTAAGGAAAAAGTCGAAACAGCAAGGCTTCTTGACAAACTAAATGCAGACGTTATCGAAACGGCAAGACTAACCGGCGGAAAAACGGATATCGTGTTGCTCCATACAATTTCCGGTATTGTAAAAAACAGCACGGTATGCGTTCCGGTTTCGGTTGACGAAAACGAAATTGAAGCCGCTGCAAAAGCTCTCCGCGGCGCGCCGAAGGCTGCCGTGAACATACTTGCCCCCGTTTCAACCGTTCAGATGGAGTATCTGTGTCACAAAAAGCCGCAGAAAATGCTTGAAGCCGTGGCTTCCTGTGTTAAAAAGGCGGCGGAGCTTTTTGAAAACGTTGAAATATCGCTTCTTGATTCAACACGCGCCGAGCATGATTTTCTTGTTTCAGTGACCGACGCAGCTCTTGAAAACGGAGCAAAAACAATCACCATTTGCGATGACACGGGTGAAATGCTCCCCTCAGAGTTCGGCGCTTTCGTTGCCGATATCAAATCCGCAAGCAAGCTTTCGGAGAGCGGCAAGCTTGCGGTTGCGTGCTCAAATGCGCTTCACATGGCAGCTGCCTGCGCCGCTGCCGCAGTGCAAAACGGCGCCGACATTATAAAAACGTCAATGCTCGGAAAAGACGCGGCTTCGCTTAAAACGGTTGCAGGCATTATCCGCGCAAAGGGCGCAGCGCTCAATGTTTGCTGCAATCTTAACATGACGGTGCTTGACAGCTGCGTTAAACAGGCGGTTCAGATTGCCGAGGGCAAAGCGGTTGAAACGGAAGGCGATGCTTGCACAGCGTCCTCCGATGTGATGAACGGCGATGCAGACATCAAAACCGTTTCGGCGGCAGTTGAAAAGCTCGGATATGACCTTTCGGAGGACGATATAAAGAACGTTTATGCCGCATTTGTTAAAACGGCAGCCAAAAAGGATATAACAGAGCGCGACCTTGACGCGATTGTTGCAAGCGAGGCGCTTCAGGTTCCGCCGACTTATAAGATTGAAAGCTTTGTTGCCAACATCGGAAACGTTATCACACCAATGGCACATATAAAGCTTATTAAAAACGGCGAGGAGCTTTCCGGCTACAATGTCGGTGACGGACCGATTGACGCGGCGTTCCGCGCAATCGAGCAGATAGTCGGTCATCACTTTGAGCTTGATGATTTTCAGATTCAGGCAGTAACGCGCGGACGCGAAGCGCTCGGCTCGGCAATTGTGAAGCTGCGCTCGAACGGCAAGCTGTACTCGGGCAGAGGGCTTTCAACAGATATAGTTGACGCTTCAATCAACGCATACATAAACGCACTTAACAAAATCTGCTTTGAGGAGGAAATGTGATGAATCTTTCTTTCTCTACCAACCATTGGGGAATGGACGTGTGCAGCGCCGTTGAAAACGCGCACGAATACAGGTACGGCGCAGTCGAAATTCACGATATTAAGGAAACAAGCAAGCAAACGCTTAATGATATTTACAGAAGCCTCATCGCGAACAGACTTAAAATTTCGTGCATCGATATGACGTGCGACATCGCAAAAAATTCGTCCAAAGCTTTCACCGAGCTTGAAGAATGTGCCGAAGCTGCGGCAAGACTGCGCTGCGGATATATCAGGCTCAAAGCCGAAAGCGGTGACAGCGTTTATGATTTTATAAAACGCGCTCTCCCCGTTGCGCGGAAAAACGGCGTTGTGCTTCTGGTTGAAACACAGGGAATGTATTCCGACACAGCGAAGCTGCGCGATCTGCTTGAGGATTTTGCCGATGATTATCTCGGCGCGCTTTGGGATTTTCATTATCCCTATCGGATTGCCGGAGAAATGCCCGATGTTACAATTAAAAACCTCGGCGCATATGTCCGCCACATTCACATAAAGGATTCCGTAAGCGCCGATGAATTTGCGCTTGTCGGCGAAGGCAATCTTCCCATCGGAGAATTTATCAATGCTCTGCGTTCAATCAATTATGACGGCTTTGTGTCGCTTGAATGGAATCCCGCGTGGATGAGCGAAATAACGGATAAGAACGTTATCCTCCCCCATTTCACAAGCTTTATGGAGCGGTTCGACAGTCTTGCAACCGCAAAAACTCCGTACTATGAAAACAAAGCTAAAACGGGCAATTTCGTCTGGAAAAAAGATGTGCTGATTGAAAAAACGTTTTCGCAGGTTCTTGACACAATGGTGCGCGAATTTCCGAATCAGTACGCTTTTAAATACACAACGCTTGATTATACAAGGACTTACAGTCAGTTCCGCGATGATGTTGACGAATTTTGCCGCACGCTTATCGCGCTCGGCGTTAAACCGGGCTCGCACGTTGCTGTCTGGGCGACAAATATTCCGCAGTGGTACATTGCTTTCTGGGCGGTGACGAAAATCGGCGCGGTGCTCGTTTCAATGAACACAGCTTACAAAATTCACGAAGCGGAATATCTGCTTAAGCAGTCCGACACGCACACGCTTATCATGATTGACGGTTACAGGGATTCGAATTATTCGCAGATTATCGCCGAGCTTTGCCCCGAGCTTGAAACAAAAAAACCGGAGGAAGCTCTCCATGCAAAAAGGCTGCCGTTTCTCCGGAATGTTATCACCGTCGGCTTTGAGCAAAAGGGCTGCATTTCCTGGGAACAGGCGATAAGCCTGTCAGACAGCGTTCCTCTTGAGGAGGTTTACCGGATGGCTGCCGCTGTAGATGTTCACAGCGTTTGCAACATGCAGTATACAAGCGGAACAACAGGATTTCCCAAGGGTGTTATGCTGACGCATTACAACATCGTCAACAACGGAAAATGCATCGGCGACAGAATGGATCTTTCCACTGCCGACCGCATGATGATTCAGGTTCCGATGTTCCACTGCTTCGGCATGGTGCTTGCAATGACTGCCGCAATGACGCACGGCGGCTCTCTTTATCCGCTGCCGTACTTCTCTCCGAAATCGGCGCTTTCGTGCATTGACCGCGAGCATATAACCTGCTTCCACGGTGTGCCGACAATGTTTATCGCACTTTTGGAGCATCCCGACTTTGCAAAGACGGACTTTTCGTACATGAGAACGGGAATCATGGCAGGCTCGCCTTGCCCCGTGCCCGTTATGCAGGACGTTGTAAACAAAATGAACATGACGGAAATCACAATCGTTTACGGGCAGACAGAGTCCTCCCCGGGCTGCACAATGAGCAGCACCGACGATTCAACCGAAGTTCGCGTTTCAACCGTTGGGCGGCCGCTGCCGGAAATCGAGTGCAGAATCGTTGACCCCGAAACGGGAAAGGACCTTCCCGACAATGAAACGGGTGAATTTGTTGCACGCGGTTATAACATAATGAAGGGATATTACAAAATGCCGCGCGAAACGTCCGAAGCGATTGACGCCGACGGCTGGCTGCACACGGGTGACCTTGCCTGCCGCACGCCGGACGGGAACTATCGCATAACGGGGCGTCTTAAGGATATGATTATCCGCGGCGGCGAGAATATTTATCCCAAAGAAATTGAGGAATTTATATATACAAATCCAAAGGTTAAAGACGTGCAGGTCATCGGCGTTCCCGATGAGCAGTACGGCGAAGAAATTATGGCTTGCGTTATCCTTAAGGACGGCGAAACGATGACCGATAAGGAAATGAAGGATTTCGTTTCGGCAAGCATGGCAAAGCACAAGGTTCCGCGTTATGTGGATTTTGTGGACGCTTTCCCCATGAACGTCGCAGGAAAGGTATTGAAATACAAAATGCGCGAGGATGCGGTTGGGCGTCTCGGAATAAAAAAGGTAGACGGTATTGTAACTCAGTAATTATTTTTGAAAGGATGATTTATATGCTGAACATCAAAATTGAAAAAACAACAACTCCCAAGGAAAAGCCCGCAAAGGACGCAAAGCTCGGTTTCGGCAAGATTTTCACCGACCATATGTTTGAAATGGATTACACCGAGGGCAAAGGCTGGCACGATGCAAGAATCGTTCCCTATCACAACCTTTCACTCTCCCCCGCATGCATGGTTTTCCATTACGGTCAGGAAATGTTTGAGGGATTGAAGGCATATAAAGGCGCAGACGGCAAGGCTCGCCTGTTCCGCCCCGATATGAATGCAAAAAGAGCCAACAACTCCAACAAGCGTTTGTGTATCCCCGAAATACCTGAGGAAGATTTTGTTGAAGCCGTAAAGGCAGTTGTTAAGGTTGACGAGGACTGGATTCCAACGCAGGAGGGCACCTCGCTTTATATCCGACCGTTTGTTATCGCAACCGATGACTTCCTCGGAGTTGCTCCGTCTCAGACATACAAATTCATAATCATTCTTGCACCGAGCGGCGCATATTATGAAAGCGGACTTGCACCTGTCGGCATCTGGATTGAGGATGAATATGTCCGCGCCGTTCGCGGCGGAATGGGCTTTGCAAAGACCGGCGAGATCGGAAGAGCGTCGTGTAGGGAAAGAGTGTAGATCTCGGTGGTCGCC
>OGMF01003238.1_pt1 | contig 12501 bp, 5 predicted proteins | sample 1572921 | NCBI WGS metagenome assembly OGMF01 (sample SAMEA2581919, study PRJEB24529) | metagenome | biome: Human gut stool | place: China | collected 2011
AAGGTAGCGGATCTGACTTCGATCGCAGAGTACTTTGTTATTTGCAGCGCAACCAGCACCACACAGGTCAAGACGCTCGCAGACGAAGTAGAGTTTAAGCTCAAGACCGATTATGAGGTGATGCCGCATCACGTAGAGGGACACGACTCTGCAAGCTGGATTCTGCTGAAAGATTCTGATGGATTCAGCCAGACAGTGACGATGCTGGATGCGCCCACCCGCGTAAAAATCAGCAAAGCCGACATTGCGACCCACAAGGAAATCCCCGGTGCCACGCTGCGCGTGCTGGACAAGAACGGCAATGTTGTGGACGAATGGGTTTCCAAGGATGCCCCGCACTACATGGAGGCCATGCTGGTTGCGGGCGAAACCTACACACTGGAGGAAACGCTCGTACCCGATAATTCCGGGTATGTGCCTGCCAATGCCATTCCGTTCATTGTAGAGGATGACGGCAAGGTTCAGCACGTTTTCATGCAGGACGACTACACGAAAGTGCAGATTTCCAAGGTCGATATTGCTACCGGCAAGGAAATCAGCGGTGCAAAGCTGAAAATTGCTGACACAAACGGCAAGACGATTGCTGAATGGGTCACGGACGGCACACCGCACTATATGGAGCGCATCCCGATGGGCACGTACACCCTGACCGAGACGATGGCCCCCACCGAGCAGGGCTATGTCCGCGCCGAAAGCATCACCTTTGAGGTTGGCCCCACCGGGGATATTCAGCGCGTAGAGATGAAAGATGACTTCACCAAGGTCGAAATTTCCAAGGCTGACATGACGGATGGCCGTGAGCTGCCCGGTGCAAAGCTGAAAATCACCGATGCCAGTGGCAGCACCATTGCCGAGTGGGAAACCAACGGCCAGCCACACCGCATTGAGCGCCTGAAGCCCGGTGAGTATACGCTGACCGAGACTGCTGCCCCGGCCGGGTATCTTCTCAGCGAGGAAGTACACTTCACCGTGCAGGAGACCGGGGAGATTCAGAAAGTCACGATGTACGATGCTCCTGCACATTCGCTGATCCTCACGAAACGCGATATTGCCACCAATGCAAAGCTGGCAGATGCCCGCTTGACGATCCGCGATGCCTACGGCACGACCATTGACCGCTGGGCGACCACTGATGGTGACCATGCCATCCGCGTACTGCCGGAGCGTTCTGCCGCCAAAGACCCGCACAAAAATCTGCTGCTTCTGTCTGATGACACCGGTGAACACGTCTACACGATGGTGGAGGAACTGGCCCCGAACGGCTATCTCGTTGCCGGGAGCATTACGTTCAAGGTCATGCAAATGAATGACAACCTTGTTGTGTTTATCTGGCAGGACGGCGGCTGGCAGAAATCTTCCGAGGGGTATCTTGCCATGTACGATGAACGCACCGATACACCCGTGCCGCTTATGAAAGTTTTCCCGCAGACCGGCAGCATTTCATAAAAACTGTGCCGAGTTGTTACGCTGCGCACAATTTGAGATTGGAGTGATATTTTGTCTGTTTCCTGTTTTACTTCCACAAATTCGCATCTCTGCAAGTTCCTGCGCACCACAGGCCGCGACTGGCGCAACACCATCTATATCGAGTGCGGCGACTGCCAGCGCGCCGTGAGCCGCAGCTGTAAAAATCTGCTCTGTGCCTTTGACACAGCCGGTGCGCCGGTGATCGTTCCGGTGCATGATGTGGAGTACCTGTTCAGCACTACAGTGGACAAGTCCGAGTGTCGTGCCATCCTTACGAAAGCCAACTTCTGTGAGCTGTACAAAGGCTGGATTGACGAACATATCCGCGACCCCCACGCCTGCCCGCTGAATGATTTGTACGTCAACTGGGAGGCCCCAGACCCTTGCGCTGTGAGGGCATTTCAAAATCGGTAAATAGGTTCTGAATAACAACAGTCCCCAAGGTGGCATCTTGGGGACTGTTGTTTATGCTTATTATGAGCATATCTTGATTTGTTATCGCTGGATATTTCTAATTTCGGAAAATTCATTTTTATCCTGTCTAATGGCAAGCCAACAATTTAGAATTTCCCGTCCGTCTTCAGAAACCTCCTTACCTTCTAATTTCATAGCAAGAGAAACTGCCCACCGACGGATGTTTCCTTTTTCTGATGCTGTTGCTACAGTATCATCTGAAGAAATTCGAGTTTGTTCTAGTAGCTGAGAAAGTCCCGCCAATATAAGTTCCATAGATTGTGATGTCAGCAGATCAAAACGATACTCAGCTGCAAATGAGACAGTTTGTAAAGCGGTAACAAGTTGTTTAGGAACCCCCCAAGCAATTTGCTGAGCAGCGACTTCTAATCCAGTTTGAATTTCATCATCCGGAAGCAGTCCTTTATCAGAATGACATATCGCCATTGCTAGAACATCATAACAACTGTGCGCACGTCGGATATCGGTGGACCTTAAAGCTCTTTCCAAATCCTTTTTGGATTCAAAATCTCGTTTTAGGAGCATAGACCAAAGTCTCTTTGCACCATGGTGACTAATATGGTGTGTGTCACATTGAGCAAGAATCGCTGACAATACAGTATATTCTTTTTCTGGCAGAATCTCCTGTGCGCGAAGAGTTGTAAAAAACCAAAGTGCATGTAATATCTGATATATTTCTGTAACAAACATATCCTTATCGCCAAAGATATCAACCCCATAGTTGATGTGGTCAGCCAGCGAAACAATTCTCTCTTTACTCGACTCGATAATTTGGCTTGTCTCATCTTGCGAAAAATCATTTGCATGACAAAATGAAACAGCTATAAGTTCGTTAAAAACATCCCTCCCGCCTGGAAAACGAATTGCCCCTGACGTATCATTTGAAATTTTATTTGCAATAGACCTGCAAAGATATCGAACTTCATCCTCCTCATGCTGAGACGGGAGCTTGAGGAGAACAGTATCTAACCAATATGCAGGAAGGCGAGGCTCACCATCATGCCAAATAAAATCTCCTAGCCATCTTTTCTGCTCAGAAGTCAATAATCCTTGCGACGAACAACAAAGCAGCCGATTCAAAGCTGCCAAGCTGGTATCACTTATTTTAGACTGTGCAATCAACTGTTCAACTTCCGGATAAGAACTTCCAGAATTAGTGCTGTAGCTACATGGCAATGCCGAGAGCATCCCAACTGGATCAGGCAAATCGCGTTGAATATTCACTTTTTCTAAGTCAGGCAAAGGAAAAGCCAAAAGTTTTAACAGCAATTCGTGATGCCATTTAGTCGGATAGTTTGAAAGCATCCTTCTCACAAGTGATGTAGCCTGCAAATAGTACTCCTTTTGAGGCGAGTTATATAACTTTTCTAAAAACTCCAAAAGTTGTGCCATCATTTTATCGGAGCATTTAGAACACAATTGAGATAACACCTCTAAAAGAACTGTAGCCGCCCTCGTCACATAAGTCCTATCCCAAAATGCTTTAATATCTGTAAGCTCTGACTCTGTACGTAAAACCGCATCCATATAAAACCGACAGCACTCATCTGTGTCTTCTTGGGACCATGTGCTGAGGACTCCGCGCGTAAGCACGCTTTCCATATATTTTTCTTGGCCAGCCCTTACGCTAGTTAATGTAGCCCATAAAGGGCAATGCAAAGCTATGCGTTCTGCTGCTCCTCTAGCAGCCTTTGTACTTTCTACAACATTTCTGAGTTGAAATGGTATACCTGTATCCTCTCTAAAGCGAAGAAATGCAAATGAAAGGATTCTCTCTTCGTCTTCTCCTCCAAAATGTGTTGTAGATGAACTTGCCCCAAAATCAAAGCTGGGTTTACTTTCATGCGTTTGGAAAGGAACCCATGGAGCCTCTAATCTTGATGTGAAATACTTATTTTCATCCTCCCAATCCACTCCATACTGTCGATGAATCGTTCTGCGATATTCATCGACAAAATCTTGGGAATCGTTTTCACCGCTTGTTCTTTCCTCGTTTTGAGGTCGAGCCTGTGAAATATAGCTTTGTAATCTCATCATCGGGCTCTCCAGCGATACAAGAAACGCGTCTGGGCGAATCTGGTGGGCAAGGCGTAGCCGTAAGTTAGATAAAGAGTCTTGTAAAAGTGCAAGTGCACCATTATACTCTCCAATTTCAGCGTATAATGCAGACTTACGTAATGCCCATAATGTTTGATCTGGAGAAATTTTCCATTCTTTTAGTTGCTGTTTCAGTGCTTGAAACTCATACCGAAAAAGTGAGTGCAGACATATTTCCCATTGGAATTGCTCTTGTTGTTCCGCCGTAAGGAACGATTTTGAATTAACAAGTTCTTCATATTTTGCATTCCAACTTTTTTCATCACCGTATTCTCGAAAAGAACGAAGCATAGAGAGATTAATCGAACACTTTTCTGCACTGTTCGTATTAGTGGTTCTAGAGAGGATTTTTTGATAGAGTTCAACATCTGAACTAAAAAGCGGTAAAAGTGTCTTTTCATGCAACCAGTTGTATTCGTACAAATAATCAAGCTCATTTTCATTGTCAGGCTTTTTCCGTGAACAATGATCAACTAAAATCGAATGCGCTACGGATAGCAGGTGCTTCAAATTTTCTCTATTACGGAAAGAAAGCGTTAATACTTTAGGGCAACTTTCACGATTCTTTTTTAGAATAGGAAGAACTTCCGCGATAGATGCTACTCGATGGGTTTCCGTTCCCCATAGATGCTCTATTTTCCAATTTTGGCCTGTAACTCGATATTCATTGTATGAATTCCAAAGATAATCAAAAGTCTTCTCATAAATAGCATAGGTAGATTCGGCAGGAAAAATCTCAGATAAGTCAATGGTAATGATATTTCGTCTACGTAACCATTCTCTTCGAACATCCGAAACCGATTCATGATTCAGAAGGTATAAATAAGGGGCATTTTCAGCGCCAAGATTATCACGAATCCAACCAATCCAATTATTAAAATTAGGATCATTTCCAGAAAAGCCAATCATGCAGAGAGTATTTTCAAGCAATGACTGCTGTACTGTATTTACAAACGGTGCGAATTTTTGGGGGTATGTTCGATAGTCTTCAGCAGTAATGATAAAAGGGCGCTGTGATGGAAACGAACCATGAAGTTTAATGAGTCTTGTTGTACCAGAACTTCCCACAAGATCATTTTTATTGGTCACAATCGTAAATGTTTTTTCTAACAACTTTTCTCCAGCTCGTTCTAATAGAGTGTCGTAATTCGTTGTAAACACATCACTCCACGGCAAGCGCAAAAGTTTTTCATATAAGGATGATGGACGATAATTGGCATCTTTTATATTTTCTAGTAGAATGCGATCCAATTCGCTACGTCCATATGCAATTTCCACATTTTCAGCTAACGCAAGTGGGTCGTTCTGATTATAATCTCCTAGCTTTTCATTGAACTTATTTGCCAGCCCATCCCATAATGGTATATCGGGAACGTCAGATGTTACTTTATCGGCATTACGGCTAAATCCTGAGCCAACAAAAAGAGCTGCATGGTGTTCCTGTAAATGCCGACTAATAAGTTCAAGATAACGTCGAGCGTTTTTCTCCATCAAATAACCTCCATTCTTTTTATTCACAACAAGATTCTATAGTCAATGTCCGCTCACGCTTCAAGAGGAGTGTAAACATTTTCTAATCCATAATGAATCCGAATCGATACCGATGTTTTGTTTCCGTCATGCATATCTGTCTTTTTGCTTTTCAAAGTAGCTTGTCTTGGTAAAAATTATCTTCATTCTACCATATCAACGATAAAGCGTCAATCGTTCTTGCATTCTAACCACCTTAACCGTACATTTTCATATTTATCATCAATCCAGATACTGTAACGCCAATGCAATTAACGATAAACAGCGGTTAAAGAAATAATCACAATGTCGTATATCTGTAATATCAATTTTGTTTGTCTCATGGTGCCTGATACAGAAACGATTGCCTATATTCGTTAGTACTCTAAATTCTTCCTCAAACAAGTCTTGATATTCACTTTGCCCTCCAGCCATATCATTGATAATTTTGTTTGCAGAAGCCTTTTTATCCAAATCTGTATAATATGTCTTTAGCCTTTCAAGTACATCCCATATTTTTTCAACTGCATCCCTATGAGATTGAAAATCAGGCTGCTGATGCCTTGTTATTGCTGTCTCAAGCAATTCACGCAGCCCTGGCTCTTGAATTTTAGGCAATAGCCCTATTATCTCTGGAGACAAAACCTCTGCCTCTACTGTATGCTCTATAAGGCCGTAATCATTTAATTGAAAGGGCAGATTACTTTTCGTAAATTCCGCATTGATTTCCGCACGATATTCTGCTTTTTCGTCATCGGATAATTCATCATGTTGCAATTTTATAATATCAAATAAGGCTGGAGTGAATTGCGCAGCTATCGCACCTTCAACTCCCCCTGGCAAGAATTGAGCATATTGCAAATCTACTACTAGACCAATATCGTAGTCTCTAAGCCTATCAATAGCTACTTCTAACGCATCTGTTCTTTCTGTCCTTGATTCATATCTATTGGGCTGAATTTGTATAGGCTGGCGAAATTCAATCATAATTTCACTAAAATGCCTCTTTGTATCCCAGCTAACCACGCCGCTTATGTGATCCACACTCGGCCCATTTCCATATTCAATCAATTCTTTATAGCGTTCAGAAAACAGATTTTCCGGCCATGTGATTTTAGGTGGTGCTATATATGGACGTGCTTCATATATATCGCGCCCCGATATTTTCTTTGCCGGGTAGAGTTCGTAGCCATCTTCACGAAGTAATTCATTAAACTTCTGAAGATAGTCTCTCCACTGCGAATTTTCTATCCGAACTGCCGGATGCAGCATCATGCACAAAAAATGTAATAAAGCTTCGTCACCATCGCCTTGACGCAAAGAAAATCGTTCATCCTGAAAGATCCAATATTCATCTTCGTAATCACCAAATCGGAGATGACAACTTATATCTCCATGCGCATTAGAATAGCGACTATCATTCGAGGGCATATTGTCTAAATCATACAGTTTTTCCAAAAATCCAAGCTCGTCCAGTCGGCCATGATAGGATATTTTAGCTCTGTAACTGACAATATAGTTGCCACTTATACTATCATATTGTGGCTCGTCAAAAGACACTACAAATCCATTGCGGATAACATCAATGATGTCTTGCCGTGTCACATCCGAAATTTTATCCATCATAATTACTCCATGTTCATTAGCAGATAATCTGTCGCACCTTATACTGCCTCAATAGGGATCATTTCTTTCCTATACTGCGCCGGGGACTTTCCTATCTCCTTCTTAAACACCCTGCTGAAATACAGTGGGTTCTCATACCCTACAATTTCGGAAATTTCCTTGATGTTGTAGGTTGTCCGCTCCAACAGGCTTTGCGCGTTGACCATACGCAGAGAGAGGATGTACTGGGCCGGGGACATACCGGCATACTGTTTGAAATTGTGTATAAACCAGTTGGTGCTGATGTGCAGTGATTCCGCATAATCGTCTATGCTGATCTTTGTGTTATAGTTCTCGTTGAAGTAAGCCGCCGCGCGTTCAATTTCCTCTTGGACGTTGCCGGTGGTTTTTTTCTGTTCATGCTGTTGGCGGTTCACCAACAGCAGAATATCGTTGAACAGCGATGCAATATAGTCCTCGTACCCATAGCGGCACAGCTGCAACTCCTGAATGATTTTGCGGAACAACGCCTTGTAATCCGGCAGCACACCGCAGTAGAACACATGCTCATCGAGCGAGATGCCGTGATACGCCAGTATGTTCTTTACATCGCTGCCTGTGAAGTGAATCCAGAAAACTTCCGGGTTATCTTCCAGATAATATACATATTTTTGGATTTCTTCCGGCTTGTAAAGCACCATATGGCCCGCGCTGACGATTTCTTCCCTGCCGTCAAACCAGAAATGCGTCTTGCCGTTTGCCACATATAAAATCTGGTAATCCCTGCGCCCTTTCTGCCAGTAAGTCGGTAGTTTGGGGCGCGTTTTCAGCCGGTAGGTGCCACAGCTGCCCACCACCAACGGCGTGGAGTTGTCTTTGAAATCTGTACGGGAATTGTTCAGATAGCCAGAGTTAATGTACACAAAAATCTCCTCCTGTTTTTGTGAATATTGCGAGGTGCTTCGTCCATTTTACCTTCACTTTACAAAAAGCCATTGATTTTGTGCATATTTAGTGCAATACCGTTTATGTTTTATTGTATATAGAAATTGTATAATAATTTCAGACGAAACGCAAGCAGAACTGTATAAATCACAGGAGGAGAATGGATGATTATTCCGCACTATTACGAGGACCCGCACACACTGCATGTGGGTACCATGCCGAATCGTGCCTATTACATTCCGGCATCCCAGCGCAGCGATACTTTAGTCGAGCACCGCGAGACCTCGGATCGCTTCCAGCTTTTGAACGGAAGCTGGAAATTTCGGTACTACGCCAGCATTTATGACTTGCAGGATGCTTTCTATGAGGTCGGCTATGATGCCTCCGCTTTTGACAGCATCCCGGTCCCCAGCGTGTGGCAGAACCACGGCTACGACCACCACCAGTACACCAACATCCGTTATCCGTTCCCCGCTGATCCACCGTATGTTCCCAAAGAGAACCCCTGCGGCGCTTACCTCTACGACTTCACCTACCAAAAGGATGCCGCTGCCCCGCGCGCATTTTTGAACTTCGAGGGCGTTGCCTCCTGCTTCTATGTCTGGCTCAACGGTCAGTTTGTCGGGTACAGTCAGGTCGCCCATTCCACAAGCGAGTTCGATGTAACGAAGTTTTTGCAGGACGGCACCAACCATCTGGCGGTCCTCGTGCTGAAATGGTGCGATGGCAGTTACATGGAAGATCAGGATATGTTCCGCATGAACGGCATTTTCCGTGATGTCTACCTGCTGCACCGCCCGGAGCAGTGCATCGAGGACTATTTCATCACCACCGACATCCACGGCAGCACCGCAGGAGTTGCTGTCCGCCTGCGTTACTACGATTCCGCTGTTGCCACCCGCATCACCCTCTACGATGCAGCCGGCGCAATAGTCGGCAGCGTAACGCCCGTGGGAGCACCGGATGATGCGGCATTCCCCTATCATGCAGAAATCACCGTTGTTGACCCGACACTCTGGAACGCAGAGCAGCCCTACTTATATACCCTTGTGTTGGACACGCCCAACGAGACTATTACGGACCGTGTGGGCATCCGCGAGGTTCACGTTGCCAACAATCAGATTTATGTCAACGGCCAGTCCATCAAGTTCCACGGTGTAAACCGCCACGAATCCGACCCTATTACCGGCTATGCCGTTGGCTTTGAGCAGACGAAAAAAGACCTGCTCATGATTAAAAAGCACAACTTTAATGCCATCCGCACCAGCCATTACCCGGATGTGCCTTACTTCTATCAGCTCTGCGACCAGTACGGCTTCTTTGTCATTGATGAAGCCGACAACGAGAGCCACGGTGCGTCCGAATACTATTGCGAGGGCAACGAAAGCTGGCCCAACCACGTTGAAAACTGGAACAAGCCCATCGCAGACAACCCGGAGTTCACCGAGGCCACCGTAGACCGCACCCGCCTCTGCGTGGAGCGTGACAAGAACCGTCCCTGCGTCATCATCTGGTCGATGGGCAACGAGAGCGCCTACGGCTGCACGTTCGAAGAAGCGCTGGCATGGACAAAGAGTTTTGACCCCCGCCGCCTGACCCACTACGAGAGCGCCCAGTACCGCAGCAAGAACCGTAAATACGATTTCTCGAACATTGATATGTTCAGCAATATGTACCCTTCTCTCGAAAGCATTCAGGAATATCTGGACAACGAGCCGGACAAACCCTATATCATGTGCGAGTACAGCCATTGCATGGGCAACGGCCCCGGCGATTTGGAGGATTACTTCCAGTTCATTCAGAGCCATGACGGCTTGGTCGGCGGTTTCCTGTGGGAGTGGTGCGACCACGGTATTTATAAAGGGAAGATGCCCGACGGCCGCGACATCTATTATTACGGCGGCGACCACAATGAGTGGCCGCATGACGGCAACTTCTGCATGGACGGTCTGGTCTACCCTGACCGCCGCCCGCACACCGGGTTGTTGGAGTTCAAGAACGTCTATCGCCCGGCGCGTGTTGTGAAGTACGACCGGGAATCCGGCATGCTCATGCTGCACAACTACATGGACTTTGTTGATTTGACCGAGTATGCCGCACTAACCTATCAGGTAAGCTGCGACGGCGAGGTCATCGACAGCGGCTTCATCCCCTACCCTGACGGTTTCACCCTGCCGCCGCACAGCGAAAACGCCTTGCCGTTGGCCGTCCATATTCCCGATAAAGGCAAGTGTTTCCTGAAAATCTTCTACCATTGCGATAAAGACCTGCCCTTGCGTTCGGAAGATCATCTTCTGGGTTTTGATGAAATCCTGCTGGAAAACGAAGACAGCCGCAACCAGAAAACCTTGGCTATGTGGAGTGATGCCCCTTCCAACAGCACAATCACTGTTCAGGAAACGGACCGCCATTTGACGCTGCGCGGCAAGAACTTCACCTACAACTTTAATAAGCTGACGGGTCTGTTCGCCGCGATGCAGTACGAGGATGCAGTCCTGTTGGACAAGGAAATGGAGTTCAACATCTGGCGTGCTCCTACGGACAATGACCGCAAGCTGAAGCTGGATTGGCTGGCTGCCCGCTATGACCACTGTATGACCAACGCCTACCGCACCGAGTATCAGGTGACGGACAGCGGTGTGACTCTGCGCGCCAAAGTCGGCATTGCACCGATCAGCTTGCAGAAATTCCTTGATTTGGATGTCTGCTGGACGATTTCCAACAGCGGTGCAGTAACGCTGGCACTGCACGCTGAGCGCAACACGGTATTCCCCGAACTGCCGCGCTTTGGCCTGCGCCTGTTCCTGCCAAAAGAAATGGCCCGCGTCAGTTACTTCGGCATGGGTCCGATGGAAAGCTACTGCGACAAGCACCATGCTGCCAGCCACGACTACTTCAGTTCCACCATCTGGCAGCAGCACGAGGACTACATTCGCCCGCAGGAGAACGGCAGTCACTATGATTGCGATTATGTCCAGCTGGATGGCGCTGGCATCAAGCTTACCGCTGTCGGTGCAAAGCCGTTCTGCTTCAACGCCTCGCACTACACGCAGGAAGAGTTGACTGAAAAGGCGCACAACTATGAGCTGCATCCCTGTGACAGCACCGTTCTCTGCCTTGACTATGCACAGAACGGCATCGGCTCTGCCAGCTGCGGGCCGCGTCTGGCGGAGCAGTACCGCCTTAACAACGCTTCCTTCGATTTCAGCATCCGTCTGATTCCTGAAAAAGCATAACCCCTACACAAAAGAATGGAGAAAATCTCATGTCTGAAAACACGGAAAGACGCTATTTAAAATGGTATAACAAGGTCGGTTACGGCTCCGGCGATGTTGCGGGCAACGTGGTCTATGCGTTCCTCTCCTCGTTCGTTATGATTTACCTGACCGACACCGTCGGCCTGAATCCCGGCATCGTCGGCACGCTGATCGCTGTGTCCAAGCTGTTTGACGGCATTACCGACATCTTCTTTGGCTCGATGATCGACAAGACGCACTCCAAGCTGGGCAAGGCCCGTCCGTGGATGCTCTACGGCTACATCGGCTGCGCCATCACACTGGTCGGCATCTTCGCCATCCCCATGGGCATGAGCGAGTTTGCCAAGTACGCATGGTTCTTAATCTGCTACACTCTGCTGAATGCCGTGTTCTACACCGCCAACAACATCGCCTACTCTGCCCTGACCGCCCTTGTCACCAAGAACAGCGCCGAGCGCGTTGAGATGGGTTCCTACCGCTTCATGTTCGCATTCGCCACCAGCCTTGCCATCCAGTCCGTCACGCTGCTGGCTGTCTCCGCACTGGGCGACACCGCCGAAGCATGGCGCACCGTGGCTATCGTCTATGCCATTATCGGTCTGATTGTCAACACGCTCTCTGTTTTTTCCGTCAAGGAATTGCCGGAGGAAGAGTTGGTCGATACCTCGGTTAAAGCAGAAATCGAGAAAGACGAGAAGTACAGTCTTGTCGAAGCTGCCAAGCTGCTGGGTTCCAACAAATACTACCTGATGATCTGCGTCACTTACATTTTGCAGCAGATTTACGGTGCCATGATCAGTATGGGTACCTACTACACTGCTCACATCCTTGGCGACAAGAACCTGTTCGGCGTGTTCTCTTGGGCCATCAACATTCCTTTGATCATCGCACTGGTCTTTACCCCGACCCTCGTTGCCAAGATGCACGGTATGTACAAACTGAACGTCGGCAGCTATGCCCTTGCTACCGTGGCCCGCGCGCTCGTTGCCGTGGCCGGCTATACTGGCACCGGTGATGTCAAGATGATGCTCCTCTTCACAGCCATCGCTGCACTGGGTCAGGGCCCGTGGCAGGGCGACATGAATGCCGTTATCGCCTCCTGCTCCGAGTACACTTGGCTGACGAAGCACAAGCGCGTGGACGGCAC
>OGMF01003242.1_pt1 | contig 12484 bp, 8 predicted proteins | sample 1572921 | NCBI WGS metagenome assembly OGMF01 (sample SAMEA2581919, study PRJEB24529) | metagenome | biome: Human gut stool | place: China | collected 2011
TAGACATACAGGGGCTGGGAAGAATTCAATCTTCCCATATTGCCCTTGCGTGCCGAATTCAGAGCCATTACTTGTACTGTTCCCATGCTATATTCTCCTTGAAATGTTTAGCTTTGCCCTTCATCTCCATGATCTCTTTGTAGAGATATTTCAGAATATCCGACTTGTGCATTTCCTTCGGGAAAGAGAAGGAAACGAACACACGCTGCGGCGAAGTACGGAGGGCACCATGCGAGGTATGGATAATCTCGGTATAAAGCTTCCCGCCCGACTGGGCGTAAGGTTTGAAGTCGAGCTTGTCGCCGCATTCGCCACCGCTGCAGATCATTCTGCCCGGAATCACCTTAGGCACCTCGCAGATGGTTTCCGCATCGTTCCAAGGAGCCTTACGGATAGCTACGTTACCACACTCGTCAGTAATGATACTGGCATCTACCTTCTGGGCGTTCAAAAGCGCCTGTACAGCAGCCTCTGCGGCTGCAGAAAAACTTTTCTTGCTCATATATATTGAAGTTTTAGAAAGATATGTTGTTAATCAAAAATCTGGTCATTGATCCAAAGTGTGTTGTCAGACAAGACGATGCTGTTGGGCTGGCTGATGGAATTGTCAGCCACCACCTCTGCCTCCTGCGCATCATACAGCACACGAACCTCGGGATGGGCAAGAACCCTCTTTACGAATCCCGTTATCCACTTGAAGCCCAGACTCTCGTCAGGATTGTTCTGATTCAGCAAGTCAGCAATCAGCTGTTCGTCGCAGAAGTTGTAATCCACGGTAATATCCTTTTTTCTCTTACGAGACACACCGATCTCCTTGCCATTGAAAAAGGGATTATGGTTCTCCTTGTTATGGGGCTTTACCACGATCTTGAAGCTTCTTACCTCACCAGTAGAGAGTGCGATAGCCTTATATAGCTTCTTGGGTCCCTTATCAAAGATGAATCTCACATCGAGGATGCAGTAATAGGGAATCCCGTCCACCACCAGGACTCTGAGCCATCCATAATCCGGATGCTTGAAAACATACGGCTTCATATTGTTCTTATCCATATTCATATATGTATTATCACGTTGGGGCTGCGACCATCCGCTAAATTCCATACCAGGAAATGGTACCGGTTTTCCATATACAGAAAAGCCCCGCAACCAGACTTTATCATCTGATTGCGGGGCAAAGGTACTGCGAAATCCGATACTGACCAAGCAAATAGCCCTGCGGTTATTTCGAGGGTTATAAAGTTATAACGAGGGTTATTTCTGAGCCGTTTTCAAGCAATTTTTTCGTCGATTCCCAACAGATTTCTGAAGCAAACCACCACATGGGTCATCGCAATATAAGGTTCTTTCTTCACGTTTCCCATCGGAGCATATCCCCATTTATCGAATGGTTTCATATAACAATCCGAGTTGCTGATCTGCTTCAGATCACCCTGCGTCAGCTTCACTCTGAATGCTCCAGGGTGAATCGTATCTATCCAGTTACAGAAACCCTTGTAGTCATTCTCTCCTATTAAATGCAAATCTACAGCCACTCTGAACACGGCAATCCAGTGGCGCTGAATCTTGAATATGTACTTGCCAGATTCATCTACAGACTCCATCAGCTGGTCGATGGCATAAGCAAACTCCTGCTCAGATATATGCTTGGGGTTCAATTCGCCTTTCTTGGCTTTCATATACTTTCCAAACTCATCTATGTCCTGAGCATGTGCCACCACACGTTCTATCTGCTCTTCTAAATCAAGATGATGCTTGCGGCTGCATTCCATCAGTAAATGTTTGCAGAACATCGCCTCTTTGTATTCATGGGTATCATTCATTACATCAACGATCAGGTTAACCATACCCATGGCTTCTTTTTGATAGCCCGGCTGGTTGACAAAGTTCTTGGCTCCCTCATCATCAGGAGCCCACTGGTTGCTTTTTGGTTTTTGTTCTTCTTCTTTCATATTATTATGGTTTTTAAGTATATGCAAAAGCCCCGCCTAGCGAGAGCGTTTTACTCTGCTAGGCGGGGCTTGCGTTCCTTATTGTTATGTTGTTGCTCTTTCGGGAAAGACTATTATAAAAGCCCTGCCGGCTTTCACAAGCTGGCAGGGATAATTATAAGTAAAAGATGTAATTAGCTGTACCACTGTACAGCCTTACTTAGAAAATCATCTTATAGTCCTTACTGCTACCATCTGTCAATTCTATGTGTATGATTTGAATGCCTGTGGCTATGCTCGCCTTTAAACACCTTGAACCATTTCCCTGTACCCTGCTGATGATTCTGCCATTCAGGTCTATGACCTTGACACTCTTGAGCAGGCCGCAGGCAGATTGCACGAGGACAGAAGAACCTTCCTGAACAATACTGATGCGCTGATCAGTATCGACAGATGTCACATCTGTACTTCCATAACGGCTTCTGATAACAAATCTGCCTAACGAGGTCTCGGCATCCGCAATAATGAGAGGAGAATCGAGTGAATAATCGGCACCCGAAAGCATATCATGGAGAACATATCCGCTCATATCAACACCCTGAATAGGTTTTACCTCGATACGGATGCTATCCTTTTGCGACAGATAGATTCCTAAAGATGTAGCGCCAGTCATCGGAAGGATATCGTAAGCCTGACTCTGCTGAATACCAAATACCTTCAAAGGTGACTTCACTTCACTATCCAGAAGAGTTGGAACCAACACAGAGTTCTTGAAAGAAGAACCGGCAGAAACATCATAAGCAGTTTCTGAATTCTCCATCACCAGCATAGCTGCTGATTTGCTTCGCGTCTTCAGGCTTTCCACACACACTTTCAGTCCCTTGGCTTCAGCAGGTTTACTTTCCTCAGTAGCCTTCTTGCTTCCACCAATCATTTCTGGGGTGAGCAGCAGGATGATTTGCGTACTCGGCTCATCATTTGTGGTAACATAGAATGCCTGCATTGGGGCGATGGTGGTGGCGTTGCCCGTAGAAGCTACCTTGCTTACAGTTTGCTCTTCCATGCCTCCCGATTCATTCTCTACTTCCACCTTCACGCTGCTCACGTTCTCATTCGCCTCCAGGAACTTCTGGATATTCAGTCGGCTCATGAATGGGTTGCCCAGCAAGAAGGTCTGCGTAGGAATATCCGATTTCAGCGTAATCAGATACTCGCTCTGCCCCACGAACACCGTGCGGTTCTCCGTCACTTCCTTGCCTTCCGACAGATACTTATAATCCATCGTCAAGTCGCCCGGAGAATCCTGTTCGTAGATGAAGCGGTTTATCTTATTTGCATCTTTCGTCACTGTTTCACTAGCCACTTTCTCCTGATCGTAATCCACGAAGTAACTATATTCTTTATGCGTCTTAGGCAGGCGGATACTGAACTTATTGGTAGCCGGCAGATTGCCGTTGTCTATCCACATAGAGAAGCCTTCACCCATGCCGTAAGGCTTAGCCACGGCATTGAAGTTGTGCGACCAGGTGGCCTCGCTCACGGCAAGCGTTTCATCCTTCAAGCCTGCATTCCCCTTGCTATCGAGAGAATAGATCTTACCCGGATACGCAGCCGCCCAGAGGCGCTGGTAGATGCTTGGGTTGAAGCGCTGTTCCTTCCAGTTTTCTTCGTTCAGATCCTCGAAGTAGTTCGCCTTCGTGGTGTCGGCTGGCATGAACATATCGCCCGTGTACATCTGCTTGAGCGGTGCACTCAGCAGATAGTAATGGTTCGGCTTCTGCTCCAGTTCTACCCATGCCTTGCGATAGTTGAGCGATGGCACGTTATCCACCGCCGAACGGGGTTCGAAGAAGATGTCCTTGCAGCAGTAGTCGGCTGGCTTCACTGGCGTTCCCAGCATTGGGAAGTTATCGGCATCCGACGAGATGATGGCGTTGGTGCAGCAGTAAGGCGAACCGTCGCTCCAGTTGTCCCATTTGTTCCATTCATTGGTAGATGCACTCGGAAGCCATCGGGTCTGTAATGGATGAACCTGATATACTACAGAAGAGAGTGGCGTCCAGCTGCCGTCGAAGAAGGTGAGCTGATATTCGCCCGGCTCCTTGGTGGTGTAGGTATATTGGATATTGTTCTTGGTGTCTGATGTAGAATGCAGAGACACGATGCCATTATCTCCCGCATTCTTATCACCGAAGTAAAGATGATAATCTACTCCGGTCAATCCGGTAGCAGTTACGACAATCTTATCTCCTACGCATACATTGTTGACAACGATATCGTTTACACCATCTACGCACGAGTTGTTGTCCTTACAGTCAGGAATACCATCATTATCAATATCACCACGTGTCACGAGTCCGTAGAATTTCTGCACATCCAATGCGCCTACAATTTTGGCTAAAGTAAATCGCACCTCGTCATACGCTTTCTTTGGCTGAAGGAAGAGGATATTCTTATCGCCATAACCCGCTACTTTAGCGGAAATCACATTCCAGTCGGTAAATTTATCTCCCGTAGAATTACCGTCTTTGAAGGTTTCTACCGTTAGCCAGTCTCCTACATCTACGGCTGCCAGGAAAGTCTTGTTGTCAATGACAATTCCCAACTGATGATGATAGTCGAGTGTTCTACCCATCTTTACGGCGAATGTTTGACCAACTCCCAGACTTACCGTATTGGCAACCGCCATATAGGTATTCAAGTCATCATCCACCAGATAACCTAAGTTATCATCTACAGTAGCCACACTCACCGCTCCGCCAAATTTGGTTTCATTAGCATTGATGGTAGTATGTGAATGATTATGCGACATCACCATACTGCTACATGCAAGTGGCGAAGAACAGTCGTCGGAAGCCTCCTCGATAAAGGCATAGTAGATACGGAGTTTAGAACCGCCCAGATTGATTGCACCCGAATACCAGAGTTGGAACTCGTCCATCTGGGTTGGCATTCCATTCTTGTCGATGGAAGGCACCTCGATGGAATATCTCACTTTCTGCACTTTCTCAGAACCTATCAGGTCGGCACTGATGGCATTGTTCTCGTCTATCAGATGGCGATATATTTCCTCGCCGTCATGATAGCATCTTATATGCAAGAACTCCAGTGCATGCAGGTTCAGCACCGTTCCCGTGGCTTCTACCACGAATCCGATGCGCTTAGGTTGAGCTCTCTTGACGGCATCCGGCTCTGATTCACCTTCGTGTCGGCCGGTAGCATCATATATCAGACTACCCTTCTCTATTCTTTTGATACCGATGATGCCCAGGTCGTTGAACACGTTGAGACCGCTGATGTATTCTGCATACGAAGTATCATCCTTGTTGAGAATATTCTGAGGATTTTGGAGGTCGGAAATGGAAATCAGCGAACCTGAGGTAGCGTGCTTGTCGGTGGAGAGAGCATAGACGGCTTTTCCAGGATCGTTGGCAAACGGTTTGCCGCACAGCGTTTCACCCTTTCCGAATCCACCTACGGTAATGGTGGTTTCATCATAACATCCGTCCTGAGCCGTGGCCCTGAAGGTATATTTGCCCGGCAGCATGCCGGTTACATGGCCATCGGCAGTCACCTTCACGGGAGTGGTGTTCAGGATTTCGTTGCCATTCAAATCCCAGGCACCCGTCAGCTTCCATGTTACGCTTACTTTCGGATTAGAACGGAGAGTAAACGAAGTCTGCGATTGGCAGACATTGCTGCTGATGGTAGGATTGATAGGGCACCGGTGGGATACATCTGGAGCCATTCTTACGAATCCATAGTGGATGCCGATGGCGCCTGCATCAACTCCGAGAACCGTAAGGAATCTGATTTCGCATCCTGAAAACGGCACCTTTGCCTTGATGCTCACCGTTCCGTCGCCAATCTGCACCAGCGAGAGGTGGAGCACCTGGGCAGAAATCGTTTCTTCCTGCACCTTGTTTCCCTTGTGGTCGAAGAGCAGCACGTTGACCCATGTTCCTGCATTGAGGCTCAGCAGGGCATCCATCTTGTATTTGAAGCCAGCCTCCATGCCAGCCTCGAATGCTTCGCCTTGCGGGTTCTTGTTGTTCTGCATCATAAACTTGGCTCCGCCCTGGTAACCTATGTCAAGAAGAGGGACGATAGTGGCGAAATTGTCCAGATCATCATCTGTCATCTTCTTTATATCTTTGTCCAGGAAAGGCAGGGGGATGCCGAAGATAATAGGGCGCCAGCCTTTCATCTCTTTGAGCGCTACCTGCTTGTCGTCTTTGAAATATTCGTTGTATTTTTTGATGCCTCCATCGGTGATGGTAAACTCCGTAGATTCGCCCACGAAGGCATATTTGATTTTCAGAATATTCGCCACTTCTGCCTGAATGCCGCCCGAGCAGTCGAGAGTGATTTCATCGAAGAGCCAGTCGCTTTCTGCCGTCAGCATGGCGCAGATGTTGTCGGAACCCGGTATCTGGAGCAGCTTCAGCGTTACTCCCGAACCATTCTGTCCTTCCCTTACCGCCTTCACACCCTTCAGTTTGCCGTCGCGATAGAATCCGATGGAGAATGCCTTGATTACATCGAGGCTCAGCACGCTGCTACCCGAACCAGCCACGATGGTAAAGCCTGCCACCGTTCCCTTGGAATAGTAATTATCCATATCTTTTACACTTACTATCGGATCTACGGTTACCCCTGCTCGTACCACGGAGTTCACCTGTGCATAGTTGTCGAGTGAATCGTCGGTAAGGGCGCCCATATCCTTTGCCCAGCTGCCTACGCCTACCACACCAATCAATTTGTTAACGGTGCACGATTCGCCTGTAAGGGCACGGCGGTTGCGCAGCTCACGGAATGTCATGTTGTAATATTTGGGGTCATTGTTGAACTCCACAAAATGGTCTTGGTGCTTGTCGGTTGGCAGATCATCCCAGTTGTTAGTCCAGATGGGTTTCTTGCAGTTCTTGAACGAGTCTCTAACGGCAGCACTCTCGAAATAGGGACTGGTGTTGTCATCCTTGGGTTGTGCCGCCTGGATAGAGACGGGCACAACCAGCAGGAATGCCAACAAAAATGATATGAAAGTTTTGTATATAAAATGCAGTTTCATTGTCTGTTTGATTTTAAAACATAGCATAACGTCTTGATAATTCTCTTGATCTTATTTGAGCAAATGTCCGTCGTCTGTAAGTGTCTTTTGCTCATCGTATGTGAAGACATATTTATGGTTTCGCCTCAGATAGAAGAGGTTGCTGACTCCATCTACCACGATAACGCCCGTGGCTGCTTCAGAAGACATCATATCCTTTGCCTTTATCTGATAGTTGCAGGCGTGAGGATAGGCTTTGAAGCCTATTCTCACGGCAAGATGTGTCTTGCCTGGCAGCACAAATGCCTTGAGCACCACTTCCTTGCCTTCACCTGGGAAGGGGGCATAGGCAATGGCGGTATAGGAGCCTCCCTTTTCTGAATACTTTTTGATAGGTACACTGCCCTGCTTAAAACCGTCGTAGCTGGTAAGAGGCATCTGGGTAAGCACGGTGTCGGCAAGTAGGCAATACCATTGCGTCTGCGCTGTAATGCTGTAATGGGCGGCATGAGTGATATGAACCTCCACTTCTGCCATGCCTCTATAGAGTGTTCCTACAAGCGGCGTAGGGGTGTTGTTTCCCAGATTTTCCTTCTGGTAATCAGCAGAAGAGATGATTGGATTTTGTGTGGCATCTCCCTGCTGATAGAGGGTGCCATAGAAGAGCTGCGGCACCGTGATGAGCTGGCGGCTCAAGTACTTTACATTATGCAGATTTGATATGATACCTATATTTTTTAGATAGCCAAGCCAGTTGTTGGGGGTGTCGGTTTTGCCATCATCATTGACCAGGTAACTCGCAAACGTGGCATTGAACTCCTGAAATGTAGTACCTTTTTTTAAATTGAGCATTTCCGTGGTAACCACATTGTTTTCCTCATACTGCGGATAGGGCGATTTCTCCTGGCTATTGTAAGCGAGGGCAATGATGCGATATTCGTAGCCCCTGCTGATGCCGAACTTGCTCTTTACCACATAGTGCTTGTGGGGCTTTCCCGAAAGATAATCGTCTTTCTTGCCGCCTTCTAACGTGGGTTTCCCAGTAATCACTTTGTCGTTGGTAGGGTCGTACTCGAAGCCCTGGATATCGTTGACTGCGGCATCATAGGTTGCAGTATTTTCTCCATTGTTCTGAACTCTTCGGCGAAAAGCTATCAGCCTTACGGCATCGACGTTGTCGGTCTCGGTATATCCGTCGTCCTCGCCTATTGTGCCCGACGAGGAAGAGGATCCTGCACCAGGAGGAGCTACACGGGTGTTTCTGCCATCTTGCTTGGCATTGCCATCGCTGCCGCTTAATCCGCCCAGAGTGATGGTGATGGGAACAGTCGTAATTTCATCTTCGTTTTCCGAAGGCTGATTCATGCCTGCATCTCCATTGCTGCCATCTGGATAAGGTGGCAGATCGGCATCGCTGCTGCATCCTGTGGCTAGTGCGAGGAGGAAGCAAAAACCTGCCGCCATGCCTGTCCTGATGGCGTTCATCCTGATGGCGTTCATCTTGATGGAGCTTATCTTATAGATGCTAAATCTTGATTTCTGCATATTCTATTTCCGTTTTATGCTGTTTTGTAACGTTTATTCTGTTTCAAATACATGTTTTTTTTCGAAGGCTGGTTCTATCTCAACCGTCACGTCGGTCATCACCGGCTCGTAATACTCCTTCAGGTCGTATGGCTGGTTCACGGTCTTGCTCTTGGCTCCCAGGCAATACAGGTGGTTTGCCTCGATAGGGAATTTGAACTTGTCGCCAGTGGTTGTAGACTTCCTGATATTGTCGTACCTGTGGTGCGTGCCATCCGTGTAATGCAGATAGAAGGTGGTCTCGTTCTCTGCCGAGTTCTTGCTTTTCTGCATTTTTCCCTCTGGTGTAGGCATCATGAAGTTGCTTATCATGTAGCTGTTTGCCTTCCATCCTTTTTGGGAGTCTTCAGCTCGCTTGAATATGTTCTCTGTAGCATCTACGGTCCATCCGTTTGAGGGGGTGAGGTCGATGGTGCCCAACGTCTGATAAGTCAACGGTTCAGCATCTGCTGGTGCCTGCTTCTGCCTTATCAGCGTTTCGGTGCTGATGCCGGTGGCTACAACGGATAGAGAGGTGGGCGTGAAGGTAACGGTGCTCACGTCTCCTGCTGCATTCGACTCCACCTGTGCCGGGATGTTTTCTACGTAAATCATCAGACCAGCCACGTTACGGCTGGCGGTCAGCGTGCGGTGGAAGTATTTCGTCTCTTCCGTTACGAGAACGGGGGCTTCCTCGTGTGTCTTCTCGTCTTGCAGGATGCCACTAAACAGCTCTGTGGTATTGAGGATACCGAGTTTGGCGCTGTTTTTTGCCTCCTCGGTGAGGGCGATTCTTGCGTCCTCCAGTTTCGTTTCGTTTGGAGTGAAGTTTGGTTCTGTAAGTACTGTCGTTGTTGCGTATTTGTCATCTCTGCCTATGGCTAGAAACTGGTAGTAGTAGCCGTTCTGCAGATAGGGTTCGATAGTGTATAGATGCTGCTCGGGCATGTTCTGGTGCTCGGCAGAATAGTAGGGTTCTCTATTGTTGAATGCGTCAACGGTATAGTAACCATTCTTGGCTGCTTCCGTTCCAATAGGGGTGCAATAGGTATATGCTTCTTCTAAGGTGCCCTTCTTGTCTTCGGGGCATCTGAAGACGTAGATCCTCATATCATTCACCTGCTGTGCTCCATCCCACGTATCAAGTTCCCGTGAGCCGGTAACGACACCTGCGCTTACACCCACTCTCATGTCCAACTTCACGGCATGCGAGCCGTCGGCGAGGGTATCAGGCACATCATTACTTGCGCTGCAGCTCATTAGGAGACTGGCAGCGAGGATTATATTTAAACTGTTTTTTATAGATTTTCTCATCATATTCGTCTATTCGATTTCAATGTTTGCCTATTCGATTTCAATGTTCGCCTATTCGATTTGAATGGGAATTACGTATAAAATGAATGATAAATTAAATATTGTGATGTTGGGATAGTAAGGGATGCGAGTGCCTATAGCTGGCTCTTCGCATCCCTTGGATATATTTTTCTTAATACTACCTATATTATGAGCACGTAGTAAGATTAATCACCCAACTCCATCTGGTGGATAGCCTCCCAGTTGTCGTTCACCTTCAAGATGAGGTTCTGAGATTTGCTCAAGTCTTCTGGCTTGTCAGGATCTGGTTTATCAGGATCTGGATCTGGTTTTGGATCTGGATTTGGATTACTTGGGTCTGGATCTGTCTTACCTCCATTAGAAGGCTTAACACCCAAGTTGTACATATGGTTACGAACCACGTTGAAGATAGAAGCGCTTTCGTCTGCAACATTTCCATTTGTGGCATCACGATTTACATCTGCAGATGGGATAGAAACGGTCCAAGTCTTGATGATATCGCCAGCAGCATCCAAGAGCTGAAGCTCCATGGTGCTCTTCTCATGTGTCAAAGCAAATGGAATGACGAAGTTGCTTCCGAATACAGAACCCTTCACAACCTGAGTCTTAACATCATCAGGGTGCTTCCAGCTGGCATCTTCAGCATTCAGCAGACCGTCATTGTTTTCATCAAGTTGAGGGAACCATGTCTTCAAATCGATAGAGTAGAGCACATAACCATCCTCGTTGTTATTGAACTTTGCATCTGTAGTAAGTGCTGCACCTGTTGATGTAGAACCATTAACGTAATACTTGATAGTGCTGCCAGTTGCTCCATTAGCTGTGAATGAGCTGTTGAAGTTGTTGAAAGTCAACTTATCATTCTTACCTCTTACTACGAGACGAAGGGTTGCGGCAGTTTTGTCACCAACTTTGGCAGGGATGTTACAGAAATAACCGAAGCTACCAGCTACCTGACGATGCAAGGTTACAGCTACGCCATTCTCCTCACCAGAAGTAAGGTTGGTGATTTTTTTGTCGGCGCCGATTGTAAGCGCTGCATCACCTGCAAATACCTCCTCTGCTTCTTTTTTGCCTTCCTTCAAGGTTGCAGTAATATCACTGTAAGTACCAGTAAGGGCTGCATCACTTGTTACATCCAAAGAATAGTTGTAGTCACTGTTATCGCTGTAACCTACAGCCATAACCTTGTAGTTACCTGCATCCAGTCTATCATTACCCTTCAAGGAAATCGTAAACTGGCGACCATGGCCATTTGTTTTGTAAATAGTACTCTCTTTCCAGTTCAACTTCTTGTCATAGACAATAGTCTTCTCGCCACCTCCGGTTTCGTTCTTGTAAATCAACACGCGAACATTCTGGATAGTCTGCAAAGCCTCTGAAGAATACAATGGGCGGCCTGCACGTGTTGTCAAGCCATCACCACTACTTGCTACCTGCAATACAATCTGCTGTACTGCCTCGTTCTGACCCTCTGTGCTAACCACAGCGTCGTCACTGCTACATGCGCTGAACAGCAAGCTGCTTGCTGCAAGCGCAAAAAACATACCTTTTTTCATAAAAATAAATTTAAAAATTGAGTTATATTAATTATCAATCCAATATCATGCCGTGAATTTCCTCCCAGTTGTCGTTCACCTTCATATAGATGGTGAAGCGATTGCGGTCGGAATCGTACACATATCTCAGCACCGTAATCTTGTTGCGCTCCATGCTTACCTTCACGTCATCAGGTGACAACACAGATGAATTGCCGCCTTCGCCACTATTCTTATAGAAATTGACATCCACCACTGACTCATCCTTCTGGAAAGAAGGAGCCAGGAAAATAGAGGTCTTGGCGCTAGCTTCAATTTCCGATTTATGAAAGACGCTGGTCTCTTCAGAATATAGGAAACTTGGATTTACGATTCCATAGAGCTGGCTTACTTCAGTATCCATCACATTATACCCGGCAGGAAGATTCTCTGTCCATATAACCAGTTTGCCCTTGGTGCGCTCCATCTCGCTGGTATAGCAATAATGGTTTTCATCATAGACGAGGGTATCGCAAACCTGATAAACATCATCGCCCTGACTGTGCTCCGGATGCAGCAACAGCTCGTTTTTATCCAGATTGAGTTCGCCTCGCGTCTTCATACCTCCCCATACCGTAAAGACGTATTTTCCGAAAGGCATGTCGGGGTCGAAGCTTACAGGATAAGTTAATCCATCACCCTCTACTCCGAAACCTTTTTCTTCTACGATAACCTGCTGAGTACCATCGTCGTTGAGTCGGCTCAGACGATAGGAAAGAGACGGAACAAATGATCTAAACGACTGATTCTCATCCCGTTTCTCGTCAGGAACAGTCTGATCAACATTGAAATAATTCTTGTCTTTCACCTCGATGTTGATACTCAGAGGAGGACATTGGTCCAGATTTTCACGAACGCACGAGGTGAATGACATAGCCAGTGCCATACCATATATGATAACTTTTAATCTTGTCATACGCTGTTATTTATTCTGTGATCTCAGCCACATTCACCTTGCCTTCTTTCTCGAGTAGGATGGCAAGATTGTTGGCAGCAATCTTCGACATAGGGTAATATTTCAACGTCGTCTC
>OGMF01003249.1_pt1 | contig 12462 bp, 8 predicted proteins | sample 1572921 | NCBI WGS metagenome assembly OGMF01 (sample SAMEA2581919, study PRJEB24529) | metagenome | biome: Human gut stool | place: China | collected 2011
ACGTGTTTTTCCATTAAGGCATGATATCCGCATTGTTTGTCATTCAGTGCAATATCGACTATTTTATCATCTTCCAAAGCAACTCCTAAAGCAATCAATCCGCTATTATGCCATACCTGCCAATTTCCTCCACCCCGACGTTTAAGCAACAACTCGGCACAAGGTCTCAGATAGCCGGTTTCTATTTTCTTTATCTCACCGGAGGACATTATCTCCTTTGCAACCGAATAAGCCCGGGCAGCATCACTCGCCCAAACTGACTCATCGAGACTTTGTCCGAACAGTTTACCACTATTTAAGCCGGTTGCCACACGATTTGTATTATGCTCGAAATAAGTGGGATATTTGTATGCATAATCAAGTAACATATCACGGATATAAGTTGCATAGACCGTATCTCCCGTCGCCAAATACAAATAAGTACAATTCTCCAGATATTGTAGATTCTCCGCGTGGACCTTATTTATCCACGCCCAATCATAGCGTTTGTTTCTTTTCCAATATTTCTTACATGCAGAACAATAATGTTCATTCGGTTTATCCCATTCAAAACTAAAAGAAAGATTATGTACCGGGCAAAAATAATCATGAAGATGCCCCCCTTCTAACAAAGGAACTTCCATTTTATGAGAACGGCGTTCTTTTACTTTTTCTTTCATCGATTCTACAATTACACTGCCCCATAAAGTATTTGCAGAATTTCGAATGGCAACCTTATCCGAATCCGAAAAAAAATAGTAACCGTTCTGTGCACACAAAACGTATGGGAAGACAAATATTCCGATAATAATAAAAGTCCCTATTTTAATATAATTTCCTATTCTCATATATTTCTTTCCTACCGTGAAACAAACCATTTCTCAATTGCCTTTAATACGACCTTATGCCCTTCTGCATTAGGATGATTCGACTGACTCATGTATTCCCGAAGATCTTTCCCTTCCTTAGCCAAATCTTTGAACATAGCATAACTATCGACCAACCCCAAATGATATTTCGATGCCAAATCACGTATCTGCCGGGCATGCTTGGCTAATGGAGTATTCTCATCCAAAATATTTTCAGTAAGATCTGGTGTCGGAGTCATCAGAACAATCTTTATGTCTTGTTTCAAAGCCTGTTTAATCATCTTTTCCCAAGCCTTTAATGATCGTTCTAACCCTATACTCCTGTCATTCAATGCATAATCAATAAATAACAAATCCGGACGGTGAGTCAATACCTCTTTTTTAAATCGTTTTTCACCTTGTTCCGATTGTTCTCCCCCGATAGAAGTCGTAATCACGTTCACTACGGCATAAGGATAATGCTCTTTTATTGCATGAAGGGTCAAATGCGGATAAGCACCTAAAGTATTCACCACAGGAGTATTGGCATAACCGGACGGAACACTATGACCATGAAATACAATATTTATCGTCCGGTTATGCGGCCATGTCTTTACTAACTCATTTCTCAAATTATTAACATAGCTTCCTGTTGCCGATTGGGCATTTACAACACAAACTATACAGACACCAAATACTACCGATACGAATCTTTTGATAAGCATAAAGAGATCTATTTAATTAAACAATACATCGACAGCCTGTTCGGACAGTTCTTCTTCCGGATGAAAATCAGGACTGCTTACATACTTCTTCAAACTATATAAAAATTGCCGTGCGACTGGTCTTTTATCCATATTCCGGAGCAAATCGATCGTACAGATCAACAATTCTCCTTTCCCGACTTTGGCTTCAGCGACTAACCCCAGCTTATTATTTTTATTCCAATCGGGAATCATCTGCAACAACGGCCTATAAGTCGAAGGTGTATGATCAAGATTCATCAATTTAGAAGGAATAACCAAATCCCACCACTGCCAATTAGAATGAAACTCCGTTGGGAAATATGCATATAACGGGTGCGAAGGATTACACAAAATACCTAATAATTCAGGAGGCATACCAGACCAGACAGCATTCCATGAAATCCCGGAGAAACACGATGAAACCGTAGTACGGACATCTGCAGTATCTGCAAGTAAAAGTACTTTTCCTCCTTGTTTCAAGTACTCTTTCACTTCTGTATTCCATGAATTTACGATTTTTATCTCAGAAGGGACATTCACCTCCGGCAATACAGAGGGATATACCCATATATCCCATTGATTCCGATATGAAGTTCCTGAAATATCAAAAATGAGTTTCATCTGTTCCGCTTTTTTGATTCCTTTCAGAGAAATTTTTATTTTACCTAATGAATGCGGACTACCGATCGGTATATCTTTTGCCGGGAGCTTTCCTTGAGCATATATCTTGCCATCAGGGTATTTCAACGTCCATTTCAGTACAGCCTTCTTTATATCCGATTTTCCGAAATTCGCAATACGTGCCTCACCGGTAAAAATCGCATCATTTGTCCAGACAAACGAAGAAGTCAACAATAACGGAAGACAAGGGGAAACTAGGCTTTTAAATTCATCTGCAGTAACATAAGGTTTCGGATCCCAAAAAACATCGACCACACCTACAGGTGAAGTTCCTTGGCCCGGAAAATCATTCAATTGCAACAAATGGTATCCAGCCATACCCGGTGTACGATAATAAGATTCGAATTCTTCTTTTTTTTGTATTAAATGAAATTTACCGGATGCACGTGTAAACTCCTCAGCTAAATCCAGCATATGATGATCCCGCAACGATTCCCTGAATATCTGATAATTATATGGTTTAAGAACTCCCGTATATTTTTTTATCTCGTCATAATTAGGATAAACACACCATTGACCTATTTCATGTGTAATCATCGGTATCGGATATTTTTTTACATACTCCGAATAATCATACAAAGTATTCAAGGGAGCAACATTAAAACGACTCTTTAAACCCTCTTTCCATCTATGAGGGCGTGCTCCATATAAAACGTTATATTGATTTTCAGGGACATAAGGATATGCAGCACTTCCTGTATAAAGATGTCTGGGATCTCGTTTCCAATGAGTTACCGATTCTGAAAGAAATTCTTTTACTCCCGAACCGCAAAGTTCATTTCCCTCACAGAAAAAGACAAAAGAAGGATGATTTCCGTATTCTTTGAATATCCGGTCTGCCTCACGACGTAAAAAATCATTAACAGCTTTATCTTCTCCTACCGTAAACCGCCAATCAGAGTTCTCTATTTGCAAATAAATTCCTAAACTATTAGCAACCTTGAATGCTGCTTCAGGAGGACACCATGAATGAAAACGAACACAATTCAATCCGTAATCTTTACAGGTCTTTAGGATATGTAACCATCCCGATTCATCCATAACCGGATATCCGGTCAATGGAAATTCGGCACTGTTAACAGTTCCCCGTATAAATATTTCACGTCCGTTCATCGTAAAACGAGTACCTTTCACTCCCACCTCACGCATTCCGAATTTGACCTGTTTCGTATCGAAATAAGATTCTTTATCTGCTTTAACATTCAGAGAAAGATTTAACAGATAAAGATTCGGATCAAACTCATCCCATGTCCTAATCTGATCTCCAAGAGGTAAATCTATCTCCATAAAGATAAGCGAATCATTTCCGGTCACAGGAATTTTTTTCTTTGGAATATCAAAAAGATTATCCGCAGTTTTTCCCATAATTTCCAAATCACCTTTCAACGATAACTTATCGCTATTATTGAAAGTCACCTCCAAACGAGCCTTTTTGCCCTTAATATCGGGATAGACCTGCACATCCGATATATATACTTTGTCCGTAGCTCTTAGTTCTATTTTTCCTATAATGCCGTTCCAATTAGTTTGTGTTTCGGCACTAATGGCATGGCTATATTCAATATTATAAATCAGGTCATTATTTACACGTAAACGTATTGTATTTACCTCTCCGGGTTTCAAAAATTTTCCTAATGTATAAATATGGGGAACAGACAGACTTTCTTCCCGTCCGACATAAGCTCCATTAACCCATAATTTAGTTTCCCAATGGACTCTTTCAAGAAATAATGAAATCTCTTTCCCTGCCCAATCTTCCGGAATGAAGACCTTTTTTTCATACCATGCCGGACCTTTATATTCAAACATTCTTGTTAGTCGTATAGAAGAGAGTCCTTGTGTACGAATCCCTTTACCCGCCTCATCAGTAGAACCGGGTAATGTAATTGTTTCGGTAAGAGATGGAAACATCTGCAATCCATTACTCTGAAGACCCATCCCGAGAGGATCTGCTTTAAATGACCATATTCCATCTAAAGAAATTGTATGACATCCCGGTTGGGCTTGCATCTGAAATGCAAGTCCGACCAGAAAAAAAGGAAGAAAAAAAACTAAACGTTTCATAAGAGTGCATTTTCAAGGTATATCAATTTACCTTACTATTTATATTCAATAATTGCAACTACAGGAAAATGATCTGACGGATTACGTGCCTGAAATACATTTTCCATGTTTTTCACAGGAATCCGATAAGTATCAGTCAATATTCCATACCGATCAACCCGGAAATGTGACGAAAGAAATATATGATCAATACGAGTCATAGTCTTCCTATTAGGATCAAAAGCATTAAAAGTTCCCGTTACAGCATAACGTATACCAGCACATTCATACGCATCCGATAACACTTTTGAATTCACAATCGTCATATAACATCTACTATTTTGATCCGCATTAAAATCACCGGTTAAGATAACAGGCAATTTACCTCCCGATTTCTTAATTTTTTGCAATACTAAAGAAGCGCTTTCATTTCTGGATTTTACTCCGACATGATCGGCGTGTAAATTAAAAAACATAAAAACAAAACCTGTCTGCTTATCCTTGAACTTTCCCCAAGTACACAAACGCACTTGATCGGCATCCCATCCCAAACTGGGATAATCAGGAGTAGAAGAAAGCCAAAAATTTCCTTCATCTAAAAGTTCAAAGCGATCTGTCTTATAATAAATAGCAGTAAACTCTCCCCTTTTCATCCCGTCATCACGTCCTACTCCAATATAATCATACCCCCGCAACTTGTTTTTCAGCTCTTCTACCTGATGAAACTTTCCTTCTTGCGTCCCGAATATATCAAAATCGTGATAACGGATTAAATCGGCAATAACAGGACAGCGCTGCCCCCACCCATTGCCATTAATCGAATCATTACGATTCGCAAACCGAATATTATATGAAGCAACTTTCATTTGGTGGGCTTCAAGTCCAAAACAATAAACCAAAAAGCAAATTAAATACAGCACCTTTTTCATAAACAAAATTCTTCTTTTTGTTATCAGCAAAAATAAAAATACCCTTCCTCAAATAGAATGGACAATTATCCAAACGAAATAGAGTATCTTACGATTTATTTGACAATCAATTTTTGAATTTCAGTTTCTTCTCCAGTATTTAATTTCAACACATAAACACCTTTATATAATCCATTTAATGGTAATACCGCTATCTCAGAATCCGGATTTGAAGAATAGATTATTTTACCATTTAAATCAATTAAAGATATTTTATTGACCGGAACTTCCGAACGGATGGTAACCTGATCTTTTGCAGGATTCGGATATACAGTAATCCGAGAATCGCTAACAGATTCAATTATGCCGGTATCGGAAAGATCCTTTATTTTACCGACAAAAGTAACAATTGATGTCGCCGGCATCGTATAATTCTCTGTAACAGCAATATCCGATCCTCGTCTTAAAGCATCATTCAGATTATTAGTCGTAATATAGGGAGTAAAGTGTGTTATTCCCATATTATTACTTAATCCGGATATATTCATACGTATCGAACGGGATTGTGTCGAAGCATTTATCACAACAATTACAAGTTCCTGGTTGATTTCATCGATATATGCCGAAACCATTTGGTTTGCAATTGCATCTGCGGCAGAGAGACCATCCAACCGCATTACATCGACCCGTTTCATGCCCGGACGGATAAACCGAGAAAAATTTCCCAAAGCATAAAGTAATTTTGTAGGACGGTATACACCATCTGTTTGCTGGTTATTCAAAATATATCGAATTAGAGCAAAACGTTCTTCATTGCCACTACTTGCATCTTTTTCGAATGTCGTCCACCATTGCCAACCGGAACAATCAGCCTCTACTAAATCATTATGAATAATCCGAGCCAATGATATTCCGCATTCCATCGGAGATAACGTACGGGAAGAACCTCCGCTATGAATGGCCTTATAGCCATTTCCCAACAACGAATATTCAGTTTGCCAATACTCTAATTCAGGATCGGTCTCTTCTATTTGATCTCGCAACGCATTTCTCTTCTCTACAATATCCGTAGCAGAAGCATCTGTCCAATAACTATGAGAAGATACATAAGATGAAACCGAAGGAAGATCTTTTATCTTAAGATCAGACCGATCATCCCAAAAATTATATAATTGATTTGCATAATCTCCCGTACTTTCTTTCAATAAATAATTTATAGAGCCAGCTTCTGTAATAAACAACTTGGTATCAATACCCCTTTTTACAAATTCAGCATCGATCGCTTTAACTACATCCGAAACTTCTTGGTTTGTCCAAGGAGTTCCTTCTTGCGATACGACTCCTCCGTCAGAAGTTGCATTCCACTCCCATTGAGGTTCATTCAAAGGACTAATATATTTAAAATTAATTCCTTGTTCTTTAAAATGGGAGACAACATCGGCTAAAAATTTCCCGAAATCATTGAAATGCTCTCTCTTCAAAATAGTCGATTTCGCATCACCGTATTCCCGAAATCCCAAACCTCTCACTGTATAATAGACAGGGGGAGAATTTTGCCAACCTATAATATCCGGCACATTATACGTTTTTACCGCTTTCTCCAAAAACCACTGCTGTCCGGCTTGTTTTGTCCAATCATATGTAGTCATATCCGGATTCAAGAAACATTCGGTACGACGTGTTTCATCCGAAATACGGCTGGCTGCTCCTTGCTCAGATGTCCCTGCCCCTATATTAAAACGCCACGCAGACAATCCTATACCTTTAGGCGTACCATTCGATAAAGTATCACAACTGAATAATAACTCCGCTAAATGCTCTTTTTTATTTTCCGGAAAATATTTTCCTATAAATTGAGTACTCCAACCATCTGATGCCCCAAAATTGCGTATAGTTTGCTTTTTCTGATCTACACAAACCGTAAATTCTGAAAAATCACAGAATTCAGCATCCCAGTCTCGAATTTCGTCCGAAGTAAGAGAACTTTTTTCTAAAGTTATCTCATCAAAAAGACCGGTACACGTATTTTCTCCACAACCAAAATCGATCTGAGAAAAAGGGTTTTCTTTATTCGTATATCCTGCGATCTGTTTTCCCAAAGCCCCATTCAAATATATTCGGTAATAAGGACTACCTCCTGCACTAAAAACCTGTACCAAAGATATGCTGTTCCATTTGCCGGAATACAATGGAACAGTTGCCATTTTCCCAGTAGTTCGGACAACCCCGTCTTCTCTAATCTTAAATTCAAACACGGCTTGCCCCGAAGTAATTTGTGAAACAAGCAATAAAGCTTCATCATTATTTTGACCTTGGAAACGGACTAACACCTTACCGACATCCTCCTCTTTAAACAAATCTTTAAAATATACAAAACTAAAAGATAACTCTTCTTTCATTAAATCGCCAATTTGCAAAGATATTCGGCTATCACTTTTAATGTCGGCTACATATCCTCTTACATTATTTTTTGTTCGTTCCACGTTTAAAGACGAACTTTCAATATTCTTCATGTCATCTTCCAATCCTGTTTCAAAAGAAAACCGCGCATAAGCTATTTCCCCGTCCTCAGAAACAGAAGGCTCTGGCAACTCTTTATCTTCAGCAAGTGCTGCAATCTGGTTAACGGTAAGAGCCGTATGATATATTTTTATATTATCGATACGCCCACTCATCGAATAACTTGTCTCGGGATTACATCCTAAAAAGATTTTTGAAATATTAAAATCTGAAAGATTCAGCAACGTTTCAAGTTCTCCCGACAACTTTCCATTTACATAATATTTTACTTGAATTCCTTTGAAAACAAGAGCAAAATGATACCACTGGTTATTTTCTAAAGGTTCTCCTGCGATCGAACGATAAGTTGAATAAGGCTTATTATCAATAACGATATAACTATCGTTCCCCCATGTTGTTTTAGGAGTTAAATAGATATTGCTTCCGTCATCGGCATACAGTGCTAAAAACATCCGCCAATTTGCATTGGGATCGATATCTTCTCTTTTACCAAAAAAAGAGATGGTCATTTCATCCGACAATATATCCCCTTTCAACTGTAAGCAGCCTTTCAAATCAGCATCAAAACTCAGCACTTTTCCCTGCCGTATATCATCAGATATTACAGAAGCCCCATTTAATGTTTCGGCAATAACATTTCCTAAATTATCCGATGCTGTACCTTCCTCAAAATTTATATCTGCAATCTGTTTTGCTTTATTATCGCTAACCGACCATGCACATATAGGCAAAAGAAAACATAGACAAACAAATAAAGACATTCTTCTCATGGCTCTTTTTTTAATATTAAGATTAAACAATAATGTCTCCGAGCTTCTATCAGAAGACAACGAAGACATTATTTCTCAACAATATCATTTAATGCGAAACAGAAACAGTCACCAGAGCTTGTTGAGTCAGCTTGGGATTACTATTCCCCATAAAATTATAATCGATCGTATAAGTAACGTCACCTTGTGAAAAATCGACCGGAGTAACTCCCGATATTTGTTCAACACCATCGATCGTAACACGGCAATTTGTTCCATCCAACAAATTCGGATCATTGTTCATCGTCTCAAAAACCGGAATCACATTACTTAAATCAATATCATCGGCTAATTGCAATGTAATATTATACCGGTCATAATATGCAATATCACGAGTTATAGTCCCCTCTACCCCATTAATAGAAAATTTCGTCATTTTAGGAATCATAACCGGAGCTACATAATAATTAGAAATGACTCCGGATGCCGTAATAACTCTAAAATTTTGTATTTTCAGTTTACCATCCTGAACAAATTCGACAATTCGCGAAGCTGTAGAACCAGAAACGATTTTCTTTTCTTCCCCTACAGGATCAATCCAATACATTTCCGCCAAGCTCGACGATAACTCAAAATTAACCAATTGTTTTGCCTTAATCGAATTAAATGTCGCATCTCTCCACGCATCGAACAATATCGGACAGATTAACGAATCCGAAGAGATAAATTCTCCATACGAAGTATAATATACCGTTCCTGCATATTCCGACATTCGGTATATATTATTTATTCTCAAGTTATCCAATCCCCCGTCTAAGGCAACTACTTTAACAGTTACCGAGTCAACCTGAAATTCCCGCTCTCCATTTTCATTAATCGAAGAAGCGACCCATACAGCATTAAAAGTTCCCGGCTCTTGATAAGAATAAGAAAACGTACCATCCGAAGCTGCGGCAAAACCGGTATCTCCCTCCTTTCCATATACATGATTTGCATCTCCCGGATAAACGACATAATACTGTCCGGAACCCTTATTCACAAAATGAACCTATTCAAAGACATCATAAGTATCTTTTTCTATTTCAAAAGCAGCCTTAGGCGCTACATATAAATCCCGGAGATAACCGTTTTCATCGCACGAAACGAGCATCAGAACAGCCAATAAGCTATATAATAAAACTCTTATCTTTTTCATAACACTACTCTCCATTTTAATATCCAAAATTCTGTTCGATTACCCCATTGGAAATAGATATCTCTTCCTGAGGAATAGGAAATATTTCGTTTACTCCTTTTCTGAAATATTTTCCTCGCTCTCTGATTTTTCCAGACGGTTGTTCTACCGGAGCATTTTTATATACAGACGCCATTCTCTCGCTTAAAATACCCAAACGTGCAATTTCAAACCAACGGTCAAACTCTCCTGCCATCTCTATTCGTTTTTCTTTTAAGATAGCATCCCGCGTAACATCATAAGGAGCATAAGCGACATCTTGAAAATTAGCTGCCGGAATCGATATATATTGAGAATTAGGATTATCCGGATCTAACAATTTACGAGCACGTTGGCGAATTTTATTCACATAATCGACTGCTTTACGAGAATCGCCGGTCTCATTTAATGCTTCGGCAAATAACAATAATGCTTCCGGATAACGCATTACACGATAATTTCGTCCGTTTGTAGAACCCTCGCTACGGAATATATAATATTTAACAAAAATCATCCCATCTCCATAATTAAACCATCCGATTTGAGGAGATGTCTCCTCTTGTTTATAATATTCACTGATCGTACGTCCTGTAATGGTAAACAATTTCCGAGGATCATTCTGAAATTGATTATTCAAATCATTTGTCGGTGTAATAGCTATTGTTGAAGAAGTTCCTCCTAACGAATTTATCAAAGAACCTCCACACGGCCAACTTTCATTTGTCGAAACTCCCGAGCCGGAATAATCATAATGATTTATTTCTATCAACGATTCAGGAGAAAACTCACCCTCAAGCCGGAATATTTTATCGAACTCATCCAATTGATGAATACTTACTACATCTTGTCCTGCAAAAACAGTCTCTTTGGTAGCCGAAGGATCTAATACCAAACGTTTTGCCAAAGACTCCCACGACTCATTAGGATAATTTTCATCGAATTTCAGTATTTGATTATAAGTCAAATTTTTACCTTCAATAAAAAATTCTCCAATCTCCCGTGCCTCTTGCCATTTTTGCTCCTTATCCACCGATGTCAACTTTACGCCCGGCGATGCTTCATATACCAATACTTTCATCAGCAATCCTAAAGCTCCGCCGACTCCAATCTGTCCGGCCTCAGTTAACTGATAACGACCTCTACGCAAAATCAGAATTGCTTCACGCAAATCCTTTTCGATATAAGCATACACCTCATCTAAAGAAGATCGGGGCACTACCATATTTCCCAAATCTACATCTTCAGGCTGTATTGATACACCGCCATAAGTTTTCACCAAATTAAAATAAAAAAGGGCTCTCAACAATTTGGCCTGTCCCAAAACTTCACGTATCTCTTTTTCGCTCGTACCATTTGCCCGATAATCGACATAGGGAGCCGATCTGATTACCTGATTAGCTTTATTGATACCCTGATAATTTATTTGATAACGTTGCAAGATATACGTATTTTCCGTATTAAACTGGAAATTAACCAATTGCCCCATTTCATTAATTTCGACATCTTGCTTATTCCAAGAATTATCGCTCATGGCCTCACCGAAAATAATTTCACTCAACTGATACTGTTGCGATTGCATCAGATTATAAACCGAATTTAATCCGATACGCAGATTATTCAAATCTTTATAAAAAACGTCCCCTTCTACCAATCCGGTCTGTTCAGGCTCAAAATAGTCCTCACACGACGAAAAAAACAACGGGTACATTGCTAAAAGAATATATATCAACTTTTTCATATTCGAAATTATTTGAATCCGTATTTGGAACAAACAAAGCTATAAAAAAATACGTAACAACCTGCGACATCGGGACTAAAAATTGCGTTGCGGGGCTAAATTAACGCACATGCCCCGGTACGGGGTGTTTTTCCGGGAATAAATTGCTATTTTTGCATGGAAACAGACACAAAAACACACGATGACTCCTACCACCCTTTTCATATTGGCCGCTACGTGCAGACTGCTGACTCAAGCAGTTTCTTCAGAACGCTGGATGCGTATCTCGGATTATATGTGAGGATACCAAGTGCTGTCTGCACGTCTTTACCACGGATTGCATCTAATACATAGCAGGCTTTCTGAACAGAAATTCTTGCATAAGATAATTTTGCAGACGGTCTTGTCTCTCTATTACTCTCATTTCTGGCTCTTTTTATCTGGCTTCTATGTCCCTTTGCCATTTTAAAGTGCCTCCTTTCCTTTTTCTCTCAATATCAGGTTAACCTGTCCGCTGTCTCATGGGCAGCAGACAGAATATAAAGTCAAATACTAGCGAACGCCGGATTTCTTTTCGTCTTTTCCGTGTCCTCTGTAAGTTCTGGTTGCAACGAACTCACCGAGTTTGTGGCCAACCATATCTTCTGTTACATATACCGGCACGTGTTTTCTTCCGTCATGGACAGCAATTGTGTGTCCTACGAAGGACGGGAAGATTGTAGAACGGCGTGACCAGGTTTTGATAACGGATTTGTCAGTTGCAGCGTTTAATGCGTCTACTTTTTTAAGTAAGCTGGCATCTGCAAAAGGTCCTTTTTTCAGTGAACGAGACATGCTTAATCCTCCTTATTATTTTGATAAAGCTTTTCCATCGCGTCTTCTTACGATGAGCTTGTTGGACGGTTTGTTTTTCTTTCTTGTCTTCAGACCAAGAGCAGGTTTTCCCCATGGAGTGCATGGACCTGGACGACCGATACCGGTCTTTCCTTCACCACCACCGTGTGGATGGTCATTCGGGTTCATAACAGAACCGCGGACTGTCGGTCTGATTCCCATAT